>PVBE012538123.1_pt1 | contig 19484 bp, 14 predicted proteins | sample 1631181 | NCBI WGS metagenome assembly PVBE01 (sample SAMN08397723, study PRJNA350692) | Marine metagenome, whole genome shotgun sequencing project. | isolation source: water | place: Pacific Ocean | collected 2012-04 | reverse complement strand
CATATCCTTATCTCCGTGTTCTTAGTGGTTAATCTCGATTGCACGGGGTATTGAAGGCTTAAGAACTAACCTATGAGATACACCTAACAGATTTCGATACGAATTCGCCACAGGAGCAACCGTTCTCACTGGCGGTTCAGTTCGTTTTGGTCCGTGTGTTCAAACACCTTTCCGTAGATCTCCACGATCGTCGTTTCCGAATAAGAAAGTCTGCGGTCCACCAAGGTGATTTGGTGTCGGAACGCCGTCGTCCGTGCGTTATCGCGCATGAAAGGCGATTGAATAATTTGCCAGTCCTTGTCGTTCACGCTCGCGGAAACCTCCAGCAACATACTGCCGTCTTCTTCCTTTTCGCCAGTATGCGAACCACCGGCAAGGACGCTTACAGCACGTGGAATCGTCAGCGAGTGCATGATGATTCCCGCACCTGCGTCCCACATCCAGTACCCGGTTTCGTCGTGAAATATCTCGTCGTTCGATTTGCGTTGAACGATTTGACGGTAATGGAGGCCGGTCAGCACTTGGGACTCCGCATTGGTGACATCACCGATCGCGCTAAAGGAAATGGTTTCATAATAAGGATTGTTTTCGGCCCCATCCGGCTCCGGAGCGATATCGAGACCTTTGTCCCCCTTCCAGATACCGATAAGCCCCGTCAGCGGGCCGTAATCGATTTTGCCGGTATTCGTCACGAGTCCCCCGTATCATTCGTGAAAAAGAGGAAGTTTACGTTCTAACAGGCTCAGAGGAAAAGCGAGGACAATCGAAAACCGGTACACACCCATTGTGCGCATCCGCTATCTTTGGATCCCGCACAACTGAGCCGCGAGACCGGCGGCTACCGTGCACTCAAGCCCGAACGGCAGATAACCGGCATAGCCCAGGATCGGCATCTCGAAGATTTCGAAACGATGTACGTAGGGAACCGAGTAAATCCATTTCGCGGCGCTCAAATAGTTCCAGGTTTCCCAAAAGACGCCGCAAACGAGCGCAGCCAGCGTCCACAGCCAGATCTCCCGCCAGTCACCGTCTTTGATGCGCGCCAGTTTGGTCGATTGCCCGAGCAGGAGCTGTAGCACGGTAATGATGGCCAGCGGCGCGAGCCACAACATAGGGTAGGTGTAATTCGGCCAGATACCGATCGAGATCAGTCCGGCGGCGGCCGACAGCAACGCCCATGGCGCGGCCCGCTTCGGCAGCCGCAAGCGCCACCCTCGATCAAGGCCGGCGTGCAGCCGAGGATAGGTGGCGAGCAGCGCACGCGTGGCATAGACCGCCGGCAACACCGTCGAAAACGCCAGGCTGCTCCAGAGCACGTATTCGAACGGCGCGAATTCTTCGATACCCACGTAATACCAGTTCTGCACGAAACGGTTGAGGTATTCAAAAAACCACCAGAACACCGCGCTCATGGGAAACAATGCCAGGTAATACCGGGTCTCGTGGGTTAACGGGCTGGCGCCGCTGCGCCAATGGACGCAGGCGTTTACGGTAACGATATAGCCCGACCACAAAGGCAGAAAAGTATGCGTCTGGAGCGGTGCCATCCAAGGCAATCGCGTCCACGCCAAAACCCAGGCCGCGAGCGTGACGGCGATCCCCGCTATCCCCCAGGCCGGAAAGGTCGCACCCTGCGGCGCAGGGTGGCGCAACGGGGCCCGGAAGACAGCGACGACGAAAGGCAATACGCTCGCGACGACGAATGCGGCCATCAGGCTAAATAGGAGTAGGGAAAACCCGGCGTGCTCGACATAACGGGTCAGCGGAGGGAACTCGAGATAGGCGGCGAGCGGTTCGCCGGCCAGGAAGGTACCGAGCAACGGCAGGCCGAGTAACAGCGGCGTGCTGATGGCGAGCACCATCGCTGCAGCGCGTGCCGCCGATCGTGGTTCGCTCCTCCGGCGGGTCACCGGTACTTCCGCGGGATCCGGGTTCGGTTCATCGCGCGATTATCGCCCCGGGGACGCGGGAGTGCCATCCGGCTGTCGGCGTCGTAGAAAGCGAAGAGCTGTCCCTTTCGAGGTTGTTTTCAAATTCGCGGCAACATAATCGTCGGCCCGTTCGGGAACGGCGAATGGCGGAAATCGCGCGCCGATAACGGTAACATAGAGGGCACGCCGGCAAAGGCGGGAATTTCCAGGGCTTTGGGAGAGAAGCGATGAGACACGATATCGAATTCAATGCCGACGGTGTAATGCTGCGCGGCTGGCACTACGTGCCCGATGGAGACGGGCCGTTTCCGACCGTGGTCATGGCGCACGGTTATGCCGGTATCAAGGAACAATATCTCGACGATTACGCTGCTTTCTTCTGCGCCGCCGGTTTGGCGGCGGTCGTCTACGATCATCGCAACTTCGGCGCCAGCGAGGGCGAACCGCGGCAGGACATCAATCCGTGGCGGCAGGTCGAGGACTATCGGCACGCGATCAGTTTTGCCCGCAGCCTCGATAGCGTCGACTCGGACCGGATCGGCATCTGGGGGTCGAGCTATTCGGGCGGGCACGTGCTCATGGTCGGGGCGGTGGACAAGCGGGTGAAGGCGGTGGTGTCGCAGGTACCACTCGTGAGCGGCAAACGAACGTTTGAACGGCTCGTGGTTGGGACGGAGTTCCCCGGTTTTCTAGCTATGTTGGAGGCCGACCGCGAAGCCCAATCTGCCGGTGCGGCGCCGATCAAGATACCCGTAATCGTCAAGGAGCCGGGTGTGCCCTGCGCACTGCCGGGGCGGGAAGGTTACGACTTTTTGCAGGAATCCCTCGCGCGAGCTCCGGATTGGATCAACGAGGTGACGCTCAGGAGTTCCGATTGGGGTTTCGCCTGGGAGCCTGCCGACTACGTGGAACGGGTCTCCCCGGCGCCTTTGCTCATGATCGTTGCGAGTCACGACACGCTGACGCCGACCGACGTATCGCTTCAAACCTTCGAGCGGGCGCTCGAACCCAAGAAACTGGTGTTGCTGCCGGGCGGCCATTTCGATGCCTACGTCAAGCTCTTCGACCGGTCCGCACCGGCAGCCCGGGATTGGTTTTTGGAAAATTTGTAATAGGCCTCGCGTTATGTCAACGGATCAACGAAAACCCCCACAACCGGGTACGGGCCACGGCCTAATCGACGCCCCCGACGCGACGCCGGAGTCGTTGCTACGCGGCGTCAACGAGTTGGCGGGCGTGTCCGGGCAAGACCCGAATGTCATCCCGCAGGATTCCGGACCGCTCTTTCTGGCCCCCTGGGAGGCTAAGGTCTTCGCAATGATCGTTTTTCTGAACCGCGAAGGTCATTTCTCCTGGGCCGAGTGGGTGGATTTCTTCAAGACCGAGATCGACGATGCCACCGCGGCCCGAAAGCAGACGCACGGTCCGGCCTACTATTTGTTGTGGTTAACGGCCGCCGAGAAACTTCTCGCGACCAAGGGTTTGCTGGTCGAGGAAGAATATTCTCGCGCGAAGTCGGCTTTCGCGCTCGATCACCCGCATCCGTGTATTCGTGGATTGATGCAAGAGCACGAAGCGATCCACGAAGTGTTGGACGCCTTCGCCGCGTTTGTTCAAAGGCTCGAAAACGATGATGGGACGCCTGCCGAACTTCTTGCTTTCGTCGACTTCTTTACCGCGTTCGTTGAGCAATTCCATCATGGTAAGGAGGAAGATCTGCTGTTTCAAGCAATGACGGCGCACGGGTTTCCCGAAGACGGCCCGATAGCGGTAATGCGGGACGAGCACCTTCAAGGCGGCCGTTACGCCACGGAGTTGAGGGCGAGCGCCGAGACTGCATGGGGTCGGCGGGACAAAGCGGAAGCCGCGCAAACCGGTCAGCGCTATATTCAATTGCTGCGTCAGCACGTGATGAAAGAAGATGCGGATCTTTATCCGTCGGCTCACGCCCGGCTCGGGGAAGCAATCCTGACCGACTTGGATCGGGCGTGCGGCGATTACGATCGCGCCCATGCACAAGAGCGTGAGCGCTTGCTCGCCTGTGCCGACTCGCTAACCGGGCACTAGCCGCGCCGTGAGTCGCCGTCGCAGCTTCGCGGGGCCGTTCGTGCCCCATCCCTTGTCGGCGTCGCCCGCGTTCGGTGATGCGCTTACCCCCCCTGGACTACTGCGTCCGCGCGGCGGCTGACCGATGAGCGAGCAGGGTCTCATGGAAGCAGCCGTGCGGGCTGCTCCCGATCGAACCGACGGCGTCGAGATCAAGCGCGGGATTTGCGGTATCTGTCCCGCCGGCTGCTGGGTACGGGTTGGGGTGGAAAACGGCCGCATGGTAAGTATCGCGGCTGACGAGGGACACCCGCTGGCGATGATATGCCGGCGCGGACAATATGCGCCCGAGATGGTGCACTCCGACGATCGGTTGAAATATCCAATGCGCCGGGTCGGTGAGAAAGGAAGCTACGAGTTCACCAGGATTTCGTGGGACGAAGCCTACGCCGCGATCGTCAGCCGCCTCGAGGCGATCAAGGAGGAATCCGGACCGGAAGCGGCAGCCGTCTACACCGGGCGGGGTGCTTTTGAGCTATCGCTGTGCGACATGTTTCAACCCCAAGGCGTCGCCGTCTCGTCCGCTTCGAGCGTCTTATTTCCGTTCGGGTCCCCCAATACCATGGGGGTCGGCGCGCTGTGTTACGTCTCCTACGCCATGATCGCGCCGCATGTCACGCTCGGACGGATGCTGGTAAACCTGTTTACCGACATCGAAAACGCGGAGTTGCTCATTGTCTGGGGTACTAATCCGGCGACCGACTCGCCCCCCCTCGATCTGCACCGGCTCGAAGCCGCCGTAAAACGGGGCGCGGAAGTCGTAGTCATCGATCCGCGCCGTTCTGATACCGCGAAGCGAACCGGCGGCGCCTGGATCCCGGTACGACCCGGAACCGACGGCGCCCTCGCGCTGGGAATCATGAACGTGATGATCGAAGAGGAACTCTACGACGAAGCTTTCGTGCGCGACTGGTGCCACGGATTCGATGAGTTGGAAACCTATGTGCAGCATTTTAGTCCGGCGGTCGTCGAAACGATCACCGGCGTCGACGCCGATACCGTAGCCGGTCTTGCCCGCCGAATCGCGACCGCCAACGGCGCGTGCCCCGTGATGTATACCGGGCTCGAATATTCGAACAGCGGTATTCAGGCGATCCGGGCGGTGCAAACGCTTTTCGCCATTTCCGGGCATCTCGACGTACCGGGTGGCATCGGGCTCGCGATGCCGGACAGTCAGTTTCCGATCAACCGTTCCTGCAACATTCCCAATCCCGACATCGACCGGGCCGTGGCGCGAGAAAAATTCCCGCTGTACTCACACTATCGAGGCGAATCCCACGCGAGCGGTCTGATCGACTCGGTACTCAAAGGCGAGCCCTATACCATTCGCGCGCTGATCATTCACGGCGCCTCCCTGTTGACGTCGTGGCCCGAGACCGCTTTGTGGCGTGAAGCGTTGGCGAAACTCGATTTCGTCGTCACGATCGATCGGCAGTTGACCGCCGATTCTGCCTACGCAGACATCGTTCTACCGGCCACCACGATGTTCGAGATCGATTCGTATATGACCTACGGACCGATTTTCAGACTGAGAGAGAAACTGGTGGAGCCGGTCGGCGAAGCCCGCAACGACTACCTGATCATGGCCGAACTGGCCGCGCGTCTGGGCTACGGCGATCGCTACCCGCAAACCGAAGAGGCAGTGATCCGGCAGGCTTTGGATGGCTCGGGTTTCAGTCTCGAAACGGTGCGGGCGGCGGGCGGCTGGGCAAAGCGTCCAACTGCGATGATGGAATACCGCAAGTGGGAAAAAGGGAGGTTACGCGCAGACGGCAAGCCGGGCTTTGAGACGCCGACCGGGAAATTCGAAATTCATTCGACGATTCTGGCCGATTACGGTTACGAGCCGCTACCGAAGTACACCGAACCCCGCGAAGGGCCGCTCGGCAGTCCGTCCTTGACGAAAACATTTCCACTGGTCTTCAATTCCGGCGCGCGACCGCATACGGATTTCAGGTCGCAGCATCACGGCGTCGAAGGCCTGGCGGTCGACCACCCGGAGCCGACTGTCGAGATGAACCCGGGGGATGCGGAAATCCGGGGGATCCAAACCGGCGACTTGGTCGAGGTGGCGACGCCGCGGGGCGCGGTACCGTTCCGGGCGGTGGTTACGGACGATATCGTAGCCGGCGCGGTCGAGTGTTCGATGGGCGGCGGGACGGCCGTTGGTTCGCGGGCGTGGCGGGAATGGAATGTCAACATACTGACCGACCTCTCCAATTACGATGAGGTTTCGGGTTTCCCGGTTTATAAGGCCCTACTTTGTGAAGTTCGGAAAACCGATGACGCTACGGCACAGACGCGGCGTTCTGCTGCGGCTCGCGGGAAGGATCTTTCCGACCGCGGACCGGTGTCCGGCTCCGGCGAACTGTCGGGGCCTTGGATTTACCTGGACAACAGCGCGACAACGATCGTTGCCGAAGCGGTGCGCACCGCCATGGCGCCGTATTTGGCAGACGCCCATGGCAATCCATCGAGTATCCACGGTGCGGGTCGCAATGCCAAGGAGGCGGTCGACGACGCTCGGCGAAAGGTCGCCGCGCTGCTCCATTGCAAGCCCCGGCGGATCGTCTTTACCGGTGGCGGATCGGAAGCAGACAATCTCGCCGTGAAGGGGGTCGCATTCGCTCGAAGCGAGCGCGGCAGGCACATCATCACGACCCGCATCGAGCATCCGGCGATCCTCGAGACCTGCCGCGCTCTCGAGCAACTCGACTTTTCGGTTACCTACTTAGGCGTCGATGAAACCGGTAGAGTCGACCCCGCGGGCCTTGCCGACGCCCTGACCGATGACACCATTTTGGTGTCGGTGATGTTGGCGAACAACGAAGTCGGCACCGTGCAGCCGATCGCAGAATTGTGCCGCCTGGCGCACGCTCGTAACGCTCTGTTTCACACCGACGCGGTGCAGGCCGCGGGTAAGATAAGCATCGACGTCGAACAGTTGGGTATCGACCTTCTCACCATTTCCGCCCACAAATTTCACGGACCGAAAGGGGTGGGGGCGCTCTACGTCCGCAAAGGCGTTGCCTTGCAGCCGTTGATCCACGGCGGGGCGCAGGAGTACGGGATCCGCGCGGGGACGGAGAACGTGCCCGGAATCGTAGGTCTCGGGAAGGCCGCGGAACTCGCCCGGCGTGCCGTTGACGACATGGCGGGCGTCGGCCGCCTCAGGGATCGACTGGAGGCCGGGATCCGTGAGTTGGTCCCGACCGCGCTGCTCAACGGTCACCGCCAGAGCAGGGTGCCTAATATTCTGAATCTTACCTTGCCGCAGCTACGCGGCGAGTCGCTCGTGATCGCCATGGACCAGCATGGCATTTCGCTGTCGTCGGGCTCCGCTTGCAAATCCGGATCGCCCGAGCCCACCCACGTGCTGCTGGCGATGGGTCGAAGCGACGAGGAAGCGCACTGCGCGGTGAGATTCTCGCTCGCTAACGATACGACCGAATCGGAGATCGATCGCACCGTGCGCGCCCTCGGACAGGTCCTTGAAGAAATGGAGACAACCGTTCGGTTCCTGTCCTGCAAGTAACCGGTCGCACTTCCCGCCGGCGCTACGTCCTGTGGTTAGAACTCCTCCCACTGGCTGTCGCCGCCGCCCGCAGCTACCCGCTTGCGCGGCTCGGACGCTATCGCGTTCTCTGCTTCCAGTTTCCCCGCCGTCGGATCATGCTCCTGTTCGGTGGCAAGCTCATCTCTGCCCAATACAGCAACCATGGGCTCGTCCCCGGACTCCGTATAGCCGTTGTCTTCCGGCGTCCGGAAGAACCCGATCATTTCGTTGAGCGCGTGTGACTGTTCGCCGATCGACTCGCTGGCCGCCGCCGCCTGTTCGACCAGCGCCGCGTTCTGCTGCGTCATTTCGTCCATCTGCATAACCGCTTTGTTGACTTCTTCGATACCCGCAGATTGCTGGGCACTCGCAGTCGCAATCTCGGCGACGACGTCGGTAACTTTCTTCACACCGCCGACGATTTCCTGCAAGGTTGCTCCCGACTCGTTCACCAGGCGCGATCCATCTTCCACTTTCGTGACGCGGTCCTCGATCAATTCCTTGATCTCTTTCGCCGCCGTTGCACTGCGTCCGGCCAAATTTCGTACCTCTGTGGCTACGACCGCAAAACCGCGGCCCTGATCACCGGCCCGCGCCGCTTCCACCGATGCGTTCAATGCCAGCAGGTTCGTCTGGAAAGCGATTTCGTCGATCACGCCGATGATTTCGGAGATCTTTCTGCTCGACGCGTTGATCTCGTCCATCGCCGTCACCGCTCGTGCGACGACTTCCCCGCCTTTGCCGGCGTCCTCGTGCGCCGCAATCGCCAGTTCGTTCGCCAACGCCGCATTGTCGGCGTTCTGCTTGACGGTACTGGTCATCTCTTCCATGCTCGAGGCAGTCTCTTCCAGGCTCGATGCTTGCTCCTCGGTACGCTGAGACAGGTTGGCATTACCCTGCGAGAGTTCCTCCGAACCCGTCTTGACCGAATCCGAACTGCGCTCGATCTCGGCGACCACTTCGATTAGTTTCGTCGCCGTCGCATTCGCGTCCTGCTTCAGCTGGCCGAAGGAGCCCTGATACTCCGCCTCGATGGACTCCGTCAGATCGCCGGAGGAGATCGCACCGAACACCCGGATCGTATCGTTGATGACCTGTTCTGCGACCCCGACCAGTTCGTTGACACTGGTGCTTAGATTCTCGTAGAAACCCTGTTTGCCCTCCAGTTCGATACGCCGGCTCAAATCGCCCGCAAGCGCTGCGTCGACGATGGCTTGAATATCGTGTTCGATCACCTCGGAGAGCGTCTTGACCGTTGCATTGGCGTCCTGCTTGAGTTGATCAAACGAACCCCGATACTCGTTTTCGATGGTCGTCGTCAAGTCACCGTGGGCCATCGCGCCCAACACCCGTACCGTATCGTTGACCACCCGCTCGCTCGCGTCCACCAGGTCATTGACGCCGGTACTCAGGCTCTCGTAAAAGCCCGTTTTGCCCTCGAGCGAGATGCGTTCACTCAAGTCGCCGTTGGGGCCGCGTCGACCATGGCCTGAATATCGTGTCCGATCACATCCGAGAGCGTCTTCACCGTTGCATTGGCGTCTTGTTTGAGCCGATCAAATGCACCTCGGTATTCGGTCTCGATGGTCGTCGTCAGGTCGCCGCGCGCCATCGCCCCGAATACCTGTACCGTGTCGCCGACTACCTGGTCACTCACGTGTACAAGGTCGTTGATGCCCGCGCTCAGGTTCGCATAGAAACCCTGCTTACCGTCGAGTTCGATCCGCTGACTCAGATCGCCGTCGCGGGCAGCGTCCACCAATGGCTGGATATCCTGCTCGATGGCTTCTGTGAGTTTCGTCTGCATGTCCTTCATACTCTGCTGCAATTGGCCAGCCTCGTCGGTCGAGTCAACCTCGATGACGCCACTGAGATCGCCGGCACCGATGCGGTTGGCCGCGCTCATCGCCTGCTGGATGGGCCCGGTAATTGCTCTTGCGGACAGCCAGGCGAGTAAGCCGGATATGACCAATGCCGCTGCCGTCAACGCGGCGGCGAGCCACGACAGGAAAGCCGCGTTGTCGCGCACGCCGGTGGCCTGTTTCGTCAGGTCGGCGGAAAGTCGGTCTTCGACGCTTTTCAGCAAATTGATTTTGCCCGTGATGGTTTTAAACCAGAAGCCCGCGTCGACGCCGAAACTGCCGCGGCCGAGCGACGACAGGGCCGCGAGCGCCGGGCCGTCGTCGATCTGGATTTCCGTATCGATAGCTTTGACGCTCCGACCAGACCGGAGCATTTCGGTCGTTCTTGCCATTGCCGCTTTGTAGGTATCGACCGTCGTTCTTACGATTTCGATATTCCGCGTTTGCGTTTCGTCTAGATTGGGTAGTGCCGCGAGGCGGCCCAGAACCTCGCCGGCTTGTTCGTAGAGGGTGTCGAAGGTGCCGACATACGAGTCCCGGTCCCGCAGGACGTAATTCTTGAAGCGGTGGATCAGCCCGCCATAGCCCACAATGCTGGCCAGTTCTCCGGTCAGGCTTATTCTGTCTTTAGCGGAAAATGCGATATTGCGCATCCGCTCGACCTCGGCGACCTGCGGGTCACCCATTGCCTGTTTGTAGAAAGCAACCTGCGCCGGCTCGGCGAGTGCCAAAAAGGCGTCGGTATAGGTCGCTTGGGCTGCGACCAGCAAGGAGAATTTTTCAGCGGCACCCTTACCGAAATCGTCTGCTGCAAAAGTATTGGAGATGCCGGCCCGTTCCTTACCCTGCAGAAAATTGATGTACGCCGTCCCCTGGTTGTTCAGCGTGCCCACCGAACTCAGCTTGGGCAGAAAACTGACCACGTTCAGAAATGCGCCGTTCATCGCGGTGTAGTAGCCAATCGCTTCCCCGGTCGGAATGTCGAGGGCTGTTACCTGCTTGCGGATCCCGGCGATCTTGTCCAGCTTGTCTGTCGCCCCATTCAGTTCGGCAACGAAATCGGCGCCGAACGACGCCGCCTCGAAGGCCCCCAATAAGTCTCGCAACTCGGTGATCTTTCGATCGGTTTTGCCGCGCTGCGCCGGCAATTCCTCTACGAAGCGTTCGCCCTTACTGCCAAGGTAGCCGGCCGATGCGCCGCGCTCCTTCTGTAACTCGTGGACCAGGGCGCTGCTCAGCACGGACAATTCAGTCAAGCTCAATAGGCTGTCGGCTTCCGTTTTGAGCTTGAGCGTTCGTACGACCTCGCTTCCGGCGAACAAGGACAAACCCAGGCACGGGGCCAGCAACATGACCAGTAGTTTACGGTTGAGCGAGATGTTCTTCAGGAAATGCATCGTTTGCGCCGCCTCTTGTTCGACCCGCGGACGCGGCCGCGGGAAAGCCGTAAGAACTCGACCCTTGTCACCTCGCTCAATGCGTACGGCGAGTTCCTTTAGAGGCCAAGCGGCACGTGAACGAGTTTCTTTAGCCGTTTGAGAAAGAATACGGAGGCGAGGTCGGAAAGGCAGCGCTTGACGTGGATATTGCACGAAAAAGGGGCGAAATACGCAAAATGCGGCTTGGGTCAATGAGCCGAAACCGGGCCGCACGCTGGCCGCCGCGGATCCCACGTCCGCCGTAATCCCCTGAGCGGGGGATCCCCCGGGAAAGCACCCACGGGAAGTGATCCGCCGCCGTCAATCTACGTCCTGAAATGCGGTATCACTTCGCGACCTAGTGCTTCGTTAAAGTCCAGTCCCAGACGATGACCCGTCGAAGCCGTAACTTTCGATCTTCAGCACTCACGTTTGGGGCACGGCGTCATACACTTTCGGGTTGAAGCGGCTGGTACGCAGTACGTATTCGAAACTGAATCCCGGCCACATCGTCGAGTTCGTGCCGTCTTCATTCAGATACCAACTGCTGCATCCGGAGAGCCACGAACTGTTTTTCATGCGATTTTGAAACCATTGAAACTGTTCGTTTTGGATCTGCTCTTTGACATTGAGATACTTGATACGATTCTTCAGCAGGTAGTCGGTGTATTTGGCGACATATTTGTATTGAGCTTCCTGGTAGATCAGCACCGAGGTGTGTCCGGGACCGGTATTCGGTCCCATCATGACCAGCATGTTCGGGAAGTGGCTAACGTTCATCCCATAATAAGCCTTGGACTGGCCGCCCCAGTATTCGGAAAGTTTGATGTCGCCGAGACCCCTTATCTCGAACGGATAGGCCGGCGCGCCGATTTCGTAGCCCGACGCGTAAATCAAAACGTCGAACTCGTGTTCTTTGCCGTTTTTTAATCGGATGCCGTCGGCTGTTATCTTTTCGATCGCGTCGCAAATCAAATGCACGTTGTCACGCGCGATAGCCGGGAAATAATCGTCGGACACGAGGGTACGTTTGCAACCGATTCTGTAATCGGGCGTTAATTGGGCGCGCAGCTCGGGATCTCTGATCGCCTTGTTGAGGGCCTTCTTATGCAGCTCTTCGCCCATCTTGAGCATCCCCGGGAACCACATGATGCCGGGCAGCGTGGACTCCATGAGCCAGTAGATGAGTAGTCGGCGAAACCGTTGAAGAAACGGAAATCGGGCCCATCTTGCGTGTTCCTTTTCCGTAAATTCACGATTCCAGCGGGGCAGCACCCACGAGGGCGTACGTTGAAAAACGAGCAGATCGGCGACATCGGGAGCGATGCTCGGGACAACCTGTATCGCCGATGCGCCGGTACCGATCACGCCGACACGTTTCCCCTTCAAATCGATGTCTGCATCCCAGCGCGCGGTATGCAGGGTAGTGCCTGCGAACTGGTCCCGCCCGTCAATGTCGGGGAACTTCGGATGACTGAGCGCGCCGGTTGCCGGAACCAAGACCGGCGCTTCGGTGACCACGCCATCGTCCGTCGTTACCCGCCAGACCCCCTTGGCTTCTACAAATTCGGCCCCGGTAACTTTGGTATTGAAACGGATATTGGGACGCAGACTGTATTTATCGGCACAGTGTTCGATGTATTTTCGAATGTCTTCCTGTGTCGAGTAGGCTTCTTTCCAATCGGGATTGAGCTCGAAAGAGTAGCTATACAATTGCGACGGCACGTCACAAGCACAGCCTGGATAGGTATTGGTACGCCACGAGCCGCCGACACCGTCTTCGCCCTCGAAAATCACGAAATCGTTGATTTTCTTGTTGCGAAGCGCGATCCCGACGCCGAGTCCGGCAAAGCCTGCGCCGATAATGACAACGTCGGCCGTTCTAGTTTCTTTAGTCATATCTTCCTCGTATCGTGATGCCGGCGTTGCCGCGGGCGCGAGCGTACGTTCAATCGCGCCTTTCCCGAAAACAGTGGCGCCAACGGATTCTACTGGATTTCCAGGTAAGCGCCTTGCCGGTGTTCGAGTACGGCGCCGATCCGGCTCGCGGCTTCCATGCCGGCACCCCTCAGCCGGCTGACGAGTGTGTCTGCTTCGCGTTCCGGCAGGGCGAACAGCAGACCGCCGTTGGTCTGCGGGTCGAACAACAGCTCTTCGGCGGCGCCTGCGAGCCCCGGCTTGAATTCGATGTCAGGCGCCGTGTGCTCGCGATTGGTCGCGTTGAGACCGGTCGTCATACCGCGTTCGTACATGGCCGTCGCGCCGTTGAAGGTCGGTATGTCGTTAAACGACAGTGCGAACTGTACCTTGGACGCGCGGGCAATCTCCAGGCTGTGGCCGGCCAGGCCGAACCCCGTAATATCGGTAGCGGCATGAATGTCGAAGTCGCGCGCCGTTTCTGCGGCGAGCCGGTTCAGCGATATTAGTGCTTCGGTGACCGCATTCATGTTCTCCTCGGAGACCCAACCCTTTATGTTGGCGTTCAACAGCACGCCGCTGCCGATCGGCTTCGTCAGTACCAGCGCATCGCCGGGGCGCGCCCCGGCGTTGGTCCAGCAGCGCTCCGGGTGAACTACGCCGGTAACGGCGAGTCCGAATTTCGGTTCCGGATCCTCGACCGTATGCCCTCCGACCAAAGCCGCGCCGGCTTCGTCGATCTTTTCGTGCGCGCCAGTAATGATCCCGGCGAGTACGTCCGCTCCCAGCTTGGCGGTCGGAAACGCCACCAGGTTGACGCAGGTGACGGGACGCGCACCCATGGCGAAGATATCGCTTAACGCATTGGCGGCGCCGATCTGCCCAAATAGAACCGGGTCATCCATGGGTGGGGTGATGAAGTCTGCGGTGGTAACGATGGCGAGTTCGTCCGTCAGGCGATAGACGCCCGCATCGTCGCTGGTATCGTACCCGACGATGATGTTGGGATCGCTGACCTCAGGCAGGTTAGCGAGCAACGCCTGCAACTCGACCGAGCTGACCTTGGCGGCTCACCCGTAGGTTCTGGATAGTCCCGTTAGCGTATTTTTCTTTCCGAACAAGTTGGTTTCCTTTTTCTAGCGATGCAACAGGCCCGGCTGCGTCCGGGCGCCGGCTCGAGGCCGCGGTACTTGGGCTGCGGCCCTCGTCGCTACCCCGTTTCTTTCCCGGCCCCGTGGCCTATTATGCCCGGGATCGATTCCGCTCGAGCAGTTTGGGGACTGTCTCAGGCCATCGCGAGCCGACCCGCCCATTAAAGAAAGGGTACCCGAATTCGGGCAACTCGTGTGCCGCAGGCGATTGAGGGACGTAGGTTAACGGGAAATCGTCGCCTGGACCTGTTACCTTTATCCGCTCGATCCTGCCGGAGAACGGAAAGAATGAAGTATCAGAAGAACGAGGCCAAGCAATGGGCACGAGAAAATCTGCCCGGCATTGGTGGCGGTATCATCATGCCGCTGAACGACGATTACAGCATTAATTACGACGGCCTCGAGCCGTGGATCAACCGGCAGATCGAGATGGGCGTCGATTCCATCATTACCGACGGCGCCTGCGGTGAGTGGATCACTTTTACCGTCGAGGAACGAAAAAAGATCTACGAAATATCGGTCGATATCGTGGCAGGCAGGGTGCCGCTGCTGGCCAACACCAGCCACCCGAGCATTGTCTCGGCCTTGGAGTTGGCCCGCCATGCGCAGGAAGTCGGCGCCGATTTGCTGATGCACTGTACCCCGTACGCCAACTCTTCTTCGAATGACGGCGTGTACCGCTATTATCAGTATCTAGCTGAACGGGTCGATATCGGTATCTGCCTTTATAACACCCGCCCCACCGGCTATCTTTTATCACCCGAATTTATCAACGAACTGGCGGAAAAAATCCCCAACATCTGCGGTATCAAGCAGGGAATGGGGAGCCTGGATCAAACCTTGAAAACGTACAAGTTGGCCGGCGACAAAATCGTCGTTGGCGATCCGTTCGAAGATTACTGGCCGGAGCAGATGCGCTATATGCCGGACACGGCATTTCAATTCTGCAATTTCGCGCCCGCTTTGTTCCAGACGCCGGAGCACCCCTGGTTATGTGAGTACACGGAGTTGTTCAAGCAGGGCAAAGAAGTGGAGGCCATGAAGATCCATGCGAGAATTTCGCCGCTGCGGGTGTTGTTCCACGAAACCCAGGTAGCGAGCCTGATGGGGCAGGGTGTGTTCCCGCTTCCGGCGTTGAAATATTGGGCGGGAAAATTAGGCTTACCCGGCGGCCCGGTACGACCGCCCGTCGATTTGCTTTCGGACTACGTGAGAGATGCGATCGATTCACGCCTGAAGGAAGTCGGCCTCATCGACTGAGCGTCTAACCTTCCTCGCACGAGGTGGCTCCATGATCGGGTTCGAATTGTCGGACGAACAAAAACAACTGCAAGGGGTCGCCCGAAGATTTGCGGAGCAGGAGATCACGCCTGTCGCCGCCGCGACCGATAACATCGCCGACCCGCGCGAGGCCTTCCCTCGGGAGGTGATCAGAAAAGGGTTCGAACTCGGCTTTCAGGCGCTTCTGATCCCCGAGCAATACGGCGGCGTTGGCGGCACGACCCTCGACTACGCGGTGTTGCTGGAAGAACTCGCGGTGGGCGACATCGGCATGGCCAACGCGTTCCACGTAGTCATGTCGATTTCGGAAATGATCGCTAAGAATGGGACGGCCGATCAATGCGAGCGGTGGTTGATCCCGATCGCAGAAGATACCACGGGGTCGCATTTGATTTGTTTCGGCGCGACCGAGCCGTCCGGCGGTACCGAAATCTTCTGCCCTTTGCCGGATCCGAAACTCGGGACCAGAACCACGGCGCGGGCCGATGGTGATCACTATGTGATCAATGGCCGAAAGGCCTATTCCAGCAATGCCAGCGTGTCTCGACTGGTCGGTTTGCTGGCGCGCACGGATACCAGCAAACCGAATTCAGAGTCGTGCTCCGTATTTTTTCTTCCGGCCGACACGCCGGGCTTTTCCGTCGGCACGATAGAAAACAAGATGGGGCACCGGGCCTCGATGAACGGTGAGCTGATATTCGACGATATCAGATTACCGAAAGAGAACATGCTGGGAGCGGAGGGCGCCGGCTTCGAGACGATCAACGCGATTTACGACACCAACGGCGTCGGTACCGGAACCATGGCCGTGGGTGTGGCGAGAGCTGCTTACGAAATGGCGTTCGACTATGCCAAGGAACGGGAAATATGGGGGCAGCCGATCGGTGCTTACCAGGCGATCGGTAATTTGCTGGTAGATATGAAAGCCGACCTGGAAATGGCCAGACTCATGGTCCGCAGGATTGCATGGCAGAGCGAAAAAGACGGTTTGGAGGATAAGTTGCCGCCTAACATGGCCAAGGTCTACCCGGCCGAAATGGCGCGGCGGGTTACGGTAAATGCGATGCAGATACTCGGCGGCGCCGGCTACATGAAAGACTACCCGGCGGAAAAATATGTCCGTGACGCGATGGTATTGCCGATCATCAGCGGCGCCAACGAGGTCCTGAAGTATTTCATGTCGCAGAAACTGTAGGATCCGTCTCGCCATGCGCGCATTCGACTCCAGCTATCAATTCGCCGCGGACCATCACCTACGGCAAGGCCGTCGCCAGTGAGTCTCGATCGTTTATTCATGCCCCGGTCGATAGCCGTTTACGGCGCCTCGGCCACCGATTCGCGGAAGCTCGGGAACATCTTGTTGGCTAATGCGGCCAACGGCGCCGGCGAGGTGATAGCCGTTCATCCGGCGGCCGACAAGGTCGACGACATCGGCGCCGTCGCCAGCCTCGATCGGCCGGTCGATCTGGCGCTATTGTCCGTCCCGGGACAACGGGTCGAGGCGGCCGTAATGGATGCCGCCGCGGCTGGGGCGAATTTCGCGATCATTCTCTCGTCCGGTTTCGGCGAGACCGGGCCGGCGGGCCGTGCCCTGCAGACGCGGATCGCTGACGTCGCTGCCGGCGCCGGTATGCGCCTGGTCGGTCCGAATTGCATGGGCGTAGTGAGCCATCTTGGCGGCGGCCGCTGGTTGAACGGCTCTTATTTCTGGGCGATACCGGAGCAGTCCGGAGGATTGTCATTTGTCAGCCAGTCTGGCGCTTTCGGCGGTATGTTCTTCAGCCACCTGCGCGCGAGTGGTCTTGGCCTGTCCCGGTTTCTGAGCGTCGGTAACGCCGCCGACCTGTCGGCGACGGACATACTCGAATGGCTCGGCCGCGACCCGCAGACCACCGCGATCGGCATGTTCATCGAGGGCATTGACGACGGACGGCGCTTTGTCGAGGCGGCACGCGGCGCGACCGCCGAGAAACCAGTCGTGGTTCTCAAGGCAGGGAAGATGGCCGCCGGGGCGAAGGCGGCGGCAAGTCACACCGGCAGCATGGCGGGTAGCCACACGGCCGTCCAGGCCGGACTCCGCCGTGCGGGCGTCATAGAAGCCGACGACACCGAGTCGTTTTTCGATACCCTCGACGCGGCCGCCGCCGGGCTCGCGCGGACGGCCTTGGGCAGTATCGCCATTGTCACGATCTCGGGCGGCCCCTCGGTCCTGGCCGCGGACGCTGCGGAGCGCAACGGCCTCGCACTGCCTGCCCTGGGCGATGATACTTTGGCCCGTTTGCGCACCTTGGCGCCCTCGTTTGCTGCGCTGGGCAATCCCGTTGACCTGACACCGCAATGCCCGGTTGGCAATTTTGTACCGGCGATCGAGGCGGTGTACGCAGACGACGCCATCGAAGGTGTCGTCGCCATCAACTGCGGGCTTGACTTTCCAGAGTTCGGAACCGGCGTAGCGCGTGGCATCGCGGCTACCGGTAAGGCGACCACCGCGTTCGTGCTCGATGCCCCGGGGGTAGAAGCCGAAATCGCCCAAGCCGGCGCATTGCGCTTCGCTTCACCCGAACGGGCGGTCGCGGCTTTGGCGAAAGGGGTTGGGAGGTGAGGGCACTCAACGAATGGGACAGTAAGCAACGGCTCGGCGGCCGACTCCCACGTCCCGTGGAAACCCGAGCGGCGTCCGTTGCACAGGCTCAAGAATTCGCCGGTACGGTGGACGGACCCATCGTTGCCAAGGCTTCCGGTGTCGCTCACAAGACGGAAGGCGGCTTGGTCCGGTTTGGCGTCAGGCTGGCCGAACTCGCCGAAGTCTGGGACGAGCTTGCCGCGGCCGGTGACGGCACGGTCCTGCTCGCCGAGCAGATCGATGCGGAACTCGAGTTGATTGTCGGCGGCTATCGCGACTCCAGCTTCGGCCCGCTGGTCACCGTTGGTATCGGTGGCATTGCCGCGGAGATATTCGGCGATATCGTGGCAATCCTCGCGCCTACCGAGGACAATGAAGTAGCGGGGGCAGTCAGACGCCTCGCGGGTTGGCGGCTCCTCACCGGGATCCGCGGCCGCCGGCCGGTCGACCTCGACGCACTCGGCGATATTGTCGATGTGGTTGGCGGATTACTGTGTTCGGATCCGGCCGTCGCCGAGATCGACTGCAATCCGGTAATGGTGCGCAACGGCAGCCCCATCGTCGCCGACGCGCTCGTGGTATTGAACGACGAGGAGTAGGATTTTGGTCGCAAACGTCGTAGAGCACTACAGCGCGCCCGACACGCTCGATGATGCATTGGAAACGCTGGCCGGCGGTAATGTAACGATCTTTTGCGGTGGCACGGATCTCTCCCCGCAAATAGAGGCCGGCACGCGCCAGTATGGCGCGACCTTGATGAACATTCGCCGCATCAACGGTCTTGCGGGAATCGAATCAAAAAAGGGAACACTCAGGATCGGTGCGCTGACCACGGTCACCGAAATGAAGCGAGCGCCGTTGCTCAACGAACAAGCCCGGGTAATCGTCGAAGCCGCCGATCAATTCGCGAGCGATCAGATCCGAAATGCGGCGTCTCTCGGTGGTAATCTCTGCAACGCTTCGCCCGCCGGCGACATGATCATACCCCTGCTGTTACTCGATGCCGCCGTCGAACTCGCCTGTTGGCGTGACGGGACGTTACAGACCCGGCTGGTGCCGCTGGATGAGTTTTTCACCGCGCCCGGCACTACCGTCAAGCGGGCCGACGAATTACTCACTGCCGCAGTATTCGAGCGCCCAGCGGAAACCTTTGTCGCGCGCTTTCGAAAATCCGGTCCGCGCCCGGCGCTCGAGATCGCAACGGTTTCCGTCGGTATCGCCGGGCGGTTGGAAAACCGGCGTTTCACCGATGTCAGGGTAGCGATGGGCGCGGTCGCACCGACACCGCTGCGCGCACGCCGGGCCGAAGCCGCATTGGAAGGGAAACTGCTGGATATCGACAACATCCAGGCCGCGGTCCGCTGTGCCGGAGAAGACGCCACCCCCATCGACGACGTGCGCGCCAGCGCGTGGTATCGCGATCATCTCGTTGGTGTGTTTACCGAGGAAATTTTGAACGATGTCCTTGAAAACGGAAATTAGTTTCACGCTCAACGGGCGGCCGATCACGGTAGAAGTACCCGTAACCATGAAGACTTTGTACTTGCTTCGGGATGTTCTCGATCTCAAGGGGCCCAAGTATGGTTGCGGAGAAGGCGAGTGCGGCGCTTGCACTATTCAACTCGACGGCAAGACGGTG
>PVBE010988210.1_pt1 | contig 19485 bp, 20 predicted proteins | sample 1631181 | NCBI WGS metagenome assembly PVBE01 (sample SAMN08397723, study PRJNA350692) | Marine metagenome, whole genome shotgun sequencing project. | isolation source: water | place: Pacific Ocean | collected 2012-04 | reverse complement strand
TCGACGTGCTGCTGGTGTGGATCATCTTTTTCGAAATGGCGGTGCTCTATTTTGCCTCCTCGGTCGTATTGAGTTCGCGCCTGGCAATGCCGAGATTGGCCTGGACCGGATTCGCCTTGATGTTGATCGGGGCGTTGACAACGAACGTCGCCGTACTACAGGGTGATTCGAGCGTCATGTTTACCTCCTACGTGCCGATGCAGGCGCAACCGAATTTCTACCTCGGTTTGATCCTGTTCGCGGTGGGGGCATTGATAGGCTGCGGTATCTTCTTCGGCACGCTGGTGATCGCCAAGGAAGAACGAACCTACGAGGGCTCGGTTCCGCTGGTCACTTTTGGCGCATTAACTGCGGCCATTATCGCCGTATTCACCCTGGCATCCGGCGCGATCATTCTCATTCCGACCTACCTGTGGTCGCTGGGGCTAATCAGCACCATCGACCCGTTGATGTACAAAACGGTTTGGTGGGCGATGGGCCACTCCTCGCAGCAGATTAACGTTTCCGCCCACGTAGCGATTTGGTATGCGATCGCCGCAATCGTGCTCGGCGCGAAACCCATCTCCGAGAAGGTCAGCCGCATGGCATTTCTGCTGTACATCCTTTTTCTACAGTTGGCCAGCGCGCACCATTTGCTGGTCGATCCCGGGATCAGTTCGTCGTGGAAGATCTTCAACACGAGCTATGCCATGTATCTCGCCGTGCTCGGCAGTATGCTCCACGGCATGACCGTGCCGGGGGCGATTGAAGCCGCGCAGCGCGCCAAGGGCTACACCAACGGTTTATTCGAATGGTTGCGCAAGGCGCCGTGGGACAATCCGGCTTTCGCCGGGATGTTCTTGTCGCTGCTCATGTTCGGCTTCCTCGGCGGTATCTCCGGAGTCGTCATGGGCCAGGAGCAGATCAACATAATCATACACAACACGATCTACGTGCCGGGACACTTCCACGCGACCGTGGTAGCGGGGACGACCCTGGCATTCATGGCCGTGACCTACCTGCTCGTACCGATGATCTTTCAACGTGAACTGGTGCTGAAAAAATGGGCGATGTTGCAGCCCTACGTATTCGGCATCGGCGTCGCGGGGATCTCGGTGTTCATGATGGGCGCGGGAACACTCGGCGTCTCGCGGCGGCACTGGGACATCACCTTTGCCGACTCGGCCATTCAATTCGACTATCCCGGCGCGGCGTTCCTGATGATGGGTCTCAACGGCATGGCCGCGATACTCGCAGCGGTCGGCGGTGCCATGTACGTGATCGTTGTGGTCGCGTCCATCCTGTTCGGCAAGCGCATAGAGCCGACCACAGAAGCACCCGCAGACCCGCCGGTAGCAGCAGCCGTTGCCTCATACGGCAGTGCGGGGACCTTAAAGATCCCGGGAACGGTGGCGCTCGTAGCGGTCTTTTTCCTGTCGTTCATCCTTTACTACTATGTGAACTGGAAATACCTGGCCGAAGTGTGGCCGTTACGCTAGCGGATCGGGGAGACAGCTGAATGCTCGATACGATCAGACTGCTGTCTGCCGTATTCAAAGTCCGCATCGGGCTCGCCATTACCTTGTGTGCGCTCGCGGGCCTGGCGGTAACGCCGGGCCATGCCGGCGCCTGGCAGATTACGGTAGTCGCCCTGGCGGTGCTGTTCTCATCGGCCAGCGCCGGCGCGTTCAATCAATACGTAGAACGCGACCTGGATGCCCGCATGGCACGCACGCGCGAGCGCCCGTTCGTAACGGGTCGCTTGAAAGCGACGGGTTACTGGCTGGCGATCATCGTCGTTTTGCTACTGGTGTCGGTTGCCGCGGTAGCGGTAGCCGTGAATGCCGCCTCCGCCCTTTACGTTTTTCTCGGCGCCTTTTTCTACGGCGTGGTCTATACCGTTTGGCTCAAACGGCGATCGTGGACGAACATCGTACTCGGTGGACTCGCCGGCAGTTTCGCCGTGCTGGCCGGAGCGGCGGCGGTCGACCCCGAGCTGGCGCCGGCGCCGATCGTACTGGCCATCGTGTTGTTCCTGTGGACCCCGCCCCATTTCTGGAGTCTGGCGATGGCCTACCGCGAGGACTATGCCCGAGCGGGCGTACCGATGCTGCCCGTCGTCGTCGGCGATCAACTGGCGGCGACCGTGATCCTGGCGCACACGGTATTGCTGGTGGGATTGTCGTTGGTCCCGGCGGTCTACGGGTTGGGCTGGATCTATCTGACCGCAGCGGTGATCGGCGGTTTTATATTTACCAAGGCAAGCGTTCAGTTGCGCCGAGCACCGGGGCGAGAAAGCGCAATGCGCAACTTCCATGCGTCCTTAGTCCAATTGAGTCTCCTATTACTGGGAGCGATCCTCGATGCGTGGCTGCTCGCTTAACCGCTACCGCTGCTTCCTGCGCCTGATCGCCGCGCCGGCGATTTTTTTTTCCGTATCGACCGGCCCCGCGCTGGGCGCTGAGGCGGAACCACGGCCGTTCGACGAACGCGAGGCGCTTGCCGTGAGCCAAGCCGCCATCGGCCGAACGTTGGGGCCCCACAGTTTCACCACGCAGGACGGCGAGACCGTGGCACTGGCGAAATTCCGCGGTAAACCGACCCTCATCAACCTCGTTTTCACCAGTTGCTACCATACCTGCCCAGCCATCACCCAACGACTCAAACGAGCGGTGGAAGCTGCGCGCGCCGCGCTCGGCAACGATACGTTTACCGTCTTGACTATTGGTTTCGATACCGCCGCCGATACGCCCGAGCGCATGCGCCTGTACGCCCACGAGCAAGGTATCGACATGGCGTCGTGGTCGTTCTTGAGCGCAGACCAGGCCACGGTCGACGCCCTCACCGGGGACCTGGGTTTTATTTATTTTCCGTCGGCACGAGGCTTCGATCACCTCGCCCAAATTACCGTCGTCGACGGTCAGGGGCAGGTCTACCGACAGATCTACGGGCCGGACTTTGCGACGCCGGCGATCGTCGAACCGCTGCGCGAGCTGGCCCTCGGGGTGACCTACCGCCGCTCCGGAGTGGGCAACCTCATCGAACGGGTGCGCCTGTTCTGCACCGTCTACGATCCGCGCAGCGGACGTTATCGATTCGATAATTCGATCTTCGTCGCCGCGCTCTCGGGTATTCTATCCTTGGGCGCGGTTGCGGTATTCCTCATTCGCCAGCTTCGCCGCGCCGACGGTTCGGCCCAGAAGGGCTCGCCGCCACCCGTCAACTGACCATTAAGGGGCCGAATATTTTGGGGGCAATCCGCCGCATCATCGAACGTAGTTTTGACGCAGTGGAGGTTCCATTCGACCGCGCCTTCGGCTCCGCATGGAACCCTTTTCATCAGCTGGGCGCGCTCGGTTGGTTCTTTTTCTGGATTGTCGTGTTCAGCGGCGTCTACCTTTATATCTTTTTCGACTCGGGCATCTCGCAAGCGTATGAGTCCGTCGAATACCTCACCAACGTTCAATGGTACGCGGGCGGCGTCATGCGCAGCTTTCACCGTTATGCTTCGGATGCGCTGGTGGTAGTCATAATGCTGCACCTCCTGCGTGAATTCGGGATCGGTCGCTATCGGGGTGCCGGCTGGTTTGCGTGGTTCACCGGGATCCCACTGATCTGGCTCGTGTTCGCCGCCGGCATTACCGGCTATTGGGTCGTGTGGGACGTCCTCTCGCAGTACATCGCGATCGCGAGTACGGAGTGGCTCGACACGCTGCCCTTGTTCGGCGAACCCATCGCGCGCAATTTCCTTCACCCGACGACCTTGAGCGGTCGGTTCTTTACGCTCATGGTCTTCATCCATATCGCCGTACCGCTGGTCTTGTTGTTCTTGATGTGGGTGCATATTCAACGTAGCAACCATCCGCGGGTCAATCCGCCGCGGGGCCTGGCAATCGGGACGATCGCCGCGCTGCTGGTCCTCTCGGCGGTGTTCCCGGCCGAGATCCACCCGCCGGCCGACCTCGCCGCGGTGCCGGTACTGGTGAGTCTCGATTGGTTCTACCTCGCGCTGTATCCCTTACTAGACATCTATTCCGGACTCGCAATTTGGGGGCTGGTAGGCGGCGCCACTGTCCTGCTGCTGGCGCTGCCATGGCTGTCCGCCAAACCGATTGTCCGGGCAGCGGTCGTCAGTGTCGAGCACTGCAACGGCTGCACGCGGTGCTTTGCCGACTGCCCCTTCAGCGCCATCGCGATGGTACCGCGCTCGGATGGCAAGACGGCCTACGAACAGGAGGCCAGCGTCGATCCGAGCCGCTGCGTCGGCTGCGGGATCTGCGTCGGCGCGTGTCCCACGGCGACGCCTTTCCGTCGCCGTACCGATCTCATCCCCGGCATCGATATCCCGGCCCAACCGATCGCCGAGGTGCGCGACGCCGTGGTCGCCGCTGCCGACGGCCTCAGCGAAGACGTCCGCGTGCTCGTTTTCGGCTGCGAACACGGACCGCCGCTCGAGAAACTCGCGGGCTCTGGGATCGGGATCGTCAAGGTCCAATGTGTAGGCATGCTGCCGCCGTCGTTCCTCGATTTCGCGCTCGCGCGGACCGATGTCGACGGCATCATTCTGACCGGTTGCCGGGAAGTCGATTGCTTCCATCGTCTGGGAATAGACTGGACCGAAGCGCGTATCGCCCGGACACGCGATCCCTATCTGCGAGCGCGCGTTCCGCGCGAGCGAATCGCAACCTGTTGGGCGGGCGCCTCCGGTTTGACGGGGCTGCAGGCCGAACTCACTGCGTTCCGGACGAACCTGGCGACGTCCGGCACGGCCGCCCCCGCGCCGCCCGCAACCGTAGAGCTTAATAGCGATGCTTAGGCCAAATCTCAGACCTTTCGCCGTACTCGGCCAGGTGATCGCCTACGGGGTCTTCGTCACTTTCCTCGGTTATTTTTCGGTCGCGCCGAGTTATCGCCATCTCGCGCCCGAGCTCGCGCTGATCAAACTGAGCTTCAGCCACGCCGGTGCACGTAAGGTCGCATGTCGCCGGCGAACACCCGAAGAACTTGCGGCTCTTGCTCCTAACATGCGTCGACAGATGGCGTGCCCGCGCGAGCGCATCGACCTTCTGGTGGAATTGGTCGTGGACGAGCAACTTTTCTATCGCGGCGCCCTGCCGCCGTCAGGTCTGGCGCGCGATGGCGCTTCCACCGTTTACCAGCGGTTCCCGATCGCGGCCGGTCCGCATCGGGTGACGGTGCGGCTTCGCGACAGCGTCCGCGACGATGGCTTCGACCATGCGTATTCGGAGGAGGTCGAACTCTCGGCGGCACAGAACTTCGTAATCGATTTCGATACCGCGCGCGGCGGTTTCGTGTTTCTGCAATAACCGGCGGAGGCGAACGATCGCTATGACATTGCTGCAATGGAACGATGCGTTCACGGTCGGGGTACCCGCCGTGGACTACGAACACCAGGAGATGATCGCATTGATCAACGACCTCCACGCGACCCTGATGCACGACCGCATCGACCCCGCCGTCGAGGAGTTCTTAGGGGAAGTCCATGCGCAAATCGGCGCCCATTTCGCTCTCGAGGAAAAGCTGATGCGCCAACAACACTACGACGAACTCGACGCACACAAAGAGGACCACGAAATACTGCTCGACGACCTCCGCGACCTCATGGATGCCTCCGACCAGGAACCGAATCTCGATGAGGCGGCCATGTCCAGGCGACTTGAAAGCTGGTTCTCCACGCATTTCCGCACCCACGATGCCCGCCTGCACGAACGGCTCAAGTAGCGCGAGTGTGCAAAAAGCACCGACTGCCATCAGCCGGTGTCTAGCACGCTGATGCTGTTCGCACTCGGTTTTCGACCCTTCTTCCTCCTGGCCGGCACACTGCCGGTCGTGGTCATGCCTCTGTGGCTTGCGATGTGGTCGGAGCATTGGACCGTGGCGGCCTATTTCTCCCCTTCCCTCTGGCATGCCCATGAGATGCTTTACGGCTACGCGACCGCGGTGATCGCAGGATTCCTGCTAACTTCGGTCCGCAATTGGACAGGACTGGCGACGCCTACCGGCGCACCGTTAGCCGTACTCGCCGCGCTATGGCTCGCTGCCCGAATCCTGCTGGTATACCCCCCCGGCTCGACCGGCGCGCTCGCCGCGTTGGTGGACCTCAGCTTTCTCCCGGCCTTGATGCTTGCCGTCGGCATCCCGCTCGCACGTCGCGCCAAATGGCAGAACACGGGATTACTCGGGATCCTCGCGTTCATGGCGTGCGGCAACGGCGTAGCGCACTTCGCGATGCGCACGGGCGATCAAATACTGGCACGCCGCGGTCTCGATATCGGTCTCTATGCAGTCTTGCTCTTGATTATCATCCTCGGTGGCCGCGTCATCCCGTTCTTTATCCGCGGTGCCCTACCAGGCGCCGTACCGAAATCGCGGCCCGTGCTCGAAGTCGCATCGATCACCGTGTTCGTCGCCGCAGCGATCGCCGGGATCGGCGGCGCGCCCGCCGCGATCACAGCGGCCCTGGCAGCAATCGCCGCGACGCTGCACGCGCTCCGGCTTGCCGGTTGGTACAGCAAACAATTGTGGCGCGAACCGCTGCTGTGGGTGCTGTACCTCGGTTACGCCTGGCTCGTGGTCGGTCTCAGTTTGATTGCGGGCACCGCATTTGACTTAGTACCGCGATCGTCGGCCGTGCACGCGTTTACCGCCGGTACGATCAGTGTAACGACGCTCGGCATGATGGCGCGGGTCGCCTTAGGCCACGGCGGCCGGCCGCTGCAAGCCGCGCCGCTCACGGTCTGGGCATTCTATTTAGTCAACCTAGCCGCCGTTTGCCGGGTTGCGGGACCGTGGTTACTCCCGGGAAAAGCCGTTGCCCTCATCACCGTTTCCGGCGGTTTGTTCACCATGAGCGCGTTGTGTTTCGTGTCGATGTACGCGCCCATCCTGATCAAACCGCGTATCGACGGTAAGCCCGGGTAGAAGGACCGAAGCTTGGTCATTCCCGGCAAAGCGCGTGTGTTTGATTTGCATCAAGGAAGCCCATACCCATCGACAGTAGCGTACGAATTCTTGTGATAGGACTTTGTCTGGTGCTGAGCCGCGTATTTGGTTCCGGTAGGTCAGCTTTCGCAGTCGCGTTATTGCTTGCAGTCGTCGCCAACGTCTCCTTCGCCGCGGAACGCGAAGTCGATCCCTATGACGCAATACTGTTCGAGATGTTTCCACGCGCCGACCGTGTCGGCAAACTCGACGGCGACCCGCCCTCCGCACCCGTTTATGTCGGCGACGAACTCGTAGGCCACGCTTTTTTCACCGATCACATCACGCCGCTACCGGCCTACTCCGGCAGCCCCATCAGTGCGCTGGTCGGCGTAGGGGTCGACGGCATCACCCGTGGGGTGCGCGTCGTGCGGCACGAGGAACCGATCCTGGTCATCGGCGTCACGCAACAGCACCTCGCGGAATTCGTCGACCAATACACGGGCGTCAGCGTACGCAACCGAATCAAGATCGGTGGGGGCGAACGCAAAGGTTACGTCACGGTGGACGGCATCAGCGGCGCAACGATCACGACAATGGTCCTGAACACCTCGATCAGCAAATCCATACAGACCATTGCCGGCGCCAAGCGCATCGCGGCGGATCCAACGCCGGCGGGCGAACCGCGGGTTGGAAAAGACCTCAGCGAGCTGGCGCATGTAAGCCGGGACAAAGGTGCGGCCGAAAAAATTCGAGCAACGGAATCGGCGGAAGAATTGTGGATCGAAGTCTGGCGGGAACGAAGGGTCCGGATCGCGATTCTGTTGGTGTCCCTGGTCATGCTTACGGCGACCCTTTTGTTGCAGGACTGGATCACACAGTATGCGACGATCGTCCGTCGGATACGGATCGGGTTTCTCATCTATACCGTCGTATTCATCGGCTGGTATTCACTTGCGCAGCTTTCGGTTCTGACCGTTTTTACTTTTGCGCGCGCGTTCATGACCGAATTCCACTGGGAGATTTTTCTGATCGCGCCGATGACATTCATTCTGTGGTCGTTCGTCGCCATGTCGCTACTGCTCTGGGGGCGCGGGATCTACTGCGGCTGGTTGTGCCCCTACGGCGCCCTTCAGGAATTGACCAACATGCTCGCACAACGTCTGGCGGTCCCACAATTACGGATCGGTGCGCTGGTCCACGACCGCCTGCTCGCAACCAAATACGCGATCCTGCTGGCGCTGTTCGGATTGTCGCTGTATTCGCTGGCTTACGCGGTACGTTATGCAGAAGTGGAACCGTTCAAGACCGCGTTTACGCTGCGTTTCGTTCGCGAGTGGCCGTTCGTCGTCTATGCCGGCGGACTGGTCCTGGTGTCCGCGGTCAACGGCAACTTTTTCTGTAAATACCTGTGTCCACTCGGCGCCGCATTGACCATCGGCGGCCATTTTCGGATCTTCGACTGGCTCCGCAGGCGCAAGGAATGCGGCCGGCCGTGCCAGATCTGCTCGGAAGAATGTCCCTCACAGGCGGTCCGCCCGACCGGCGAGATCAACCCCAACGAGTGCCACTACTGTCTGGACTGCCAGACGACTTTCTGGAACACGCACAAATGCCCACCGCTGGCGGAAAGACGCAAACGCTTCGAGCGCCAAGGGCAGACGCCGAAACCGCGGATCCGCTAACGTCTTGATTTCTGTCAATGCGTCCCCCGCGCCAATATTTCAGTATAATCAGGCGCCTAATTCACCGCCGGAGTTGTCGCAATGAAGTGTCTGAGAAGTCGTTCGGGTATCGCACCGCTAATCGCGTTCCTATCCATCTTGGCTGCACCGGTAGCCGCAGAGGAGACCGCCGAGCATCCCGGCACTACGCCGGGCGAAATGCGCTACAAGGGATCGCCGGTCGACATCGCGCCTCAGGAGCAGGTCATCCATGCCGGCGCGCCCGAACTGTCGCCCAAGGACTTTCGCCGCGCCACCCAGATCTATTTCGAACGCTGCGCCGGCTGCCACGGGGTGCTGAGTAAAGGCGCCACCGGGAAGCCGCTGACGCCGGACGTGACGCTCAAACGAGGCACCGACTACCTCAAGATATTCATCAACTACGGCTCGCCCGCCGGAATGCCGAACTGGGGCACCTCGGGACAACTGAACGAGGCCGATCTCGATATCATGGCGCGCTTTCTACAGCATCCCCCGCCCCAGCCTCCGGAGTTCGGCCTCGCCGATATGAAGGCCACGTGGAAAGTGCATATCCCCGTCGACAAGCGTCCGACCAAGCAGGAAAACACGCTCGATATCGAGAACCTGTTCTCGGTGACACTACGCGACGTCGGTCGGGTTGCGCTGATTGACGGCGATAGCAAAGAGATCGTCAGCATTATCGATTCCGGCTATGCGGTGCACATTTCGCGCTTTTCTTCCTCGGGCCGTTATCTTTTCACGAGCGGACGCGACGCCAGGATCAACCTTATCGACCTCTGGATGAAGGAGCCGACCACGGTGGCCGAGATCAAGACCGGGATGGAAGCACGATCGGTCGAAACCTCGAAGTACAAAGGCTGGGAAGACAAGTATGCGATTGCCGGAACCTACTGGCCGCCGCAATACGCGATCATGGACGGAGATACCCTGGAACCGCTGAAAGTGGTATCGACGCGCGGCATGACCGTCGATACCCAGGAGTATCACCCCGAACCGCGGGTCGCTGCGATCGTCGCTTCGCATCAGCATCCGGACTTCATCGTCAACGTGAAGGAGACCGGCAAGATCTTACTGGTCAATTACGAAGACATCGAAAACCTGGAGGTAACCACCATTCCGGCGGCCCGCTTCCTCCACGACGGCGGCTGGGACTCGAGCAAACGGTATTTCCTGACAGCGGCCAACAAATCCAACAAGATCGCCGTCGTCGACTCGAAAGAGCGGAAACTGACCGCCTTGGTCGACGCCCATGAGATCCCGCATCCGGGCCGCGGCGCCAACTTAGTCGACCCGGAGCACGGACCGGTATGGGTGACGAGCGCTCTCGGCAGCGAGGACGTGACCTTCATCGGTACCGATCCGGCCGGCCATCCGGACGCGGCCTGGAAAGCTATCCGAGTGCTGAAAGGGCAAGGCGGTGGCTCGCTGTTCGTCAAGAGCCATCCGAAATCGAATAACCTCTGGGTCGACACGGCGCTGAATCCCGCCGAACCGATCAGCCAATCGATCGCGGTCTACAGTATCGACGCGCTCGACGAGGGCTTCGAAGTTTTGCCGATAGCCGAATGGGCGGACCTCGGCGACGGGCCGAAAAGAGTCGTCCAACCGGAATACAACAAAGCCGGCGACGAAGTCTGGTTTTCCGTCTGGAGCGGCAAGGATGAGGAATCGGCGATCGTAATCGTCGACGACAAGACACGTAAGCTGAAGCACGTGATCAAAGACAAGCGCCTGATCACGCCGACCGGCAAATTCAACGTGTACAACACGGTGCACGACGTGTACTAACGGCAACGATGAACGGCTACCGGGACCCATGACCCAGCAAGCGAACAAACAGGTTTGTGTGTATCTCGTCGGCACCGGTCCCGGCGATCCCGATCTGCTGACGGTCAAGGCGATGCGGCTGATCCGCGAGGCCGAAGTCGTCGTCTACGATCGCCTCGTCTCCGATGCAGTCCTCGCGCTTGTCGAACCGGGGACGGCCCGGGTTTACGTTGGGAAAGCCACGGGCCGCCACACACTCGAACAGGAAGAGATCAACGAACTACTGGTCACCCTCGCCCGCAGCCGCCGCTCGGTGGTGCGTCTCAAGGGCGGCGATCCCTTCGTGTTTGGTCGCGGCGGCGAAGAAGCGGCGTATCTAGCGCGTCATGGCGTCCGCTTCGAAGTCGTACCCGGGATCTCGGCGGGTAACGCGTGCGGTGCCTACGCCGGGATCCCGCTGACGCACCGGGGAATTGCCCATTCGGTCCAGTTCATAACCGGCCACTGCCGCGAAGACCGGCCGCTCGAACTGGATTGGCGCCAACTTACCGATCCCGCGACCACACTCGTCGTCTACATGGGCCTCGCGCAAATCGCGCAGATCACCGGCGCCTTAATCGGAGCCGGCCGCGCGTCGGCGACTCCGGTCGCCGTCATCGAGAGCGGCACAACGCCGCGACATCGGCGGATCCTGACGACGCTGGCGGAAGTCGCGGCGGAAGTAACCCGGCAAGCCATAAAGCCGCCGGCGACGATGATTATCGGCGACGTCGTGACGCTCGCGCTAGAACTCGACTGGTTCGTTCCAAGCGCATTGCCCGACCGTCCGCCAATGCCGAAACGGCGCACCTCCGCTAATGCGTAGATCGGTCGCGGCGTTGCTACCGCTGCTACCGATCGGCGGCGCGTTGGCAGGAGGCGACGTATCCCCCGCGCGCGCGACGGAACTGGAGCATCTCCTACGCCACGATTGCGGCTCCTGCCACGGCATGCGCCTAACGGGAGGACTGGGGCCGGCGCTGACGGGTGCCGCCCTCGAAGAGAAGTCGCCGATTTCCCTACAGCAGACGATACTCGCTGGTCATCCGGGTACGGCAATGCCGCCGTGGGCCGGGATCCTAAGCGCCGATGACGTTCGCTGGCTGGTCGAGGCGCTGCGCGCCGGAAAGTTCGATGCACCTTAGCATTCCCCGCCTGTACTGCAGTATCGTGGTCTTGTTGCTGCCGGGCGCTGCGAGCGCTGCCGAGGACTTGCGCGGAACGGGCGATCTCGGGGTGGTGATCGAACGGGCGGCCGGACAACTCAAAGTGATCAGCACCAGCGAGCGGGCAGCGCTCGCTACCGTGCCAGGACTCGGCGACCTCTCGCACGCCTCCGTCGTATTCTCACGCGACGGCCGTTTTGCATTCGTCTTTGGTCGTGATGGCGGACTCACCAAGGTCGACCTCTTGACCGCTAGTATCGTCAACCGGGTGCTACAGTCGGGCAACAGTATCGGCGGCGCAATTTCGCAAGACGGCACGCTAATCGCCGTCTCCAATTACGAACCCGGCGGCGTCCGCGTGTTCGATAGCGAAACGCTCAAACTCGTCGCCGACATCCCGGCGGATCACGGTGGCGTGCTGTCCAAGGTCGTTGGTCTTGTCGATGCGCCGGGCAACCGCTTCGTTTTCAGTTTGTTCGATGCTGGCCAAATATGGATAGCGGATTTTGCGGCCGCCGAACGGCCTCAATTGCATAAGTTCCCGGCGGTGGGCAAGCAACCCTATGACGCACTGCTCACACCCGACGGGCGCTACTATATCGCAGGCTTATTCGGCGAAGACGGCTTTGCCCTGGTTGACCTGTGGCACCTCGATAAAGGGGTCCGAAGGATCCTCGGCGATTACGGGCGCGGCGAAGAAAAAATGCCCGTTTACAAGATGCCGCACCTCGAAGGATGGGCGATCGCCAACCAGGCTGCTTTCGTGCCGGCGATCGGCCGCCACGAGGTACTGGTCATCAATACCGACGATTGGGCCCCACGCGCAGCGATCGCGGTACACGGCCAACCGGTGTTCGTTATGGCACAACCGGACGGCCGCCACGTCTGGGTCAACTACGCCTTTCCGAATAACGGCGTCGTACAAATCATCGATACGGAAACCCTGACCATCGCGCATACGCTGAGCCCGGGCAAAGCGATACTGCACATGGAATTTACCCCGCGCGGCGAACACGTCTGGATCTCCGCCCGCGACGACGACCGCGTCCTTGTCTACGACACACGCACGCTGGAAAACATTGCGACACTCGCGGCCGACAAGCCGAGCGGCATTTTTTTTACGGCTCGGGCAAATCGGATCGGACTCTAGGTCGCTCACGGGACAGCACAAATGCACGGCCAAATTCCCACCGCCAAACGCGAACCGGACGAGGTCCCGCCCGCCTTGAGTGCGCTGGAGTGCAGCCTGCTCGATGAATACCAGCGGGCCTTCCCGCTCTCCCCCACGCCGTATGCGGACATTGCCGAGACGCTGGGCGTCAGTGAGGCGGCCGTACTCGAGACGCTGAAATCGCTCGAGCGCCGCGGTTTGATTGCGCGCATCGGTCCGGTATTCCGCCCGCATACGATCGGCGCGAGCACACTGGTCGCCATGACCGTTCCGGCAGACCGGGTCGAGGATGTAGCCGCATACATCAGCGGACTCGATGAAGTGAATCACAACTATCTGCGCACACACGAATTCAACCTCTGGTTTGTGATCACCGCCAAGACCCGGGAGCTTATCGCCGATCTGCTGAAGGATATCGAACGGGAGACGGGTCTCAGTACCCTCGACCTGCCGCTCGAGCGCAACTACCACATCGATCTCGGATTCCCGCTATGGCGCAGGACGTAGAAGACCGATTGATCGCCGCGATTCAGGACGGCCTTCCGATCGTGCCGCGTCCCTATTCGGTCATCGCCCGGCAGGTTGGGCTGGGCGAAACGGAAGTCATCGAACGCATCCAACGCTTGATCGAGGACGGCACGATCAGTCGTTTCGGCGTTGTCGTGCGTCATCGTCCGCTCGGTTTTTGCGCCAACGCCATGGTCGTATGGGACGTTCCGGACGATGCGGTCGACGCGGTGGGTAAGCAGTTTGCATCGAACCCCGAAGTGACGCTGTGCTACCGACGCCCGCGCCGACCGCCGGCGTGGCCGTACAATCTCTTTTGCATGGTTCACGGCAAAGATCGCGCACGCGTATTGGATAATGTCGACCAACTCGCACGCTCCTGCGATGCACAAGCAAGCTATGCGGTGTTGTTCAGCACCCGGGCATTCAAGCAACGGGGCGCACACTATGTGTCGATGCACGGAAAGATCGACGACGCCGTGGCCACCGCCGATGGATGAGATCGACCGTACAATCGTCAATACTCTGCAGGGGGGATTCCCCGTCTGTGAGCGGCCTTTTGCGGCGGCGGCCGCCGTTATCGGCATCGCGGAACAAGATTTGATCGACCGGGTCGAACGCTTGGTCGAAGCTCGGACTTTGAGCCGTTTCGGACCATTGTTCAACACCGAACGACTGGGCGGCGCCGTCTGCCTGTGCGCACTGCAGGTGCCTGCTGACGATTTCGATCGAGTCGCCGATGAAGTGAACGCATTTCCCGAAGTAGCACACAATTACGCGCGCGATCACGCCTTTAACATGTGGTTTGTGCTGGCGACGGAGGATCCCGACGGTATCGCCGAAACGGCAACGCGGATTGAACGGGCAACGGGCTACACCGTCTACGACTTCCCGAAGATCGACGAATTCTATGTCGGGCTTAAATTAGACGCTTGAGAAAGTGAGGAGAACGCGGTGAAAGGAATAACGGCAATGGTCCTGGTAATTCTGTTGGCACTCGGGGCCGCGGCGAACACCGCTGCCGGCGACGCGGCGGCCGGCAAGGCCAAGGCGGCATTGTGCGCGGCGTGCCACGGACCGGCCGGGATCAGCATCATGCCGAACTATCCGAATCTTGCGTGCCAGAAAGAGCCATACCTGATCAAGGCCATCAATGATTACAAGAACGGTGCGCGTAAAGAACCGTTGATGGCGCCGATGGTTACGCCCTTGTCCGCCGCGGACATCGAAAACCTAGCGGCATACTATTCGACGATCGACTGCAATTGAGCCGCACAGCGTTACGGAAAATGGACCAGCTATCGACAACATTCGACGACCTCGACCGGCGGATCGTCGTCGCCACCCAAGAAGGGTTACCGTTGTGCCCGCGCCCCTACGACGAACTCGCCGAGCGGCTCGGGGTCTCGGCGGCGGAGATCATGTCGCGTTTAGAGACCATGCTCGCAGCGGGTGTCATCCGCCGCATGGGCGCCATCCCGAACCATTACGCGCTGGGTTATCGAGCAAACGGGATGTCGGTATGGGACGTGCGGGACGAGGAACTGCACGCGGCCGGCAAGGTCGTCGGTGCGCTCGACTTCGTTACGCATTGCTACCATCGTCCGCGGCGGCCGCCGGCCTGGCCTTACAATCTTTTCGCCATGGTGCACGGTCACGATCGCGATGAAGTCGAGCAAAAGGTTGCCGAAATCGCCGATATTCTGAAACATAGCGCGGGCGAACACGATGTCCTTTACAGTACAGCGATACTGAAGAAGACGGGTTTGCGGATCGCCGCATAGGAAACGACTAGATGTTCAGGGTCTCGCAATTCATGCAGGAACTCGCGCAGCCGACGCCGCTCGAACCCGTACGGCGGCCTTCGGGCCCGGTCGTGATCTGGAACATGGTGCGGCGCTGCAATCTGACCTGCAAGCACTGCTATACGACCTCCGCCGACCGTGACTTTCCGGGTGAGCTCGGGACCTCCGAGGTCCTCGACGTCATGCAGGACCTGAAAACCTTCGGCGTTCCGGTCCTGATCCTCTCGGGCGGTGAGCCATTGTTGCGCCCCGACATCTTCGAAATCACCGCGCGGGCAAAGGAACTCGGCTTCTACGTCGCACTGAGTTCGAACGGCACTTTAATTGACGATGCCAACATCGCACAAATCGCCGCGGCCGATTACGACTATGTCGGGATCAGTATCGATGGCATCGAGCATACGCACGATAACTTCCGGCGCAAGGCGGGTGCATTCAAAGCCGCGTTGAACGGCGTGCGACTGTGCAAGTACAGCAACATCAAGGTCGGACTGCGGTTCACGGCGACCCAGGACAATGCGGACGACCTACCGCAGTTGATGCAATTGATGGATGATGAGGACGTCGACAAATTCTATCTGTCGCACCTCAACTATGGCGGCCGCGGTAATCGCAATCGACGGAGCGACGCCGCATTGCAAACGACGCGCCGGATCATGGACTATTTGTTCGAGGTCTGCTGGAAAGATGCGGTCGAAGGTCGCGGACGCGAGTTCGTCACCGGCAACAACGACGCCGACGGCGTCTATCTGCTCCATTGGGTTGCCCGGCGCTTTCCCGACCGGGTCGCACACATGCGTGCCAAGCTCGCACAATGGGGCGGGAATGCTTCGGGCATCAACGTCGCCAACATCGACAACGTCGGCGGCGTGCATCCCGACACATTCTGGTGGCATCACACGCTCGGCAACGTGCGCGAGCGGCCGTTTTCCGCCATCTGGTCCGACCGGAGCGACCCGTTGATGGCCGGCCTCAACTCCCGGCCGCGACCGCTCAAAGGGCGTTGCTCCGGTTGCGCCTATCTCAACATCTGCGGCGGGAATACGCGGGTGCGGGCGCACCGGTTGACCGGCGACGCCTGGGCCGAAGATCCGGCTTGCTATCTCTACGATGAAGAGATCGCGGTCGGGGCAGCCGAACGGCGGCCGGCTGCGGCCACGGGCTAAGCAACAAAGCATCGCCGCGTGCGTCGATCCGCTATCATCGCCGGGTGCTTATTCACCGTCGCGGTCGTTGCGCAAGACGGTGTTCCACCCTCCTACAACCAGCAATGTGCTGTCTGCCACGGGCCTAATCGCTTGGGTTCGAGCGGTCCGGCATTGCTACCCGGTAACCTGACCCGCTTGCGGCCGGCGGCCGCGGCACGAGCGATCCGCGACGGTCTACCGGCGACGCAGATGCCGGCCTTCGGTGACAAACTCAACGAAGAACAGATCGACGCCCTGGTCGAATTTATTTATACACAGCCCGCCGCCGTACCGCGTTGGGGCCACGCAGAGATCACGGCGAGTCACGTGCGTACGCAGGAGACATCGGATGCCGCTTTGGAGATCGGTGATCCGCTGAACCTTTTCGTGGTCGTCGAATCCGGTGACCACCACGTATCGATACTCGACGGGGACCGGCTGGAGCCTATCCACCGCTTCAAGTCGCGCCGCGCACTGCACGGCGGTCCCAAGTTCTCGCCCGACGGGCGGTTTGTCTACTTTGCGTCGCGCGACGGCTGGATCTCGAAGTTCGACCTGCATCGACTCCGGGTCGTTGCCGAAATCCGCGCCGGGCTCAACACCCGAAACCTTGCCGTATCGGGCGACGGACGCTACGTGATGGTCGGAAACTACCTCCCGCATACGCTCGTAGTACTGGACGCCGTGACCCTCACACTCATGAAGATCATCCCAGTCGACAATGCACGCGGCGAAAGTTCGCGCGTAAGCGCGGTGTACGCCGCGCCTGCACGAGACAGCTTCATCGCGGCACTAAAGGATTTGAAGGAAGTCTGGGAGATCCCGTACGACGACACTCCGGATTATTACGGCGTCGTTCACGACTATCGGATCGAGGGGCCGCCGCGTCGCGCCGAACGGTTTCCGGTACGACGCATCGTGCTCGACGACTACCTCGACGACTTTTTTTTCGATCCCGGCTACAAACACCTCGTCGGAGCGTCGCGCAACGCGCAGCACGCTCAAGTTGTCAATCTGGCCGTTGGCCGCAAGATTGCGGAGGTCGACCTCCCGGGCCTGCCGCATCTGGCCTCCGGGATCACGTGGGATTATGGCGGCAGAACGGTGATGGCCACGCCGCATTTAAAGGACGGCGCGGTCAGCGTCGTCGATACGGCGACCTGGCAAACGATCAAGCGCATCGAGACCCTCGGGCCGGGGTTTTTTATGCGCAGCCACGAGAATTCACCCTACGCATGGGTCGATGTATTCTTCGGGCCGAACCGCGATGCGGTGCATGTGATCGACAAAAAGACCCTCGAGATCAAAGCGACCCTGCGCCCCTCTCCTGGTGAGACCGCGGCACACGTCGAATTCACCCGGGACGGTGCCTACGCGCTGCTGAGCCTGTGGGAGATGGAAGGCGCCCTGATCGTGTATGACGCGATTACGCTCGAAGAAATCAAGCGGATCCCAATGAAGAAACCGTCAGGTAAATATAATGTCTATAACAAGATCTCGGGATCGCGCGGCACCAGTCATTAGCCCGCATTTCTCACCGACGGGACACCGCGTCCGCCCATCCGCGGTCCCGCGCGCGCGCGGTTTCTCCTTTACCGGGACGGAACACAATGGGATACGGCGATGACGCGGGCTAAACGCATCGGGTTGATGCTGTGGCCGACACCGGGCCTCGAAGCCGGTTTCGACCGCGGCGTGTGGGCCGAAGAAAACGGTTACGACGACCTGTGGTTGCCGGACGGCGAGGGCCTGCAGGATCCGATTGCGTTTGCGGCAGCGCTCGGTGTCGCTACCAGTCGGATCCGTCTCTGCACCGGCATCGTTCCCGTCTTCACTCGTCCGCCGGCAACCCTCGCGACCGCCACCGTCGCTGCCGAGCAGCGTGCGCCGGGACGTTTTGTACTCGGCCTCGGCGCCTCGACCCAGAACATGATCGGTCGTTGGTACGGATTGTCTTACGAACGACCGTTGACGCGGGTGCGCGAGACGGTGGCGCTGCTGCGCGAGATTTTCACCGGCGACAAGAGCGACTTCACCGGCGTCACCGTGCGCAGCCAGGGATTCCGCTTGCAGGAGCGGCCTACCGCGCCGATCCCCATCTACCTCGCCGCGCTAGGGGCGAAGATGCTGCAACTCTGCGGGGAAATCGCCGACGGCGTCGTACTCAATGATTTCACCCCTCCCGACCGCCTCGGTTGGGCGCTGGAACAGATCGATACCGGTGCAAAGCGCCGGGGCCGCCGGGTAGACGAGTTGGAGATCGTCAAGCGTTACGCGATTCTGGTCACCGACGACGAACCGGACGCACTCGAATTCTTCCGCCGATATCTCGCCGTATACGCCTCCGCGCCGCCCTACCAGCAGATCCTGACCGAACTCGGCTACGGCGACGCTGTCGCGACCATACGCGCCGGATACAAAGACCGTAACCGCGCGCGCATTACCGCCGCGTGCAGTAAGGCAATCGCAAAGCGACTATTTGCCTTCGGCCCGGCGCCGGTATGCCGGGCTGCACTCAACCGCGAGTTCGATGCCGGTATCGATACTGCCGTCGTTTCTCCGCAGGCCCGTGACGCCGCCGAGTTCGCACGCGGCGCTACGGCGTTCTTGGGAGAACGTCGAGCTTAGCCCGGCATCCGTTCGAACGACGGCATACCGTCCGGTACGTGTTGGAATGACTGCTGATCGACCGTGAAGATCGCCATGTCGGGCGTGAACATGCTCGGATCGTCCATCGTTCCGACCTTGATCAGCATCACATCCGGCAGTGCCGCCGGCGCTTTCGAAAGCACCTGGGTACCACAGTTGGGACAGAACTCGCGCGTGACGGGGTTTTCAAGGTCGGTCCGCGTAAACTGCTTGGGCGTGCCTTGAGTGTATTGAAAACCGGCGGCCGGCATGCCGATGGTCACGTTCGCGCTACCGCCGGACAAGTATTGGCATTCCCGACAGTGGCACTGAACGCTGATGATCGCATCGCCGGATGCCGCGTATTGGATGTCGCCGCAATAGCATCGACCTGAAATGTCCATGATCTCTCTCCTCGCTTTTGGATAAACGACCCGCACCAGACTACTAGCGTGCTCACCGAGCATCTCGACTAGCTCGCCGCCGCTTAAGATACACCTCTACAGGGATCAGGACACGATTTGGGTGCCGATTATTACCGAGGAGCCTCGTCGACGACCCGGATCCGATCGACGCCCGCTAGCCTGA
>PVBE010834678.1_pt1 | contig 19486 bp, 13 predicted proteins | sample 1631181 | NCBI WGS metagenome assembly PVBE01 (sample SAMN08397723, study PRJNA350692) | Marine metagenome, whole genome shotgun sequencing project. | isolation source: water | place: Pacific Ocean | collected 2012-04 | reverse complement strand
CCACGAGGTGGCCATCGATCTGGCTTACCGCGCCCTCTACATTGCCAAGGAAGCCGGCCGCAACCGCGCGGTGGGCGTGGAGCTGCTGGTGGACGCCGTGGAGGCCGAACAGGACACGCTCTGGTTGGAGCAGCCCCTGTCCGCCCTGGAGGGCAGGCTGGTGCGGTTGATCCACGTGGAGGGGGCCGGCGCCAAGGACGCGGACTGAGCCGCGCCACAAACCACACCCGCCCCGGAACTTCTGCCCACCGGCATTGTCCCACTAGACATCATGCGAAGGTTAATGTTGGTTCCCCTGGCCGGGGCTGCTCTGGCCGTGCTGGGCCTCGTCTGGCCCGAAAATGACGAGCGCGAGGCGCCGCCCACCGATGAGGTCGCGGCCCCGTTGGTCGCCGGCCGCCCGCCGGGCCGTCGCGCCGAGCTGCAGCGGCTGATCCGTGCGCCGTTTTCCAGCGCCCCCCTGCCCCTGCCTTCGGTGGACTTCCACGGCGTCGTCCGCAGCTCGAAAACGGGCGCGCTGCTCGATGACCCCGGCGTGGAGTGGGGCATGGCCGCAGAGGGAAAGTGCGAGGGGGGCGGCATCGATTGGCAGGACGTGACCTGGGAGGACGGAGACGACGGCTTCATCATCCTCCGGCACGAGATCGAGGCGACGGGTGCGCTCTGCCTCAAACTGGACCACGACGGCTACACAGATCAGATCGTAACCATGGCCCAGGGCAAGTGGCCCTCGGGCCGCCCCGGCCTGACGCTGCGCCTGGCCCCCCAATCAGTGCTCCGCGGACGCGCCCTGGACCAGGAAGGCAAGCCGCGGGCCGAGGTGGAGATCTCGGTCTACCGCGTCGACGAGCGCAGCGCCGCCGATACCGCCACCACGGCCAAGGACGGCAGCTACACGCTGTCCGTGCTCGACGCCGGCGCCTACCTGGTGGCGGCCGACAGCTACAATACGACCCACGCCTCCTTCGCCGAGGTCACGCTGCAGCCCGGCGAGGTGCGCCGGCTGGACCTGCGGGAGCGCGCCGTGACCACGCTGGCGTTGCGTGGCAAGGTGGTGGATCTGGCCGGGAAGCCGGTGTCGCGAGTGGCGCTGTCCATCACGCCCCGGGCCAAGGCGCGCAGCCCCCTGGAGCGCTACCAGCTGATCCAGGCCGAGGACATGAGCACCTGGCGCGCCGGCGCCTTCGAGGCCGAGGTGGGCCGGGCCGGCTGGTATCGAGTGCGATTGCACGACGAGTCCGGCAGCGAGCCGGCCCTCGGCCAGGCCGACGTCTACGTCGACGGCAAGCAGCCGGAGCCCACCATCGTCTACCGGGGCAAGGTGATCACCTGCACCCTGCACGACGCCGCAGGCCGGCAGGTTGGCCTGCGCACGAGCTACAACATGACCGTCCGCCGCGGCTGCACCACCGTGGGGATGGGCTTCCTCAGCGGGGGCTCGAGAGGGCCAGTTCACCCCGACCTGCGCTTCCCCTGGCCGCGCAGCGCCCGGTCGGTGAGGTTAACCCTCCACGGCCAAAACGGTCTGTCGGGCAGCGTCACTCTGGACAGCCCCGACGCGGCGTGCAGGGCACAGGGGAAGTAGTCCCCGAGGCTGACGGCCTACTTTTTCTTGCCGCCCTTGGCCTTGTCGTTCTTCGTTGGCTTCTTCGGCAGCGGCGTTGGTGGCTTCGGCGGCTTCGGCGGCGGCCTGACCGGGGGCGCGGGCGGGGCCACCCGAACCTCGATGGGCGGCTTGGTGATGGACTTGCCCTCGATCATGTCCGGCCGCTTCACCTTGAGGTCCGGCACCTTCATGTCCGGTTTGGGCTCCGGCGTATAGGTCGCAAACGGCGGCTCCGAGCGCACCTCGATCTTGTCCGGCGTGGACTTACAACCGGTGGCTCCTGCGCTCAGCCCCACGGCCAGGGCGGCGGCGGCGGCCGTGGCGGCCCGGGCGGCACCCGCCGCGGCGGATGGGGCCTCGGTCTCCAGGTAGGACGGCGCGTGAACCCCGGGCGCCTCGCCGTGGATGTGCACCCGCAGGGACCGCTGTCCCACCTCCAGGTGGTCCTGGTCCAGCAGCACCACCGGCTTCTCCTCTGGCACCTCCAGGGTGCGGCCGCTGCGACTCACCGACATCGGCGCCCCGCCCACCAGGCGGTAGAGGATCAACTGCTCGTCGGCAGAGATCCACAGCTCGCAGGCCAGGTCCTCGTCCGAGCGCCAGAGCACCTGGCCCGAGCGGTCCAGCCGCAGCCCGGGTTGGCGTCCGCCCAGCGCCACACAGCGCAGGTAGCGGGCGTTGGGGGTGTCAGCGTGCAGATCCTCGATGCAGATGGCCAGGGGTGTGGGCATGGTGTCCTCCTCGCGTGCCACATAATACCATGACGATCTGTCGCCCCTCCCTGGCCGCCCTCAGGCCGGCTTGACGAACTGGCTGCGGATGGTCTTCACCCCCACGCCACCATAAAAGAAGATGGTCAGGTTCTGGTTGGGCGCGGTGCCGGTGATGCTGCGCACCTCCCCCTCACCGAACTTGACGTGGCGCACGCGCATGCCCGGCTGGTAGCCCATGGCGGCCGAGTCCACCTCCTCCGGGGGGCGCTGGTCGAAGCCGTCGGTGTCGACCCAGACCTCGTTGGCCGAGCGCTGGGGGTCGGCCTGTGGCGGCTGAGGTCGCTGGGGCCTGCCGCGCCTGCCCCGGCCGCCGCGGCTCCAGGCCGGCGTCGTGCCCCGGGAGAAGGTGGGCCGGGGGCTCACCCGCTCCAGCAGCTCGTCGGGGATGTGGCGGATGAACTCCGACGGCGGGTTGTGCTGGGCCGAGCCGAAGACCCAGCGATCGCGGGCGTGGCAGAGGTACAGCACCTCACGGGCGCGGGTGATGGCGACGTAGGCCAGGCGCCGCTCCTCCTCCATCTGCTCCGGCTCGTTGAGCGAGCGCATGTGGGGGAAGATCCCCTCCTCGAGGCCGACGATGAAGACCACCGGGTACTCCAGACCCTTGGCGCTGTGCACCGTCATCAGGGTCACCTGGCCCTCGTTCTCGTCGTAGTTGTCCACGTTGGAGACCAGGGCCACCCGCTCCAAAAAGCCGACCAGCGACGGCTCCTCCTCGCGCATCTCGTAGTCGGACATGGACGACAGCAGCTCCATGAGGTTCTCCGAGCGGCTCTGGGCCTCGGGGGTGCCCTCGATGGCCAGGCGCTCGAGGTACCCCGTGCGCTCCAGCACCACCTCGGCCAGCTTGGAGCCGGGCAGGTCGGTGGCCTGCGCCGACATCTCGGCCATCAGGCCGATGAAGGTGCCGAGCTTCTTGCGCGGGCCCGTGCGCAGCACGCCCTCGGCGCCTGCCTCGCGGTCCACGCAGCGGCGGGCTGCCGTCAAAAACGTCAGCCCCTGCTCGTTGGCGTGGGTCGCCACCTTGTCGATGGTGCTGGTGCCGATGCCGCGGCTCGGCACGTTGATGATGCGTTGCAGAGACGTGTCGTCGGCCGGGTTGGCCAGCACCTTGAGGTAGGCCAGCACGTCCTTGACCTCGGCGCGGTCGTAGAAGCGCACGCCGCCCACCACCGTGTAGGGCACCGGCGGCGCGGCCGCGCGGAAGGCCTCCTCCAGCACACGGGATTGGGCGTGGGTGCGGTAGAACACCGCGAAGTCACCGTAGCGCCGGCCATCCTCCCGGCGCAGCTTGTCGATGGTGATCTGCACGAAGCGCGCCTCGTCGCGCTCGTCGAGGCAGGTGCGGAGGGTGATGGGCGCGCCGCCCTTCTGGTCCGTCCACAGCGTCTTTGGCTTGCGGTCAAAGTTGTGCTTGATCACCTCGGTGGCCGCCGAGAGGATCACCTGCGTCGAGCGGTAGTTCTGCTCCAGCTTGACCACCCGGGCGTCGGGGTGGTCCTGCTCGAAGCCGAGGATGTTCTGGATGTTGGCCCCGCGCCAGCCGTAGATCGACTGGTCGTCGTCGCCCACCACGCAGAGGTTGTTGTGGCGCTTGCTCAGCAGGCTCACCAGGTCGTACTGCACCTTGTTGGTGTCCTGAAACTCGTCCACCAGCACGTGGTGGAAGCGGTCGGACAGGTAATCCTGCAGATCGGCGTCCTTGCGCAGCAGCTCCACCGTCTTGCAGAGCAGGCCGCCAAAGTCCACCGCGTCGGCCGCAGTGAGGCGCTTTTCGAACTCGTCGTAGATCTGCTCCACCCGGTCGGTGTAGTAGTCCTTGCCCTCGAATTGATCGGGGCCGATGCCGCCGTTCTTGGCCTGGTCGATATGCCAGCGCACCTCCTTGGGCGAAAACAGTCGCTCGGGGATGCCGTCGTCCTTGAGGATGCGCTTGATCAGCGACACCTGGTCCGAGTCGTCGTAAATGACGAAGTTGCGCGACAGGCCCACCGGCTCGCCGTACTGCCGCAGCAGCCGGGCGCAGATCGAGTGGAACGTTCCGACCCACAGGCCCCGGGCGTCGTGCTCCAGCAGCAGCTCGGCCCGCTCGCGCATCTCGCCGGCGGCCTTGTTGGTGAAGGTCACCGCCAGGATGTTGTAGGCCGGGATGCCGGCCTGGATCAGGTTGGCGATACGATAGGTGATGACGCGGGTCTTGCCGCTACCCGCCCCGGCCAGCACCAGGATCGGGCCGTCCCCGTGGAGGACCGCGTCGCGCTGAGGGGGGTTCAGTTCTACTTGGTTGTCCACGAGAAAGTCCTAACCCGTGGGGCGTACGCTTTCAATAGCTAAGGCGACCGCAGCCTGGTGGAGCTGAAGTCAGCGCAACGTAAATGAATAGACGACCGCGTCGTGCCTCACGCCATGGATCGTGAGCCTGCCGGGCCAGATCCCCTCCTCCACGGCGTCGGTCTTCTCCATGACGCGGATGCTGGCAGCGTTGCCGGTGGCGACGAGGACCTCGATCCGGTGCAGCGGGGTGGTCTCCTGGGCCCAGCAAACCAGCTGCGTCACCGCCTCCGGAGCGATCCCCTGTCCTCGCTCTGACGTGCGAACCCAGTACCCCAGGTTGGCCGTCTGGGTCTTCCGTCGAATGGCGTTGAGGCCGCAGCCCCCGAGGAATCGTTCGTCTCCCGACAGGATGGCCAGCTCGTGAAGGTCATCTCGTTCGTTGACCTCCTGGATCCAGCTCCGGGCGTCCTCGAGGGTGTACTCGGCATGACACCAGGGCAGCCAGGGGCTGACGGTGAGGGTCGACTCCCTGGCAGCCTCGAAGAGGGACTGGACGTCTGCTGGCTCGTACGGGCGAACGCGGATCTCTTTTGCGACAGACATGTGCACCCAGCCTATACTGCTTACCCGTGGAAATCATCACCAACGAGCGCTGCACCGCCTACTCCAAGTCGGGTCATCCCGAGCGGCCGGCGCGCGTGGTGGAGACCCGGCGCCGCCTGACCGAGCAGCAAGGGCTGCCGCTGACCTGGGTCGAGGCGGAGGAGGTTGACGAACAGCTGCTGCTGGCGGTCCACCCTCCCGAGCACCTCGCGCGGATGCTGCTGCCCGAGGACTACGATCCCAACACACCCTGGTACCCGGACATCGACCTCGCGGCGCGGCTGTCTGCCGGCGCGGCCCAGCAGGTGCTCGCCACGGTCCTGGCGGGTGGGTCAGCCTTCAGCCTCATGCGCCCCCCCGGGCACCACGCCCTGCCCCGGCGGGCCATGGGTTTTTGCTACCTCGCCAACGCCGCCGTCACGGCCCTCGCCGCGCGCGCCACCGGACTTGAGCGGGTGGCCGTGTACGACTTCGACGTCCACCACGGCAACGGCACCGAGGAGATCCTGGTGGATCGAGCAGGGCTGACATTTGCCTCCGTCCACCGCTCCCCGGGCTTTCCCCACACGGGGCTGCAGCATCGCGGCGAAAACTGCCGCAACCACTTGGTGCGGCCACACGCGCCCCGGAAGATATATCGCGACGCCCTCGCCCGGGCCCTGGACGACGTCGCGGCCTCGTCGCCAGAGCTGCTCATCGTGTCTGCCGGTTTCGACGCCCACGTGACCGATCCAGTGGGCAAGGAGTGCCTGGAGGAGGAGGACTTCAACTGGCTGGGGGGGCAGCTCCGCGGGCTGGGCCTGCCCACATGCCATCTGCTCGAGGGCGGCTACAGCGACGCGCTGCCGGAGCTGGTGCTGGCCTACCTGCGAGGGTTCGAGGGCTGCTAACGCTCTCTTGCCCCGGCCAGGCTCTCCAGGGCCGTGGCCGCCGCCCGGCGGATTTCGGGGCCCTCCTCCTCGCGGTGGAGGACGGCCTGCAGATCCTCTGCAGCGGCGGGGTCACCGATCCGTCCCAGCGCGCGCACCGCCTCGAAGCGGACGTCGTCCATCTCGTGCAGCACCACCGCCGCCGCGTAGGCCGCCATGGGGTCCTCGCTGCCCTCGAGATCGAAGGGCAGGTCGGCCACCGAGGCAGCCGGCCCGCGCACCAGCTCGCGCAGCAGCTCGACGGCGCGCCGGTCACCCAGCTTCCCCAGGGCGCTGGCCGCGGTGGCAGAGATCCAGTCGTCGTGATTCCGGCGCAGCAACTGCAACAGAGGCTCCACGGCGCGCAGTTCCCCGCGCCTGGCCAGCTCATCGACGGCGCGCATCACGGCGTAGACGTCGGCGTCGGATTGGCCCAGGGTCTGCAGCAGCTCGTCGGTGGTGGCGGTCTCCGGCAAGGGCCAACTATATCAGCACCACGGCGGGACCATGGCGCAAACTCAAAGCGGTGCAGGCCGGGGATGTTCCGTGGCGGGGCCCGGATAACCGTGGTACGGAACCTGATGACGACATTGCAAAAGGCCGCTGGTGCCTTCCCCGACGTCACCGATCCTGCTCCGACATCGTTTGTCGACGCGAGGGTGATGCTGCAGTGGGCGGCCCAGGTCGTCGGGGACGCGGGAAACACCCTCGCGCCGCCGGCCGATGACACGGGGCACAGCGCCATGCGCTATCAGCCCTATCACCGGCTGCTCGCCACCGTGCCGCTCGCGGGCGCCGCCGAGCGGGTGGCGCTGGACGTCGTCGGCTATCGGTGGGTCGTGCTCGACGAGGCCGGCACCGAGGTGGCCGCCATCGGCATCGCCGACTCGACCCTGGCCCGGGGTAAGGACTTCGTGCGGCAGACGCTGACGAGCGCCCGGGGCGGCGCGGCCATCCCGGAGCTGGTATCCCCCGACTTCGAGCTGCCCGGGCATGCCATCGGCCACGGCGCGCTCTTTGCCGCGCCGCCGCCCGCGCAGCGCGAGGTGATCGACCGCTGGTTTCGCGGCGCGCATGGCCTGCTGTCGGTGTTCGGCCAGCGGCCCGACGCCTCCGAGGTGCGTTGCTGGCCGCACCACTTCGACATCGCCACGCTGATCACCCTCGATCCAGATCAACCCGACGCCGAGAAGGCGCGCTCCATCGGCGTGGGGCTCTCACCGGGCGATGAGATCCATGACGAGCCCTACTTCTACGTCACGCCATGGCCTTACCCGCCCGTGGGCAGCCTGCCGGCGCTCGGCGTCGGCGGCGCCTGGGTCACCGAGGGCTGGGTCGGCGCGTTGCTCACCGCCACGGCGATGCTGGAGCACGGCGGCGGCGAGGCCGCGGCCGCGTTTCTGGCGTCGGCGGTCGAGGCGAGCGAGGGGCTGCTCGGCGGCTAGCTCAACCTCGAAGACCCAGCGACCTGGAAGAGGGAGATGACGGACCTCCCGGGCGTGCCGATGGGGGAGGGCGTGCTGCTGGCGTCCATAGACTTGGTGTAGATTCTGTGGTCCAATGGCCCGTACAAGCACAATGTGGGATGGTGGACGGATGGAGCCCAGGACTCGATTCGTGACGAAGATGTCATCAGGTTTGACGTTCGGCTCGCTGCTGGTGCTGCTTGTGGCGGGGTGCTCCCACGAGCTGGAAGAATCCCGCCCCTGCAAGACCTCCAGCGACTGTCCATACAAGGGGCAGGTATGCTCCAACAACCGCTGCGTCGGCGGGCAGGCCGACGCCTCGCTCGACGGTCCGGCAGACGGCCGGGCTCCGAGGCCGGCGCGGACGCGGGTGACGCGGCACCTCCTGACAGCGTGGCCGCCGACGCTGCGCTGGACGCCTCGCCGTCGGACAAGCCGCTGCCTGACGTGGGCGCAGATCAGGCGTCACCGGACGCTGCCCAGCCGGACGTTTCTGCGCCGGACCAGTCGCCACCGGACATCAGCAAGGGCCCGGACATCCCCCCCACGAACTGTGGCGACAGCAATATTACCGGCAAGGAGCAGTGCGACGGCTATAACCTGGGAACGGCGACCTGCAAGGGCAAGGGCCATGACGGCGGTGACCTGGCCTGCAAGTGGAACTGCACCCTGGACCTCAGCGGCTGCTACAAGCTGACCCAGACTGTCCTGGCGACGGACAAGTTCAACATGGTCACCCGCACGGCGCCGGCGGTGGCGGCGCTGGGCGGCGAGTACCTGGTCGCGTATGCCAGGCTGTCGCTCCCGATGGCCATTAACCAGGCCGACATCTACGGCCTGCGCGTGACCGCCAGCGGCAACCCCGTGGGCGGCGCCGTCCCTGTCTCCAAGTCTCTCAGCTCGGAGGCGACACCCGCCGTGGCGGCCAGCAAGAGCCGCTATCTGGTGGCCTGGTCCGACGCCACCGGCAACATCCACGGATCCCGGATGACCAAGACAGGGACGGTGGAGGACGCCAGCGGAATCTCCATCGGTCTGTCATCTCAGGTCCAGAGTGTTCCCTCGGTGGCCTCGGACGGTACCGACTTCCTGGTGGCGTGGCAGCAGCAAAACACCACATCGACCTCCGGCGTCCGCGCTGTCCTGGTGAACCAGTGGGGCAAGGTCCCCACCGCGCCCGGTCTGCTCGATCTCTTCTGGCACGCGGGCAAAGGGAGCGGGTCCACCCCGGCCCTGGCCAGCAACAAGACCGGGTACATCTCCGTCAACATGCACTCCTACGCCAAGTTATTGGGCGACATCGAGGCGGTGTCCGTGGACTTCAAGGGCAAGGTCGGGACCACGCCCAGCACCGTTTACAAGACCGCCACCAAGGCCGCCACCAGCGCTGCCCCGGCCACGGCCTCGGACGGCAGCAACTTCCTGGTCGTCTATCGCGTGGGCAACCATGCTGGAGCCTACAAGATCTGGGGGGCGCTGATGGACGGCGCCGGCAAGCTGCTGGTCAAGTCCATCGCCTTTGCCTCAACGGGGAACCAGTCCAACCCGGCTGTGGCCTTCGACGGCAAGGCCTACGTGGTGGTCTGGGAAGACACTCGCGGGGGCAACGTGGACATCTACGGCACGCGAGTGAGCCAGGCGGGCAAGGTGCTCACTCCGACGGGCATCCCCATCTGCACCGCCAGCAAATCCCAGCTGCTCCCGGCGGTGGCGTCGGTGGGGGCCTCAACGCTGGTGGTCTGGCAGGACATGCGCGGCGGCATCGTCAACGGAATCTACGGAGCTGTGCTGGCCCCGTGACGTTCAACATGACGGGACCATCACGATTGTTGTCCCCTTTGACAAGGCCGATATTCCCGGTACGTTATTGATCGTGTTGGATTTGACTACCCGTCCTGGCAGCTTGTGCCTGCTGAGCGCCGTCCTGCTTTTTCTCGGTTGCTCCCACGATCTGGACCAGACGCCTCCGTGCACCAACGGCAAGGGCTGCGAGCAGGGCGAGACCTGCGTCAAGGGCACCTGCGTCCGCGTCGACGCCGGGTCGACCCCGGACGCGGCCACGGAAGCCGGCGCGCCCGACGTGGGTCCTGTGGACCTGCCGGCGCCGGATCTGCCCCGGCCGGATCTGCCGCCACCGGACGTGCACCAACCGGACATGCCCTTGCCGGACCTGCCCCAACCGGACATGCCCTTACCGGACTTGCCCCAGCCGGACCTGCTCCCGCCCCAACCCGATCAGCAGGTAACCAAGGCGCTGGTGGACGAGACCTTCAGTGACTTCGTCAAGGGCACCCTCTCCGAGTCCGGGGCCAAGGCATACATCTCGAAGAAAGGGAACGTACAGTTGTTGGATCGCCTGGACCTCAACGGGGACGGGCTCCTGGACATCGTGATCTGCAATGGCCACAACGGCAAGACCAGCGTGCTGAACTCCTATGTCTACTGGGGCTCCAAGGCTGGCTTCAGCAAGACCAACAGGCTCGAAGTGTCCACGCTCGGGGCGGTCGGCAGCGCCTCGGCGGATCTCGACGACGACGGATATCCCGAGCTGATCATCGCCAACGGGGGGGCGACTGGAAAGGTCGCCGTCAACTCGTACATCTACTGGGGACAGCCCAATGGGGCATACACCAGCAAGCTGCGCACCGAGCTGCCCACCGTTCGGGGCGGCGCGATCTCGGTGGCGGACCTCGACGCGGACGGCTACCTCGACGTCGTGTTCTCCAACTACTGGGACGGCACGAACTTCAAGATCAACTCGTACATCTACTGGGGGCAGCCCAAGGGCGCGTTTTCCACCAAGCTGCGCACAGGCCTGCCCACCCAGGGCGCCGAGGAGAGCGCCATCGCGGACCTCGACAAGGACGGCGACCTCGACATCGTCTTCGTCAACTACGCCGACAAGGCCGGCGGCATCCTGGTCAACTCGTACATCTACTGGGGCAAAAAGGGGACCTACTCGTCGGGAAACCGTACCGGCCTGCCGACCATGGCCGGCCAAAGCGTCGCCATCGCCGATCTCAACTCGGACGGCGACCTGGATATCGTCTTCGCAAATTATCGGGACCCGGCGGACCCGAGCCACAAGGCGAGCTCCTATATCTACTGGGGGGCCAAGGGGAGCTACACCAAGGGCAACCGCTCGCCGCTGACCACCCAGGGCGGGAACCACGCCTCGGTGGCAGACCTCAACGGAGACGGGCTGCTGGACGTTGTCTTTGCCAACCGCTACAGCTACTCCCATCCGACGTACAGCTGGAAGATCAACTCCTACGTCTACCGGGGCACCAAGACGGGGACCTTCCCCGTGACCAACAGATTGTCGCTGCCGACCTACGGCGGCGACGGCGGCCTGGCGGCGGACTTCAACGCGGACGGGTACATGGACCTGCTGTTCACAAACCACCCCTGGCAGGTGACCCACACCGCCAACGCCTACATCTACTGGGGAGCCAAGACGGGGTTCCCGGCGCCGGCCAAAACGGAGCTGCCCGCCATCGGCGGGAACCTGTCCATGTCCGGCGATCCCGGTTCGGTCTACGATCGAAAGCCCATGCAGACGTTCACCTCGCGCGTTTTGGACCGGGGCGTCGCAGGCACGTCGTACCTCGCTCTCGCCTGGCTGGCCAAGGTCCCCGCGACCACGACGCTCAAGCTGCACCTCCGCTCCGGCCCGGTCCTGCCGGCGCTGGCGAAGGCCGCGTGGTACGGGCCCACGTCAACCTCGGACGCCTACATCTCCTCCCCCGCGGCAGTCAGCGCCGTCCACAAGGGCCACCGCTACATCCAGTACCGCGCAACCCTCGCTGGCGACTATGGCGACACGCCGGTGCTGAAGAGGGTCTCCATCGGCTACAAGTAGCCAGCCGTTTGAACGAAAAGCGCGGCTCCGACAACAAAAAGGGAAAGTTCAGGGGCGCAGGTTGGTGAACTGGCTGGACAACAAATCATGAGGTCTCCCATGAACAACGCGGCGAACTGGATTACCGGCTCTACCGACGACGGCTCCATCATCGTCCACGGCCTGCCCGGCACAGAGGTGTGCAACAGGCGGGTGAGGCTCCAGCGCAACGAGCGCGAGCGGCTGGCCTGGGACCTGGAGGCGCGAAAGAAGCGCGCCGTGCTGGCGACCTGGGACATCAGGCGCCTGGTCGCCTTCGTCGACCGCAGCGAGAAAGGTTAGAGCGCTCGCCATTCCTCGGCCCCCGGCTCCCTCCATGCCCTGAATCCCACGCCGCAACGGCAAGGACCACCCCACGACGTGGCCCGCGGTATTTGCCAGAGACCTGACGGTATCGCGTGTTGTAGGATCCGAGGCTGCATCGGAGGAGCCATGTCGCGAGCGCACACCCAGGACGTGACGGCCACCCTGACCGTGGACGGCCTGGACGAACAGCTACACGTCGTTTCCTTTTCAGGTGAGGAGGGCATCTGCCGGCTCTACCGCTTCAAGCTGTCGCTGGCCTCGCCGTGCCAGACCATCGAGTTTGACAGGGTGCTGGGCGCCACGGCGCTGTTGACGCTGCGGCGGGGCGACCAGCAGCGGCTGATCAGCGGGGTGGTGGGCGCCTTTCGCCAGGACGACGGCACCCGCCGCCTGGCGCTCTACGAGGTCACCCTGGTGCCCGAGGCCTGGCGCCTGACCCGGCGGCGGGGGTGCCGCATCTTCCAGGGCACCGACGCGCTGACCATCGTCGAGGGGCTGCTGCGCGAGGCCCACCTGCCCTGCGAGATCAAGCCCCGGGGCGGCCAGCGCCCGCCGGCGCGGGAGTACTGCGTGCAGTACCGCGAGGCCGACTGGAGCTTCATCAGCCGCCTGCTGGAGGAGGAAGGCTACTATTACTACTTCACGCACCAGCCCGCGCGCCAGGTGCTGACCATCAGCAACGATCCCCAGGTGCACCGGCCCATCGCCGCCCGCAGCGAGGTGGTCTACCGGCCGGGCGGGGCCATGCCCGGCGAGGAGCACGTCCTCGGCTTCAGCGTCTCGGAGCAGATCCAGACGGGCCGGGTGACCCTCGACGACTATAGCTTCCTCAAGCCTTCTCTGGACCTGGCCTGCTCCGCCGACGTGGGCGGGGCGGAGGCCAACCTGGAGGCCTACGACTATCCCGGAGGATACGCCCTGCGCGAGCGCGGCCACGCGCTGGCCGAGGTGCGCCTGCAGCAGCGGCGGGTCGGGCGGCAGATCATCGAGGGCCGCGGCGACTGCGCGCGCTTTGCGGCGGGCAGCACCTTCACCCTGGCGCGCCACCCGCGCGGCGACCTCAACAGCGACTACATACTCAGCAGCGTGCAGCACCAGGGCGACAGCGAGGCCGACCTCGAGGCCGGCACGATCAGCCCCGAGGTGAGCTACTCCAACAGCTTCGGCTGTCTCCGGCGCCGGGTCCCTTTCCGGCCGCCGCGGCTGACGCCACGCCCGCAGATCCGCGGCGCCCAGACCGCCACGGTGGTGGGCCCCCCTGGCGAGGAGGTGCACGCCGACGCCCACGGGCGGGTGATGGTCCGCTTCCACTGGGACCGCTCGGGCAGCGCCGAGGAGCGGGCCTCCTGCTGGATCCGCGTGGGCCAGCTATCGGCCGGCAACGGCTGGGGCGGGCTGTTCTTGCCGCGCATCGGCCAGGAGGTCATCGTGACGTTTCTGGAGGGCGATCCCGATCAGCCGCTGATCACCGGCGCGGTCTACAACGCCCTCAACACGCCGCCTTATCCCCTGCCGGCGCAAAAGACCGTCAGCACCATCCGCACGCGCTCGTCGGTGGGCGGCGGCGGCTTCAATGAGATCCGCTTCGAGGACAACAAGGGCAAGGAGCAGCTCTACACCCGTGCCCAGCGGGACCGGCTCGAAGAGGTGGGCAACGACCAGACCACCACCGTCACCCGGGACCAGGCGCTGGACGTCGGCAGAGACCGCACGCGCCGCGTGGCGGGCGACGAGACCCTGGAGGTCAAGGGCGACCGCAGCCTGGAAGTGGAGGGCGACGTCAAGGTGGTCACCCGCGGCGACCGGCAGGTGACGGTGGACGGCACTCGCACGTTGTCGGCCAACAAGATCATACTCAGCGCCGAGGACGGCATCGAGCTGCGCTGCGGCGGCGCGTCCATCACCCTCGACAAGCTCGGCAACGTCAAGATCAAGGGCGCGGCGCCCGTGGCGGTGGACGGCCCCCTGGTCAAGATCAACGCCGGGGTCACAGGCCGGCCCGCGGCGAGGCTGGGAGACCCCAGCACGCCGGCGGCCGTGGCCTACGGCAGCCCCACGGTGCTCGTGGGTGAGGCCCCGTCGGTGCCCGCGGCGGCGGCCCCGGTGGGCGGCGCGGTCAGGGACGCCGAGCTGTCGGAGAAGACCGGCGAGGAGGTGCACCTGCCCAAACAGCCCGACCTGGTGCGCCAGGCCCTGGAGGCGGCGCGCGGGGAGGTGGCCCGCCGCATGGGCGAGCTGCAAAACCAGCTCGGCGTCACGGAGATGAAGAAGGCCCTGGAGCTGGGCCACGGCGCCGCGACGAGCATCCAGGGCGCCGCGACCTCCGCCCGGGGCGCCCGCGACGACGTCCTCGCCGCGTCGGACCACGCCTCCAGCGCGGTGAAGACCGGCATGGGCGCCCTGAAGCACATTGAGCAGCTCGGCGCGCACCTGGGCGGCATGGTGCAAGGGGCGCGGAGCGGTAAGCTGGACACCGTGGTGGGCCACTTCAACAAGGCCCTCGGCGAGGGCAGGGAGGTGGTCAAGGACGTGGCCAGGGTCACCGACGACGTGGCCAGGGGCCTGGACAAGATGGCCGACGCCGTGGACAAGGGCGCCAGGACGGTGGACGGCGTGCGCGACGCCGCGGACAAGATCTTCAAGAGCGTCTCCAGCGTCGGCGCAGGCGCCGGCAAGCTGGGCGGGTTCTTTCAACGGGCCGCCCGTTGGGGCGAGCAGTTCGGGCTACTGCAGCCCGGCATCGCTGCCCGGCTGACCCGGGCAGGCCAGGGGGTCGAGAAGCTGGGCCTGGCCCTGACCCGCACGGGCAGCGAGGGCTCCAGGCGCATGGCGGAGGCCAAGAAGGTGTCGGACGCCATTCGCGCGGCCAGCGGTGAGGTCAAGAGCGCGGGCAAGGAGGTGCGCGGCTGGGGCGAGCAGCTTCGCGGGCTCGTCGCCACCGAGGGCGCCACCAAGACCGACCAAAAACCAGCCGCCCTGGAGGCGCACCTGCAGCAGGAGCAGGCGGAGGTGGCCGCCGTCAAGGGCCACATCAGCGAGGCGTCCGGGCAGGCCCACGAGGCGTCGGAGTCGCTCCGCCACCCGTCCACCGCGCTGGGCTGGCGCAACAGCGCGGCCACCGACGAGCAGCTGCAGGAGGACGCGAGCCGGGCCACGCCCGGGGTGCGGCAGATGCTGGCCGAGGCCAGCCTCGGGACCCGGAGCCAGGCCTCCCTGGCCGGTCCCCCGGCGGGCACCGCGCCTGCGCCGGTGGCCGCTCCTGCCGGGCAGGCCGAACACGCGGGGCAGCTCGCGGAGGAAGCCCCCGGGCCGCTGCTGGGCGTCATCGCCACCGCCGAGGCCGCCGAGGGCTCCGCCAACGAGACCACGCTGCTGTCCACCGAGGAGCTCCTCGGCGCCGCCGGGGACGAGGGCGAGGCCCCGACGGACTCGGCCGAAACGACGCTGCTCTCGCTGGAGGAGCTGGCCGGGGGGTTGGCCGAGGCGGACGATCCGGCGGGCTCCGCCGAGACGACGCTGTTGGCGGCGGACGAGCTCGCCGCCGAGATGAGCTCCTCCGAGACGACGCTGCTTCCTGCCGACGAGCTCTTCGTTGAAGACGCCGGCCCCGGCGTCCCGTCCGGGCCCCTGGCCACGGATCCCGCGTCGGTGCCCCACCTGCCCCCGGGCGACCACGACCCCCTGGCAGGAGCGCTCCCCGCCAGCCCCGCGCGCTCCGACGGCGCCGTCTTGGGCACCGTGTTCATCGACCGCCCCGAGCAGGCCCCGGAGGTGACACGCGAGCTGGTCGCCCGCGCCCGCGGCCTGGGTGGCGAGGCGGTGTTCGACAACGCCCACGACCGCCCCGACCCCCGGGGCCACGGCGACGTCCACGGCACCCTGCTGCTGCCCACCGAGGGTGGGGGCTGGTTCATGTCCCGGGTGAGGATCGTGCTGCGGTCCTATGACGACGGCACCGACCAGTCGCTGATGGCCCGCAGCGCGCGGGTGTCCGCGGTGGACGCGGGCGAGGACGCCGAGCTGGTCAGCCGCAAGCAGGAGGCCAGCTGGCTCATGGCGCTGTTGGCCCTCATGGCATAATGGATACGGGAGGAGAGAGATGCGAGCAGCCCTGGTCCTGACATTGATGGCCCTGTTGAGCCTGGACGTGATGCCGTGCGGACGGTCGCCGAGGCCGCCGCCGCCGTCCATCGTCGCCGAGGGCGCGGCGTGCGGCCATGGCTACCACAATCAGTGCGACACCGGGCTCACCTGCTGCCAACCGGACCCCCGGATGGAGGAGAAGGCCGGCACCTGCGTCAAGACGTCGGGCCTGGCCAAGGAGGGCGAGGCCTGCGGCGTGACCAGCAAGCGCTGCTGCGCCCCGTCGCAGACCTGCAAGCTCCCGGACAAGGCCAAGGGCGACGGGGTCTGCAGCAAGTAGGTTCAGCGATCGGTCGTTTAGCGGCCGACGCGCTTGCCGTAGCCGCGCAGCTGCTTGTAGGCCTGCCTGGAGATGGTGTGGGTGGCGCCGCCCTCGTGCAGCCGATACTCGGTGCCGCGGGTGAGCTTGGTCGGCGGGCGGTTGGCCCGGGGCAGCGTGGGCTGTGACTGCTTGACCGTGCGGGTGCGCAGGCGGGAGAGGCCGAAGCTGGCCGTCTTGCTCAGCGCCCGCACCGTCGCCACGTTGAGGCCGTGGAAGCTCGTGGTCATGGCGTCCTGAAGCTGGGGGTCGAACCAGCGCACGATCTTGTGGCCCAGGTGTGGGCGGGTGGCGACCCTGGGGAGCGCCGCCCCGAGGGCCGCGCTGTTGGCGGTGTACTGTCTGTAGCTGACCGCCTCCCCCGTGATCTCCTTGCCGTCCCTGCTGCGGTAGACCCAGCTGACGGTGTGCTTGCCGCCCTTGATCCTGGCGGTGGCGATGCCGCGCGTCACCAGCTTGTCCGGGCGAAAGTCGTCGAGCACTTGCTTGTTGCGGACTCGCATGGTGCCCTCCCTGGTCTTCCAGTTCCAGCGGACGCTGGTCTCCTTGGTCTTGGTCGGGCCGACGTACGCGTAGTTTTGCTCGAAGCCCTTGCCCTGAATCGAGGAGCCCCGGGTCGTGGCGCTGCCCCTGGTGCTCTTTACGCTGGTGACATAGGAGTCCCACTCGTTTCTGATGCCGGCGGGATAGGCGCCCGGCATGAAGGCGCCGAGGAAGGCGCTGAAGGCGTTGGCGTTCATCACCCCGGCCTCCCGGCCGGTGACGGTGGTTGGCTCGGCGGCCGCGCCGGAGGTCCAGCACAGCAGAGTCAGGGCGGCGGCGATCACTATGTTATTGCGGGGCATGGTATCTCCTGGTCACTTCAGGCTCAACGGCTGTGCACCAGACGTGCCAAGCGAGGAGCACATGACGACTCTGTGATTTCAACCGGTTGGCGGTCTGACCAGCTCCACGAGACCGGCTACGGTAGTTGAGGTGGCCGGCTAACGGGCTGGCCCGAGCCCGGATTGAAGGACGGCGCCTTGTCCCGCAACGACTCCTGTGCTAGCCCCCTGAGGTAGATCATGTCGCAACGCTATGTCGGAATCGATCTGGGCGCGGAGTCGCTCAAGGTGGTGGAGCTCACCAAACGGGACGGTGCGCTGCAGTGGACCGGCCGGTGGTGGGTGGAGCATCAAAAGCTCCCGGCGAGTGCGCTGCGCTCCATGCTCGAGGAGCTGCGCTGGGACGAGCTGGCCGGCGCCGCGGCGTGCGGCCGGCTGAGCCGCCAGGTCCGGCTGACGCGGGTGCCGACCAAGCAGGCCCAGTCCCGGGGCTACCGCTTTCGCCACGGAGACGAGCCAGCCACGGTGGTCTCCATGGGCAGCCACGGCTTCTCCGTGCTGGAGCTGCGCTCAACTGGCGTGGAGCGCTTCCGCGAAAACTCCCGCTGCTCCCAGGGCACGGGGAACTTCCTGCGCCAGCTGGTGGAGCGCTTCGATCTGTCCATCGAGGAGGCCAGCGAGTTGTGCGCCGGCGTGCGCGACCCCGCGCCGCTGTCCGGACGCTGCCCGGTGATCCTCAAGACCGACATGACCCACCTGGCCAACAAGGGTGAGAGCCAGACCCGCATTTTGGCCGGCCTGTACGACGCGGTCTGCGAAAACGTCCAGGTGCTGATCAAACCGCGGGTCAGCCCGCCCAGGGTGGTGCTCATCGGCGGCGTGGCGCGCTCGGCGCGCATCCGCGAAAACTTCCGCCTCTTCCTCGAGCGCAACGACATGGCGCTGTCTCCCACCGAGTCGGACGACGCCCTCTACTTCGAGGCCCTCGGCGCCGCGGTGCAGGCCGCCGAGCACCCGGAGGAGTGCCTTGCGCTGCCCGCTCTGGACCGCCTGGTGCAGCCGGCCGAGCAGGGCGACCTGGAGCGGGTGCCGCCCCTGTCGCAGTACATGGACCGGGTCAAGCGCATGACCGCGCCGCCCGCGGGCGAGCAGGACCCCGACGGCCCGCTGGTGCTCGGCTTCGACATCGGCTCCACCGGCTCCAAGGCCGTGGCCCTGGACGCGACGACCGAGGAGCTGGCCTGGCAGGGGTACATCAACACCAACGGCGACCCCGTGGGCGCGGCGCAGACTCTCATGCGCCAGTTCGTCGACGGCCCGGTGGGCGCGCGCCCGGTGCAAGCCCTGGGCGCCACGGGCAGCGGCCGGGAGATCGTCGGCTCGCTGATGTCCACCTGCTACGGCCTGGGCACGGTGTTCGTGCTCAACGAGATCGCGGCCCACGCCGAGGGTGCCATGCGCTACGACCCGCGGGTGGACACCATCTTCGAGATCGGCGGCCAGGACGCCAAGTACATCCGCCTGGACGGCGGCCGGGTGGTCGACGCCGCCATGAACGAGGCGTGCAGCGCGGGCACCGGCTCCTTCATCGAGGAGCAGGGGCGCAAGTTCGCCGGCATCCGCGACGTGGTGCACCTGGGGCAGGCCGCCCTGGGCGCCCATTGCGGCGTCTCCCTGGGCCAGCACTGCTCGGTCTTCATGGCCGAGATCATCGACGAGGCAGTGGCCGCCGGCGAGGAGCGCGACACCATCATCGCGGGGATCTACGACTCCATCATCCAGAACTATCTCAACCGGGTGAAGGGCAGCCGCTCGGTGGGCCAGGTGATCTTCTGCCAGGGCATGCCCTTTTCGGCCGACGCTTTGGCCGCCGCGGTGGCGCGCCAGACCGGCAGCGAGGTGATCATCCCGCCCAACCCGGGCACCGTCGGCGCCCTGGGCATCGCCCTGCTGACGATCAAAGAGCTGGGCATCGAGCAACGCGATGCCCTGGACCCGCGGCGCTTCCTCGAGGCGGCGGTGACCAAAAAGGACACCTTCACCTGCAAATCGGTCAAGGGCTGCGGCGGCGCGGGTAACAAGTGCCGCATCGACCGCATCTCCACCGTGGTGCAGGCCAAGCAGCAGCGCTTCACCTGGGGCGGCGGCTGCTCGCTGTACGACAAGGGCACCGGCAAGCGAAAGCTGCCGGATCTTTCGCCGGACCCCTTCCGCGAGCGCGAGGAGCTGATACAGCAGGTGGTGGACCGGGTCAGCGGCCGCGGCGGCCGGCCCGTGGTCTCCATGACCGACGAGTTCTTCCTCAAGAGCCTCTTTCCGTTCTTCGCCACCTTCGTGCGCCAGCTGGGCTTCGACATCGACGT
>PVBE010316795.1_pt1 | contig 19489 bp, 13 predicted proteins | sample 1631181 | NCBI WGS metagenome assembly PVBE01 (sample SAMN08397723, study PRJNA350692) | Marine metagenome, whole genome shotgun sequencing project. | isolation source: water | place: Pacific Ocean | collected 2012-04 | reverse complement strand
TCCCGTTCCTCGCTCGACAATTGAACCACATAGACCTTTTGCATCAAATCCATCCTTGGATACGTGAAAGAACTTACCGAAGAATCGGTACATACACGGTATCCAAGGATTAGTAAACTCTATGTTGACGCACCACTAGCATGAGTTAGAACAACAGGGTGGTCTGGGACTGCATTGCTCATCGTCGTATGATCGGGGTAACCATCAATATGCAGTCTCGGCTTGTTAGTCCACTTGGATTGATGCCAACCTCGTCCTTCGATCCATGCTCCCTTGGGCAACGTCCTTGAGACTTGTTCAACCTGTCTGACTATCTCACTCCATGTATTGGCATCGCTCAGACTAAGAATCTGCAACGATTGGCCGAGTCCCATAAAGTGCGCGTGGCTATCGGTCAGACCCGGCGTGATCGTTTGGCCTCGGGCATTGATGACTGTGGTTTGATCATCATCGATCCAAGACTGGATGTCCGCGTTCGCACCCAGTGCCAGCACTCGTCCATCTTTGACCGCGAGAGCCTGTGTCTGACCCATCTCCGTATTGCATTGCAAGACGTTAGCATGATGAATCACCAGATCGGCGACTTGTGCACAGGATGTCGCTGACCATACCGCAGGTATCGACCAAACGAGAAATGGTAGAGCTGACTTTGCAGAGTGATAGAACATGAAGCGGGCTACTAGGTCTTACCTCGATCGTCGTTTATTGCTCCGACAAAGCAACACGGCCCGCGACCTTGGCGGAGCGAAAGACGACTCTCAATTGGTGGTGTGCCAAGGCCCCACGCGTTGTTGTACTATGGTTGCTATTCTAGATCTATTTTAGTACGAACTCAATGCTGCATTGATCCCTTCATTACATTCGGTAAAACCAATGACTCGTCACAAAGCCCACTTCGATTTGTCGATCACCTTAATGTTGTTTGTGTTGATACCGTTTTCTTACCTCGTTGCTGAAGAAGCGACTGCCCCGGGTTCGATTCGTCGAGTGGCAGGGTTTGATGTCGAGCTTTTGCGATCCGCGAAAGAGAACGAAGATTCGTGGGTCAGCATGTCGTTCGATGATCGAGGTCGGGTCATTCTGGGACTCGACCGGATCGGCGTCGGCCGGTTGACATTCGTTGACGGTGCCGAGGCAAAGTTCGAACAGATTGAGAAAACATTGAAACATTGCCGCGGTGTCCTTTGGGCATATGGCAGTGTTTTTGTCGATGCAACAGACAGTCAGCGGATTGTGCGTCTTTTTGATCGGGATCGCGACGATGAGTTCGAATCGCGGGTAGTGCTCGTGCAACTCGATTACCGCAGTCGCTTTGGACACGGTTCCAATCAAATGCGACTTGGCCCCGACGGCATGATCTACGTCGTCGTGGGAGATGACGTTGCTTTTCCCAAAGAGACACTTGAGTCGTCTCCGTATCGTAACCCGCAAAACGACTGGCTCCTGCCCGAGCGTCGCGACATGGGCCACGACAATCGAGTCGGGTATATCCTGCGAATGGACCGGGATGGGAAGCAGCGCGAAATCATCGCGGGCGGGTTTCGCAATCAAGTCGACATGGCATTCGACGCCGTTGGCGAGATGTTTACGTTTGACGCTGACATGGAGTGGGATATCGGGGCTCCATGGTATCGGCCGATTCGAATCAACCACATCGTCTCCGGTGGAGAGTACGGCTGGCGTTGGGGGACGGGTAAGTGGCCGGCTTATTATCCAGATAGCTTGCCCAGTAATTTGGATGTAGGTATGGGCTCGCCTACGGGCATCGTGTTTGGGACGGGGAGCCAGTTTCCAGCGAAATTCCAGAAGGCATTGTTCCTGGCCGACTGGCAGAACGGCCGGATTCTCGCCGCCCATCCGCGTCCTACGGGCGCGTCGTACGAATTTGAATATGAATCGTTTTTGGACGGCGCGCCGTTGAACGTTTGCGACCTTGAGTTTGGTCCGGACGGAAAACTCTATTTCATTACCGGTGGACGCGGTTCGCAATCTGCGCTCTATCGAGTTTCCTGGACGGGAAAGGGCGACGCTGCGCCAGTCGACTCGCCGCTCACCGACAAGCATCGGCGACGACGAAGGCTCGAGACGTTTCATCGGGAACCGAATCGGTTGGCAGTTGACGCCGCGTGGTCAGACTTGGGAAGTTCCGATCTGTGGATTCGACACGCGGCGAGGGTGGCGGTCGAGCGGCAACCCATTAGCGAGTGGGAAGAGCGCGTCATTGCCGAGGATAAAGCGGATGCGGTACTCAATGGACTCATCGCGCTCGTTCGAATGAAACAGACGACCGACGACGATCGCCTCGAATTTCAATCAATCGTCGTCGACAAACTTACTTCACTTCGCAATTCCGATGTGAGGCGGCGGATCGCCGTCTGTCGGATTTGCGCACTGCTCTTTGCCAGACATGGACGCCCCAACGAATCCATTTCTCGCAAAGTTATCGGGCTGTTGCGATCGCACTTTCCACAAACTGAGGAGAGTGTCAACTGCGAGTTATGCGAGTTGCTGGTTTATCTCGGGGATTCCAGTTTCCTCTCACGCGCGTTTAAACTGCTCGATTCTTCAATCAGCCAAGAGACTCAGATTCACATCGCCCGGTCATTGGCTCACGTCACCCAACCTTGGCCACTCGAGCAGAATCGCCGCTATGCAATCTGGCTCGGACGAGCCCGTCATTTTCGTGGCGGAAAGCAATTGCCAGCCGTAATTCGCGAAATGCAAGACGACTTTTCTAAATCGCTTTCTGACACGCAAAAACAGCAGTTGGCAGCCGAACTGGAGGCACTCAACAAGCCGCTCGAAGAGGTGACCACTACCGTGTCGCGACCTCTTGTGCGGGAATGGAAGTTAGCTGACCTGCTCGACTTGACCGCACAAAATACCAACGGCAACGCGGCAAAGGGGAGGGCCGTATTTGTGCAAGCTCTATGTTCGCAATGCCATCGTAAACAGGATTTGGGAGGACAAATCGGACCCGATCTCACATCGGCCGGAAAACGGTTTAACCGCCTCGCGCTACTCGAATCGATCATCCATCCTTCCAAGCAGATTGATGCCAAATATGCCCTGACGACTTATGTGCTTTCCAACGGCAAAGTCTTGACAGGTCGAGTCGATCAGGTAAACGATCGGCTCATTACATTGGAGACGGACCCAATCAAGCAGACGAAAATGAGTATTCAGCGCGACGAAATCGAAGCGACGGCACCTGCCAAGTCCTCGCCGATGCCGACTGGTTTATTGAATTGCTTTTCGAGAGAAGAGATTCGCTCTTTGCTGGAGTTCTTGACCATTGAGCCACCAAGCATGTAGCTCCAACGAGTTCAGTCGTCCTCACCCACAACTCGAATCGACGCGCCAGGCAGTAGATCTACCTGAAACGCTGAGCCGCCGTGGCGAACGCCCTTCTGGCCAGCGACTGGAAGATGCCTGGTGACTCGAAAGGCCCTGTGGACGCGGCTATGCCGGTTCATTCAAATGGCATGGAACATGCGCGAATGCAGTTCAGTCCGTCATCCACCAGTTGCGGAGCGAACATCATGGCATTCTGCTGAGGACCATGCTGTATCCCGAACAGCAGCATCTGCCGCGGTTAGAGGTGCTGGAGGCTTCACGGGAGCGAGCCCAACCTTCGGCTGCGCCCTGGCGCGCACTATCCAGATCATGGCGCGAAGAGCACCGGAAGACAAGAGACGTTGGGCAGCGCAGGGCGGGCCGATTTGCGTGGCGGGATTGCGAGCAGCAATGGTTGCGCTTCACACGGTTCGGCTGTCACAAAGCAGATCCAGTTCAGCCGCGATGCAATTCTGTCGCCTTGGATCGGTCGCAAGCCACTGTTATGGCTGTGACCTGTTTTCCAGGAGCTCTTGCCTGAGTTGTCGCCATCGGTCCCAGGCGATGGCACCTACCGCGCCACTGGGGTCCATCCTTGCACCCGTCGCAACCCAACAGCGCAAACGAAGCATGTCCTGGTCGATGGCTTGCGGAATCGGCGCCAACGGCCAGATTCGAACTTCACCGTCGAAAGAACTACCGGCGACCCAGCGCGAATCCGGGCTGATATCGACCGATGTCGCATAGAACGACATTCGGTGCGGCGGGCCACAGGGCAACCCGGTCACCGGATCCCAAAGCCGGACCTCTCCGCTGCTCGCGGCGGTCGCCAAACGTTGGCCGTCGGCGGTGAAGGTCAAATCGTTGATACCTGTGGTTCGAAATGTCACCGGTTGGTGTTGCCAAACGCCGTTCGTCCAATTCCAAATGTGAACCATCGAGTCGCTGGCGACCGTCGCCAACAGAGTGCCCTTGGGATTGAAGGCCACGGCGGCGACAGGGCCACCATGTGACAGCGGATCACCGGCCTGACTTCCGCCCCGCGTATTCCAGAAATGCAATTGCCGGTCGCCACACGCGGTGGCGAGCAACTCGTCTCACGGGTCAACGCACAAACGTTTCCTTTTCGATGGATTGCGGGAATGGGGACGGCAATGTTCCGAATGGATTGGCCAGGATTGAAATAGAAGGAACCCGCCTCGATTTCGTCAGCGGTGGCTTTGGCCAAGATGTTGTCCTTAATCCCCCAACGTCGTTTGGACCGTTTATCGGTCAGGATCTCATCATGACGATCACCCACCAAGGAGACACGTCACAGCCAATGCTCGCCACGTCCGACTTGTTTCTCAATAGCGATTCTCCGGGACAAGGGGTTCTCGCCAGAACGTCGAAGGGTGCGGTCGGCAACGCATCCTCAACACCATTGAACCTTGCAGACGAACCGTTATTGCTAGGTGGGGATGGCAGCACGGGCGCGACACCGGGTTTCGACGGATTGATTGCGGAAGTGATTATCTATGACGATGCCTTGACCACAGTTGAGCGCGATTCGATCGAGTGCGCACTGAGCAGTAAATACGGCATCAACGTTTCCGCTTCATGCAATGTCGATCCGGTGGCTGTCGACGGCGAATACGAAGTCAGTGAAGACGGCATGTTGATTGTCAATGTCGCTGATGGAGTCCTCAATAACGACAGCGATGCTGATGTGGATCCGCTCACCGTCGCCCTTCAGAGCGGCCCAAGTAAAGGATTGTTAACGCTTAATGTCGACGGATCGTTTACTTACACCCCATCAGCCGACTTCAGCGGCGTCGACAGCTTCGTCTATGAAGTGAGCGACGGTAATGGCGGGTTGGCAACTGCGACAGTCACGATCATCGTGTCGTCCACACAGGACCAAATGGATGCCATTATCGCAAATTTGGACACCTTGGTCAGTTCCGGTGACCTGGCCGAGAAGGACGCCGACAAGCTGATCAAGAAGCTGAAGACAGCCCAAAAGGAACTCGCCAACGGCCGCAACGACAAAACGATCAAAGAACTGAAAAGGTTCCAGACAGAGGTTCAGAAGCTAGTCGACAAGGGCAAGTTCCCCGCCGCGGTCGCGCCGCAGATTCTGGAAGCAACGGATGACACAATTGATGCGGCTGGCGTCTCGGCTCCACAGGCTGCCAGCCAAGCGATTATCAACAACGTTCAGAGTCTGATCGATGCAGGCAAACTCTTCGCCAAGGACGGCAAAAAGCTAGAAGACGAATTAAGCAAGGCGATCAGAGAGTTCAACAAGCTGCACGTAAGCCACGGGATTGACAAGCTGGAGAAGTTCATCGAGAAGGTCGACAAGCTAGTCGTCGACGGCAAGCTGTTGGCGGCGGAAGGTCAACCGCTGCGAGATGCGGCCAACACCATCATCAACAGTGCTCTGCTCGGCTCGCCGCTTCGAGCTGCCCAGTTCGCGGACGGTCGAGGCAGTGCGGGCGCATTAACGGCCAATGTGTTACGGCCCATCTTCGACCAAGCCATTGCCCAATGGTATTCATCGGAACCAGACGCCGCCTTGCTTGGTCAGCTGAATTCGGTGACGGTTGACATCATTCAATTGTCTGGCCGATTGCTCGGTTTGGCTACATCAAACACGATTTGGATCGACGCAGACGCTGGCGGTTATGGTTGGAACGTCGGCTCGACGTTCGGCACCACCACCATGGACTTAATGTCCACGGTCACCCACGAAATGGGCCATGTCCTTGGCTACGACCAGGAACATGGTTTGGGTGTGATGGCCGCGACACTTGGCGTCAACCAGCGGCCAGTGCAGTCCCCTGCTCTCCACGAATCCTTGATCAGCCTCTACGCTCCGCTCGACGGTTCCGGAATGGGATCGCTGACGACACCAACATCGCTGGACACGGCGATCCATCGCTCGTCACTGGATTCACTGGATTCCGCTTTTGGAAGATCGAGCGGCCTTGCTATGAAAGGGGATGCGTCATTAGCGAGCCGATTGCTTTCGCAGCCGATTGCGGTAAATAAAATGACTCGCGAATTGGGCGACGCGAAGCTGCTGGGCATCTTCGACGAGCGACTTCTGGAACACAACCTTGACGACGACGAGGTCGATTGGCAACAAGCCGTCGATCAGGCGTTCTCAGAACTGAATAAGCCGGCTAAAGCGTAGCCGCTGTCCGGGTGGGTGTCTCTCTAATATGCGGGCCATTCCGCTGCAAGTACGCCAGACGAAGCCAGTCTCAGGCCCCTCACCGATTCTTGGCCCGAGGAAACGCCCACAACACCAGCCAACACGACCGCAGCCACAACACATTGCCCGAGGAAGCTGTTCATCGGTCGACCTGCCGGACAATCAAGGGATTCTGCATCATATGGGGATCAGTGGCGGCAGATTGCTGCGGTGGGAAATGAACAAAGTGCAGCCACGCCCGCCAGCGTTTGTGTGATTCTCCGTCGCGCGATTTCACAGCGGCAAAGCGCTTCGAGGCGGTGAGCGTGCCGTCAGCCTGGATGTTGAGTCGTTCTTCGCCTTGCTGACCGAATCGCTCAAACGCAATCGCCAAGCATCGCTTGCGGTCCATCATGTGTGCCCAGCCCTCCGCAGGTGATGAACGCTCCGATGCGACAACGAAGGGTTGTAGTTGGCCCTTGACGCCGCGAAGGACTTGCCAGGGCGAGGCGCTGTTGCTGTCAGCTCGCAGCTCGACCTGTGCGTTGTCCAACAACGATCGATAGATCGTTCGAGCTGCTCCTAACTCTACCAGTGTGCGACTGCTTCTACTTGGCTGCTCCAAATTCAGACTGAGCTGCAAACCGACCTCCCTTACGCGATTCTCCGGATCGTCGATATTCAGCCGCAGATCGACCCAACTGACGGGGCCTGGGAAGATAAGGTCGGCGCTCCACTGAACACCGCCTAGTGTGTCGCTTGTTTCCGTTTTTTCAAATCGCAGTGCGACGACCATCTTGCCCTGCCGGACGACACGTGCGTTAGTGCCGTCGCCACCGAGTTGATGTGTGTTGCCGTCGCGATCGCGAATCGTCAGCCCCATTGAACCGGGACGTAGATGCTCGGAGGGCGTGAAGTCAACAGAGCGGAGAAAACCACGGAAGTCGCGTGGAACCGTCCAATCAATGTAGGGAGCATTTGAGACAACGAAAGAATCACCTCTCTCGATCAACTTGTGGCCACTCGTTCGTTCCGGCCCAGGTTCGACATCCGGTCCGTACTCGACCACGTACTCACACCTCTCATTCGGTGTGGAGCGAGCGATGAAGTCCAACCACCATTCTGACGTTTTGGGGGCGCTCGTGTTCGGTCGGAATTGCGCGACGACTGGCTTGCCGTCACGCAAAAGACGAAAACACGTAGACGCCGCAACCGGACAAGGAAGTGCCAGCGACGCGTGTACCGGCGAGCCATCGCGATGCACCCCCGTCGGCTCCGTGACCTCAAGGGTGAGACGATGCGGCTCGGCAGCCAAGGTAGCGCTCGTCGCGAACACGGCAAAGAATAGCCAGCAACAAGACTTCACGCTCACGTTTTTCTCCAATCTTCGACCAAGCTTTCTCAAGCACCCCCGAATATAGCAAAACGCTGCCAGCTGTAGTCTAGTACGGATCCGAAAGACTCCCGTCAGAAGGTATTCATGCGAAATACAGTGCCTTTACCGCGCTGCTTAATACAGCCCTTCTTTGTAGGATTCTTCGATTTGTTGTCGAAGAGGTTCTACCTCGAGTCCTTCAATCTTTGTCTGATCGACCAGGATTTCGGCGAAGTCAAACGGTGGCGGATCCGAGTGCTCGGCGGACCACGCCCAAAGCCTGGAGCGGAGTAGTGCCTTGGCACATTGAAAAAAGCACTCTTCGACTTCGACACCGATTCCGACCGGTGGCTGCTTCCCTTGCTTTGACATGGAAGCCAGCACGTCGGCGTCGCGAATCACACAGGCACGACCGTTGACGCGCAGCGTTTCGCCCAGCCCTGGAGTCATGAACAGCAGGCCGACTTGGCCGGTCTGGATGATATTCCGCAGGCTGTCAGCACGGCGATTGCCTTTCCATTCCGGAATGGCCAGCGTCCGTGAATCCAAGACTTTGCCAACGTCTGTCATGTCACCGCGAGGAGAGACATCGCATCGCCCGTCACTACCAACCGTGCCCAACAGGAGAAACGGAGAGGTGGCGATGAATGCCGTCATGTGATCATCAAGTTCAGAAAGTTGCTTCTTCACCCCCGACAAACTTGGCGATCCAAGTAGCTCCGTAAGTTCATCAGCGGAAGTTACGATTCTTTGAAAACGTTCGATAGTCACAACATGTCATTCCTTCTCAAAGGGCAACGTTTCCTAAGAACTGTTACTTGATCACATGCGAACGGACCACATCGGTCCATAGGTTGTCACCAACACGCGTCATATGAATGCGATCCTTGTCGATCAAGATCGGTTTGCCCGTCCGTTGCTTCAAGTGGTAGCCACTCAAACTTGTCGGGTACTGTCGCGACGGGATTCGTCTTCTTTACTGGAGTGGCCGAGTGTTTGGCCGTGGCGTCAGGTTTTCCAACTGGCGCTCGGAAGTGCGTGCTGACCCAAGCCGCAAGGATTGTCTGACCGTACTTGCGACAGCTAGCCGGGTTGGTGGATTTTCCGGGCGGCGCGAATGGAATCTCCAAAGTCGCTGCCATGATTGTTCCCTTCTTGAAACCGAAGTAATTGGAATTCATGGGAGCTGGCGTCTTGGCGGGCCTCAGCCAAACATACGGCCCAACCGGCGCGCTTTTAGGCAGCCCTTTCTTGATCCAACCCGCAAGCTCCGACACGTTTTGGAAATTGTACGCAGGGTGTTCCTTGGGCCCGACGAAGTACATGACCTGATGGTCGTTCATGACCAGCGTTGGGCAGTGAAAGTCCAAGGCGAAGCGGAAGTTCTTTTCCTTGTCGAGCTTTTTGATCGCCTGAATCTCGGGGTAGATGCTCTTTTCACCGTAGTCACGATTGTGATCGTGTGGTCTGCGGTTCTTACCCTGATCTCCTTCCTCGACTCCGTCTTTATCAACAAACGGCACTGCATAGAGCACATACTTTTTGCGAAACTCCTTCGCGAACTCGCTCTCTGACATCGCCTCTTGCAAAAACCCTTCGAGCACGTAACTAGCAATGGTCTCGGTCGCGTGGTGCCTTCCGGTTACGAGCATTGACAGCACTTCCGGTCCAGGCGAACCAATTTGCAGCAGTTCCACTTCGCGACCGTCTCGACTCTTCGTCAAGACGCTCTTCTTGAGGTGCGGATTTGAAGCATTCTTCTTGAGGAAGTCGTCAAGCTCCGTTTGTACGTACGGAATTGTCACCGCGAATCGAACTCGTTCGTTCGCCTTTGTGAAGTCGTAGAAGAACGAATCGCCATCGACTTGAGCTGTGCCCATCCACTTCCAGGTCGTACCCAAGTCAGTACTGATTGCCGGGCCTTGAAATCCGATTGCACCGTTCTTGAAGCCGGCCACGTTTTCGGGAAAGACAAAGGTCACATTCCCCGGCTTCGTCGATGTGGCTTCAAAACACCAATAGAACCACGGTCTGCCCCCACGAAGATCAGGCTCCAGATGCACCGAACTATCTGCATTGGCCGTCACCTTGGCATTGCCACCAGGGAAGGCGGTGTTGATTGTGACTGTGCCTTCAGACACTATTTCCGCCTGGACCTGCGATGCCGTTGTCGTCAGTACCAAAACGGTTAGCCCCATCACGACCGACGCTCCGCCCATTGTCGTTTTCAACCAATCGCGTCGGTTCATTGGTCGCATTGAAACGGCTCCGGCAGCTTGCGTGGTAGTTACGAAGTAGGGCGAGTCGCTTTGTCTGCCTTGATTGTCTCCAGCCGCGCCCGCATTTTCTCCGCCCGTTCCGCATTCTCGCGAATCACATTCTCTCCCTGCGAAGGATCAGATTCGAGGTTGTAGAGCTGCTCGGCGGGCGCGTCCTTTTTAAGCCTTCCATTAACTACATCGCTGTTCGCTTGACCGGCAAACTTCAACGCCGCTGGGCCGCCTAGAGCATGTTCTCCGGGTCTTGAGCCACCGAATCCGCCGCCGCCTTTTGCACCGATGAACACCCAATTCTCGTCGCGAAACGCGAGATGGGTCCCTCTGGCGGCACCGAGAATGAGATGATCTCTAACGGGGTTTTCTGGCGTCCCGGTAAGGGCTGGAAGCACATTGAAGCTATCCGGGCCATCTGCGGCGCTGAGCTTCTGTCCTGTAATCGCCGCCATCGTTCCGAGCAGATCGACGTTGCAGATGAGCTGATCGGAAACAGATTCGGCTTCGATCTTTCCCGGCCAACGTGCAATGAACGGTACGCGATGCCCGCCTTCCCACGCATCAAATTTAAAGCCGAGCAGGTCGCCGTTGAGCCGATGCCCCTTCTTAATGGCATCCTGTCCGCCCTGATTAATCATCCCGCCGTTGTCGCTGGTGAAAATGACGAGCGTCTTGTCAGCCAGCCCCTGTTCTTTCAGTGTCTTCATCACTTCGCCCACGATCCAGTCCAGCTCGTGCACGAAATCGCCATATCGCCCGCATTGACTGGTGCCCTGAAAACGAGGAGCCGGGGTGAACGGGTGGTGAATGTTCGTCGTCGCAAGATAGAGGAAGAACGGCCTGTCCTTGTTGGCCTTGATCCACTCGAGGGACTTCTCGGTCAGCCGCGTACCGACGGCTTCGTCTTGGTATATCGCGTGCGCCGCGTCAGCGCCACCGATTTGATCGAGGCCCATCTTCTCCCGAAATACCCGCGTGTTCGCCTTTTTCCCATAAACGAAGGGGTCGTCCGGCAGGAGTCCAACAACTCGATGATTCTCGATAAAGACGAAAGGCGGATGACTGTTCACCACCGGCACGCCATAATAGTAGTCGAACCCAACTTCAAGCGGCCCCGGCTTCAGTTCGCCATTCCAATCTGGTGTCTCCTTCCCAAATCCGAGATGCCACTTGCCGATGCAGGCCGTTCTGTAGCCGGCGTTTTTCATCACATCAGCGACGGTCGTGCGATCAGGATTGAAGACGAGCCCCGACCTGAGAAAGACCGGTTTCGATAGGCCTTTGCGAAATGGATACTCGCCCGTGATCAGAGCGTAACGCGAAGGCGTGCAGACGGCGGATGCCGAGTGTGCATCCGTAAATCGACGTCCCTCCTTGGCGAGTTGATCGATGTTCGGCGTTTGGAGCTTCGTTGCGCCATAACAACCGACATCCCCGTAACCCAGATCGTCAGAAAAAATGACGACCACATTCGGTTTCGCCGCAAGCGAAGTCGTGGCTCCGATTGCAAGGATGCACAATGTGTTTATGATGTTCTTCAATTCGATCTTCCCTTCTATTTCTTGGAAGGCTTCTTCGTTGCCTGCTTATTCGACCGGCGCCTCCGCGGTGTCGGGACCGGTGGCTTTGTTGGACGCTCGTCGGTCAAGTCGAAGAACCGCATGTTCTTGCCGACGCGATCGTAGTCGCCGAGGTCTTCTCGCATTGATTCGGCTAGCGCGAGCAAACGCTCGACCACTTGAGGATTCTGATCAGCGACGTTGGTTGTTTCGCCAATGTCGCTTGCCAAATCGATTAGAAAAGGACGGTCGAAACCGATTCGGTCAACCGGAGCGATGTGGACGTTCCTGCCGAACGGTGCCGCTCCGATTGGCTCTTTCTCACGCGGCAGATGCAGCTTCCATTGGCCTTGCCTGACCGATTGAAGATGGACTCGTAAGTAGTAGAAAAACGCTTTGTCCGGGTCCGCTTTGTCGAATTCACCGTGGAAGAGGTGGCGGATGTCTTTGCCGTCGATGACTCGATCATCTGGGAGCTGTGTGTCGGCAAGCGCCGCCAGTGTCGGCAACACATCCAGCGTACTGGCGAGTTTGTCGCAGGTTGTTTCCGCCGGTACGCGATCGGGCCCCCACAGAATCGCCGGCACACGAACACCGCCCTCGAAAGTCGACACCTTGCCGCTGCGAAGCAAGCCCGCCGATCCACCGTGATCACCGGGCAAGTTTCCGTCGGCATGGTCCTTGTTCTTGATCAGCCACGGTCCGTTGTCACTCGTGAACAGCACATAGGTGTTCTTCGAGAGCCCCATCTGTTCGATCGCGTCGAGAATCCGACCGACGTTGAAATCGATCTCTTCGATCACATCGCCATACAAACCACGTTCGCTCTTCCCTTTGAATCGGCCCGACGCGGCCAACCGAGTATGTGGCATCGTGTGTGGAATATAGACAAAAAACGGCTTGTCTTGCTTCCGTTCCATAAAGCCGATTGCTTCGTCCGTGTAACGCCACGTCAAAGTTGCCATGTCCGATTTTGGTTCGATAAGTTCCTCATTGCGATAGAGATTGGCGACACCGTCATTGCTGGTCGGTGTGCCGTAGAAGTAATCGAATCCCTGCCGCGTCGGAAACAAGTCCATGAAGAAATCGCTTTGCGAGTGCTTCGCCAAATCCCATTTGCCGAAACAGCCGGTGGCGTATCCCTTGGCCTTGAGCAGTTCAGCGATCGTGATTTCGTCACTATGCAGAATCGGATGGACCTGCTTGACGTTACCGCGCTCGGCGACACGCATCGGATAGCAACCGGTCATCAACGCCGCTCGCGATGGTCCGCAAATCGGCTGAGCGTAGAAGCTCGTAAACTTCATCCCTTGCTTCGCCATTCCGTCCAGCCGTGGCGTGCGAATGTCGGGCGATCCAAAGCAGCCGATGTCCTGATACCCCTGATCGTCGGCGAAGATGACGACAAAGTTGGGTAATCGCTCGGCGGCACGAACCGTAATCGCAGACGCCATGACAAAGAAGATCGACACAGCAAGCAGGACTGCTTGCAAGCTCGCCTTTCTACTTGAGTAGTTGTGGCCCATCAAGCTTCTTTCCATTTGTGTCAAGAATTTTGAAACACAGCTCTGCCAGTATACTCTTAGATTCGCTGAGCGTGCGAATCAATGACCACCGGTGGAGCCGCAGTATGAGCAAGGCCTTTGGAACGGGCCGACGACCGGAACGGGTGAGCAGATCAGCTCAAGCTACGAGACGCTCGACGTCCGATTACGATCACCTCTCCCTCCGCAGACTTTTTCGCTTTGGAGGTTTAGGAGAGCCTTGAACATGTCCTTCTCCCTTCGGGAGAAGGTGGCCGAAGGCCGGATGAGGGGAGGCTGATTTCATTTGGCAGTTCGCCCCCTCATCCTATCCTTCTCCCCGAGGTGAGAAGGGACTCGCTGCCGGCTTTTTTTCTCGTAGTCAAAAGCGAAAAAGTCTGCAAGGGAGGGTGATATGATGTGAGGCAGTCTCCCAATGCCCAGATGCAGGTCACTGCTCCTGTGCCGACGACGGTTGGAGGGTTCCATCGATTGAGAAGTCATCAAACGTCAGGTGTCCCCATCCGCTCTGGTTGCGATCAACAATTCGCAGGAAGGCCGATTTCCCTTTGAACGCACGAACATCCCAGATTGTGCGCTTCATCTGAGGCCCCTTGGGGCCACCGGCTGCCCGGACGATGTCACCTGTTTCCGCATCGAACAGTCCAACAAACAGGGTCTGTTTGTCGAATCCGCCAGAAGCCAGAAAGCTCGCTCTGTCGCCACGGATTACGAAGGTTGGCGATTGCAGTACGACCGTTTGCTTGTCTGAAAATCCATCCGGCGTCGCGACCGTTGACAGATGAAACTTGCCTTGATGGTTGAATGGCATGTTTTGCCATCGAGGCAGCGACAAATGATCTGACACCGAGTGCCCGGCCTGGCCGTCAAGAATCTCCCAGCCCTCCAGCTTGCCGGACTCGAAGGTGAATCGGAGATTTCCCAGCGGCTTGAAACCATCGTATTTCGACGGCACCGCCTTCGCATTCTCTCTCGAATTTCCAGCTTGTTTCTTCACTGGAACCTGCAACCTACGAGGTCCGTCATCATGGAATCTTGCCCCTTCGCCTGTTCGATCGATATCGCCTAATTCCTTGCGTGCTCTTTCGATGCGTTTCATCAGATCGGTGACTACTTCAGCGTGATTAGATGCGACATTCTTAGTCTCACCGGGGTCATCATGCAGATTATACAACTGCAATTGTGGCACAGCTTCGATCATCCGCCCCCACCAGCCGAGGCCCAAGGGTTGATTCGATCTCGGCAACACCAGTTTCCACGGACCGGACCGCACGCCGGTGACCAGGCAACCCGCATAGTAGAAATACTCGTCGCGGGGGCTAGTCTGAGATTGTCCCGTCAGGAAATCGGTTGCGTCTTTGCCATCCAGCTCAACCGCCGGCAATTCGCCTCTTGCGATCGCAGCAAAGGTCGGCAGCAGATCCATCGTGCTGAGAATTTCATCTGACGACCAGCCTGCCGGAATCCGGTCGGGCCATCTTGCAATGAAGGGAACACGCGATCCGCCTTCCCAGGCGGACATCTTCCATCCACGAAGCGGTTCTGCATTGCCGGAATGATCACGCGGAATGAATGGCTTCCCGTCCGGTTTCATACCACGCGTCGTTTCGACCCACGGTCCATTGTCCGACGTAAACACCACCAGCGTTTGATCGTCGATGTCGAGTTCTTTGAGTGTCTTGAAGACCTCACCGCAGGACCAGTCAATTTCTTCGATTGTATCGCCGTAAGGTCCGCCTGCTGACTTCCCTTTAAACTCTTCTGATGCACCGACAGGGATGTGCGGCAGGTTGTGGGCGAGATACAAGAAGAATGGTCGCTCGCGGTTTGCCTTGATCCATGAGATCGCTTCACGCGTGTAATTCGCCGTGATCTGATCCCAGCTTTCAACGGCCTCGACTACCACTTCCCCGTTATGGAAGATTGGGCTGCGAAACTTCGTGTCCTCGACTTGGACTGTGAAACCATTGTAGAGCGGCGTTCCATAGAAGTAGTCGAACCCTTGAGCATTAGGCATCGTTGCAGGATCAAAGCCACCGGGTGCGCCGCTCTTATGTTGCGTCAGATGCCATTTCCCAACCATACCTGTCGCGTAACCAGCATCCTTCAGAACTTCTGCCATCGTAATTTCTTTCGGATGCGGCACTGTGTGCAAGAGCTTCCTGTTTCCCGGTTCACCAACGCGAATTGGATACGAACCGGTCATCAGTGCCGCGCGTGACACACCACACACAGGTTGGGCGTAGAAACTAGTTAAGCGACCTCCTTCGGTTGCCATTCGATCGAGGTTAGGCGTCTTGATCGTCTTCGAGCCGAAGCATCCGAGATCCTGATAGCCTTGATCATCGGTGAATATCAAAATGATGTTTGGGCGCTGGTCGACTGCCACTGCGGGCAGAACACCAGCAAACGTCAGCAGAAAGGTTGTCACAGCTGTTAGTAGTCTTGCCCATTTTGATCGTTCTGCGATGTCCATGTCGCTGTTCCCTGTAGCTTTGCGTTGTCGCTTGCCTTTCAAGTTTACCAACCTGAACCGCCTCCCCCCCAGTGCTAGAAAGTTTGTATCAGGTGTTTCTTTACATAATGAGTCAATCTTTCATCGACAGGCACCAACCGCAAGTTGGTCGGGGAGCAGGTCGCAGCTCATTGTTTGGCATCGTGCATGAAGAAGTGAACCCTTCGGAAGTGGTCGGTCAGGCTGGGCACGGCTCAAGCTGGAACATACGCTTCCTTCGAGAGGCAGACCACAAAAACAATGGGCTGCGTCCCCTTTGAGGGAGGCCCATTCTGTCTGACAATGACAATCACCGATGAAGTAGTGTGCAATCAGTGTTCCGTGTGCTATTACTATTTTCCGCTTGGGAGGCGAACCGATGAAGACCGAAGCGCTGAAGCGATTTCGTGGCAGACTCGCACGCGACGAATCTGTCCACGGACTCTGGGTGACGCTCGAATCAGCAACCGTGACGGAGCTGGCAGTCGCGCTTGGGTTGGATTGGGTTGTGATCGACGCAGAGCATGGCCATCTCGACTGGAAGGACATCAACGAGCACATCCGAGCCGGACTCCGCAGTAACACAGTTGTTCTCATCAGGCTGGCGGAGCGAAATACATCACTGACTAAACGCGCTCTCGACATCGGTGCGGACGGTGTCGTCATCCCGTGGATCGAAACGGCCGAGCAACTCGAAGAAGCAATTCGTGACTGCCGTTATCCACCGGAAGGTCGGCGCGGAATTGGCGGTGAGCGAGCGACGGCATGGGGACAGTGTCTTGCCGAGCACACGGCCGAGGCCAACGAGAACGTGCTGGTTGTGCCGTTGATCGAAAGTGTTGCGGCCATTCCGAATGTACCTGCAATGTGCAACGTTGACGGCGTGGACGTGTTCTTCTTTGGTCCTGCTGATTTTTCAGCAACCGCTGGCTTCCGGGGTCAATGGGAAGGTCCAGGAGTTGCCGAGCAGATTCTCGAGTTGAAGGATACGATCAACTCTTCCGGCAATCGCTGCGGCCTGGTCTCAACCAGTATTGAAAATCTGGTCGAGCGTCGCGATCAGGGATTTCGAATGCTTGGTCTGGGGGCGGATACCAGTTTGCTGATGCGATCGCTGCACCAGTCGCTTCTAGCTGTGAACTGCGATCGCCTGCCGGCGACAAGTCTCGACCCAGCGGATGGTCGAGCTATTCAAGTTCCGCTCCCGCGACGGCCGCAACATATACAACCGGATCGCGACGAAGTTATCTCGGAACTCAGCGACAGCGAACCTGTAGAGCTGCAGGCGGGTGTCTCAGTCGCACCACTGGTCGGCGACTTTAATACGGCTCGCGACTTGACAACCAGCATTGTGACTTTCGGACCGGGAGCAGCCCTCGACTGCCACCGGCATCCCTGCAGTGAATCCATCACGGTTTTAGACGGTGAAATCGAAGTTACAGTCGAAGGCCGTGTATATCGATTAACGCCTCTGGACAATATTGTGATGCCACGATGGCTGCCGCACGCAGCGCGGAACCCCGACCCGGAAAAAACTGCACGGCTTCACACCGCGCTCGCCATGAGCGTGCCGCAGCGCGAACCGGTATCGCGTGAGTTCACACGCACCGAGATGGCAACGGATTCCCCTGGTCTGCCGGGACACGAACGTGTAACCCGTTTCCAAACAGCGGAGCGTGTGTTCGGCGTTGGTCCAGGCACGGAAGTTATTAATTTCTTCAATGCAAAAATGATACCTGGAATCGAAATGAGTGGCGGCTTCGGCCGTTTTCAACCGGGCGGAAGGTTGCCTGCACATTTTCACGATTTCGACGAGTCCATCTGTATCACTGATGGAGACGCGAGCTGTCTGGTCGAAGGGCGTCAGTACTCCCTGAGTCACTGCGCAACGGCAATGGTGCCTCGCGGCCGAGTCCACTATTTCGTCAACGAGACCTCGACAACGATGGACATGATCTGGGTGTATGCCGGCCCGATGCCAGAGCGAATCGTGGTCGACGAAGCGTGCATAACAGAAGACCAGAATAGCACTGAGTAAGGAGCGATGATGATACACCGATTGATTCATTCTGCCCTCTCCATTTGCCTGCTGCTGGGCATCGAAATCGTGGGCTTTGCGGCTCCACCGTTTGAAATTGATCAGCAAACTTCCTTTCATGTTGAGCTGACCGAGACATCTCCATTGGGCGAAGCCAGTATTCGCGAACATTCGATCGTCTGGCATCCCGTCCAGAGGAAATACTATCTCGTCGCTGATGTCGTTCTGCTGGACAGCCCTCATCATCCAAATTCCTATGACACGGAACTCCATCTCTGGTCGAGCAGTGGCCTTACCCTGTGGACGTATCACGGCGTGGCTATCGAGAAAGGGCAGCCAGGAGAGTCGTACGACGGGTACGGCGTCGCCAGCCCAGCCGGCATGGTTTTCTCTCGAGGTCGGCTCTATGTTCCGTTCAGCGCTCGGCGAACATCTCGATTCGAAGAGCGGGGTATCGGAATAGCGGTTTCTGGAACGGATCCTGAAGAACTACCTTGGACGAAGACAACCACTCCAGTCAGCGACTTACCTGGCGAAGATGACGATCCTGCTTTGCTCGTGCTGCCCGATGACGATTCCATGCACCTCTACCATCGGCGTACCGGCCCTGGTGGTTACCAAGTCGTTCATACTTCGTCGAAAACTCCGCTCATCCCCGACTCATGGCCAGCCGCCCAAGTCGTCACCCCCCGCCCTCAGAATGTCCGCGCTCAAGAGCTAACCGGTGTCTACACGACAAAGGGGAAAGTCTACCTGCTGCTCATTGAACATCTGGTGACGGGCGGCACGCAAATTGCGCATCTGACTTCCAATACACCAGTTGGATCCTTCGAGCCAGCGGAAGCGGAGCAACGTTATCTTCCGCCCGCGACCCAGCCTCGCCAACTGGCATACAGCGGCCATATCTCCCCGGTCGTGCGTGATGGATCTCGGATCGCCTTCTTCTGGACCGTGCCGCAAATGAACCATCGCTATGGTCTACAAGGCCACCCGATCCGTGCTCAACACGGTGACAAATCAAATGACGAAAAAGAGCGCCCCGTATTTGATACCGATCTGATCTGGACTGAGGCACCGATGGGCAAGCCGGTCATCGAGCGAGGACCGGAGGGAGCCTGGGATCATTACGCCGTCGATAATCCTACCGTCTTTGTAGAAGACGGAGTGTTCTACTGTTTCTTTGAGGCGCAAGACAAGCCGTTCAGCGCAGGAGGGGGCGAGCGGATTGGCTTGGCGACGTCTCGCGACGCGGTCACCTGGACAAAATCCTCGGGCAACCCGATCATTGATGTCGGCCAGGCTGGCGCCTGGGATAGCGTTGTCGCCAAGCTGCCTACCGTCACGAAGTTCGGCGACCGTTACTACCTCTTCTATTCCGGCCGCGACGGCCAAACCAAGCAGATCGGCGTTGCCACTTCAAACGACCTCAAGCAATGGACAAAACATTCCGCGAATCCCGTATTACCCAGCCAACCAAATGCCTGGGATTCGCTTGAGAGTACCCATCCCACTCCGATCTTCGAGCGAGACGGGTCGTATTATCTACTCTACCGGGTTCCTCGCGCAGTTTAGTGGGTAGTATGTTATTGGTTTGGCATTTTCGATGGTATTGATGATGGTTTCTTTATGTCTGATTTAGCAAAACACTATTCGTTGTTGCTGGGACTGGATGATGCCTGGCAGGTTATA
>PVBE013010496.1_pt1 | contig 19491 bp, 13 predicted proteins | sample 1631181 | NCBI WGS metagenome assembly PVBE01 (sample SAMN08397723, study PRJNA350692) | Marine metagenome, whole genome shotgun sequencing project. | isolation source: water | place: Pacific Ocean | collected 2012-04 | reverse complement strand
TCCGCAGGACAGGCTGACGAAGAGCTCGTGCTCGGGGGCCTCGAGCTGGCCGTGGTAGCTGTAGCCCCAGCACAGGGCGTGGCCCTCGCCGTACAGGCCGCAGTTGAAGTTGGAGCCGGTCTCGAGGACCGAGAAGGCGGTCTCGGTCTGATCGTCCGAGAGGCTGAAGCCGCTGGCACCCCAGCACTCGGCTCTGCCGGTGTCGCGCAGAGCACAGCAGTGGTTCTGGCCACAGGAGAGCGAGACGAAGCCGTCCCCTCCGGGCGTGTTCGCCATGCTGTAGAGGTTGGCGCCCCAGTGGGCGACGACGCCGTCGCTGGTGAGGCCGAGGCTCGCGATGTAGCTGGCCTCCACGGCCTGGTAGCTGCCCGCGTCCGGTGTGGCCTGCCCCGCGGAGTCGTCGCCCCAGCACTGGGCCTCGCCTTCGGTGGTGACTCCGCAGCCGTGGTAGTACCCCAGGTCCACCCACGACCAGGTCCCGTCGGGGGGGGTGCTTTGGCCGTGGGAGTCCGAGCCCCAGCAGTGCAGGCTCTGGTCCAGCATGACGGCGCAGGCGTTGTTGGTGCCCACGGCGAGGTGAGTGGCGCATTCGTCGTCGGCCACTCCGTCGCAGTCCGTGTCCACGTCGTCGCAGCTGTCGTAAGCTCCCGGGTTGATGGCGGGATCGTCGTCGTCGCAGTCTTCCCAGGCCCAGTACCCGTCTCCGTCGACGTCGAAGGGCCCAGTGTCGACCGGGGGCGTGGTGTCGCCGGTCTCGTCCGGTGGGCTGGTCTCGCCCGTCTCGGTATCGGGGGGCTGGGTGTCACCGGTCTCGGTGTCGGGACCCTGCGTGTCGTCCTTGTCGCCATTGCAGGCATCGCAGCCTGCGAGCAGGACCAGCAGTAGGGACCATCGGGGACGGCGGACCGTACCCAGCAGGAGCGCGCCCGCGAGCAGCCCGAGCCATCCTCCGGTGCTGCGTCCCGTCGATGAGCAGCCGGTGGCGGCCGGCGGTGGCGGTGGCGGGGCGGCCGCGGGTGAGACCGTGACGGTGAACCCTTGCAGCTCACTGCCCGCGTCGTTCTCCAGCTGCAGGACGAAGTCCTGGTCTCCCTCGTCCGTGGGGGTCCAGCTGACCAAGCCCGTCTCGAAGTCCACGCGGGCGCCGGTGGGGAAGCTGGCGGGTGACCACCACAGGGGGTCGTCGCCTTCGCCATCGGCCTGGTACTCGAAGATCTCGCCGACCGTCGCGGTGCTGGGGGCGGAGCTTTCGATGGTGGGCGGCTCGAAGCTCGGCCGTTCCCGGACCTCCAGCGTGCCCGCGTCGGGGTCGTGGACCAAGGTGAGGGCCAGATCCAGGCGGTCGGGGCGATGCTCGGGGCATGGAACCCAGCGGGTCAGCTCCATGCGCGTGGCCTGCCAAAGGGCCGAGGGCTCCAGACTTCGGTCCCATGGCGGATGGAGCGCCACGTCGCCCTGCGAGTCCACCTCGAGGGGCACGACGCAGGGCTCGTCAGCGGGCGGGTCGTCCACCGCGAGCCAGGGGGTCGCGCCGGCAGCTTCGCGCCAGTCGTCGCCGGCGTGCGCGTCCGGATCGGGCCAGGCGGTCTCGGGGAGCGTCGCGGCTCGGGACACCGGCTCGTACTCCGCCAGCAGCGCCCAGGCCTCGAGCCAGCCGCCCTCGCCGTCGATGCTGTCGGCCGGGAAGCTTACGTCGAAGTGGTTGCGCACGATGGTCCAGATCCGCGTGTCCCAGGGCGTCAGGGGCAGCCAGTTGTAGACGCAGTTGTAGTAGTCCTCTGCCGCCTCGGACTCGGTGTGCAGGTTGTGGGTCAGGGTGCGGTCGTCGAGGCTGACCCAGTCCGTCAGCGTGCGAGCCACCTGCCGCATGTCCTCGTCGTCGAAGACGATGCCCTGGTGGTACAGCTCCACCGCGAAGCGCAATTCGGACCCGGCGTGACAGATGTCCTCGCCGTTGTCCGTCTGTTCGTCCGGGTAGTAGGGCCAGTAGTAGCCGCCGCCTTCGGCTTGGATGATGTTGGCCTCGAAGCGCAGGGCCAGCTTCTCGACCTTGTCGAAGTACTCCTGCTCGCCGGTGACCAACCACAGTCGCAGCAGGGAGCGGCCCATGGAGTTGCTGCAGTTCAGCGGGTTGATGGTGCCGGCCTCGTCCTGCAGGAAGTGGGCGTCCGTGCGGAAGACGTAGTGGCCCTGGTCGCGCCACTCGGCGTCGTGGTGGGCCACGGTCTCCGCGGCCTTCTCTACGTACCAGGCGGCCTTTTCGGCGAAGCTGACCCCGTCGTAGGCCAGCTCGTCCCCCAGGTCGTGCTCCTGGACCAGCCAGGCGAACTCGACCATGCCGTGGATGATGACCCCTGAGTGCAGCACCCAGCAGTACGGCCAGCCGTAGCTGTAGTGGAGGTCCTGCCAGCAGGGGCTCTCCTCGCCCCGATAGTCGATGACATGGCGCGCGTCGTCGCGGGTCTCGAGGACGCCGTCGACATGGTAGGCCAGCCGGTCGAGGTAGGTGGGGTCCCCGGTGGTTCTGTACATGCTGGCCAGGGAGTCCATCAGGGCCGACTGCCGGTTGGCCAGCAGGGTGCCTTCGTCGTTGGACTCCCGGAACCAGTCCCCGCCGTTGGTGTTCCAGTAGCCGGTCTCGTAGGCGTAGCGGGTGGTGGTCGCCGAGGCGGGGGTGCTGCCGAGAAGGGCGGTGACGGCCAAGGTAGGCAGGGTGAGCCTCATGTCCACTCCTATGGATGCGCCAGTCTATCCCGAGATCAGTCCTCCCCCTCCGCGGCCTTCATGCCCTCGAGCATCTCCATGCAGCTCGAGCGGTCTTCCTTGCTGTCCAGTTCTCCGCAGGCGTCCTCGATCATCTCGACCGCCTCGTCCACGCGCTCTGCGTTGGCCAGGACGATGCCGAGGTTGACTCTCGCGTAGGGGCCGACGGGGCCCGCGGTGTGTACGGCCAGGGCCGCCTCGGAGTCGTCCTGCTGCGTGTGCACCACCACTTGGAGGGTGCGGAGATACAGGGCAATCTCCTCGTCCTCGGGTTGCTGGGCGGTGACCAGCTCCAGGGCTTCGTCGAGGCGCTCTTCCCTGATGAGCATGTCGGCATGGTTGTACAGGGCGTAGGGATCGGCGGCTTCGGCGCCGCCTGCGGCGGGTAGCCAGAGGGTCGCCGCCTCGAGGTCGTCGGCCGTGGCTGCGCAGACATAGGCCAGGGATGCGATCTCGGCCTGAGCGTCGGGATCCTCGAAGGTCGGGCCGTCATCGAGTCGGGCCAAGCACCCGGCGTGGTCGCCGGTGTTGTGTAGGTCCACCGCGCCGTTGTACAGAGCGCGCCACTCGCCTGCGAGGGCCAGGGCCTGCTCCAGGGCGGGTGTGCGGGCCTGGGCATGGGTGGAGCCCAGGAAGGACACCGTGTCGATCAACAGGGGACTGTCGGGCCAGCGCAGCAGGCTGCGAACCGCGGCGCCTGCGGCGTCCTCGTAGCGCTCCTGGGCCATGAGTAGCTGCACCTCGGCCGCCGCCAGCTCGCCCGAGGGCTCGAGCTCCTTCTTGGCTCTCTCGAGGGTGGTGCGGGCGTCCTTGTGGCGCCCGGACTCGGCCTGCAGCATGACCAAGCGCGCGACCCCTTCGCGCATGCGGCGCTGGAAGCCGCGCTCACCCGAAGCCGTGAGGATGCCCACCAGGGAGCCTTCGCGCCCCACGGAGATCCAGGTCTCGCCCTCGAAGGCCAGCTCCAGGGCTTCCATGGCGGCATCGTTGTGGCCCAGGTTGTACTCGCAGAGTCCAAGCAGGACCGCGGTCTCGGCGTCTTGGCGGTGGTGCTCCAGCGATTCGCGGAGCAAGGGGATGGCCGACTCGTAGTCCCCGGCCTCGATGAAGGCGTTGGCGCGGTACAGCCGGCCGATCATCTCGTCTCCGTCCAGCGCCTCGCTCCGGAGCTCGCTGGCCTCTGCGTAGCGGCCCTCGAAGGTCAGAATGCGAGACTCGAGCGCCTTCGACGCCTCCTCGTCCTCCGCCAGCTTGCAGGTCTCGAGCAAGACGCGCGCCTCGCCAATCCGGTCCTCCTCGAGAGCCACCTTGCCCAACTCGCAGGCGATGATCTCCTCACCGTGCTGCTCCGTGCTCTGCTGCAGGGCAGCCCGGGCTCGCGCGGTGTCCCCGGTACGCAGGAGCCCGCGGACCAGGATGTGCAGCACGTCGAGGTTTCCCGGCTGCGCGTTCAGCAGCGTCTCGCTGACCTCGATGGAGTGCTTGAAGCGCTCGGCCACGAAGGCTGCGTTCGCCAAGGTCAAGGCCGGATCGAACTCGTTCGGGAACGCCAGACAGGTCTCGGCCGCCACCTCGTAGGCCTCGAGGGCCCTGTCCTGGCGCAGCAGGGCAGTGGCCAGCGCGTGGCTGCAGGTGCCACAGCCTGGGTCCTTGGACAGGGACTTGCGGAAGTGTCTCTCGGCCGCCTCCGGATTGCACGTGTTCAGGGCTTCCACACCCTTGTTGTAGGACTTGATGGCCGGATTGTTGGCGGGTTCCCAGTGGGGGGCCGCGGCCAGGGCCGAGGCGAACAGCAGCAGGATGGTGGTGGACATGGGTGCTCCCGGGCGAAGCAGGCCTCTATCCGCTGGGGTTCCGGGCTGCCGTGGGGTTACCCTGGCCGCCCCCCGCCTCCGAGCATGCCATTGCCATCCGCGACTGGTACCGACGCAGCGCCTATCTGCGTCACGAGCCGCTGCTACGCGATCTTCCACGTCGGCGAGAGCTGATCGAGCGGGCGGTGCGGCCGGGTGAGCGGGTATTGGACGTGGGCTGCTTGGGCGGCGCCTTGCTCGAGCACGTGGCTGGCCACGCCGTAGTCGTGGGTGTGGACGTGATCCCCGAAGCCCTGCTGCAGGCGGGGCAGCGGGGGTTCCGACCGGTGCACGCCGACGCCTCGCAGCCCCTGCCCTTCGCAAGCGGAGCGTTCGATCTCGTTCACGCCGGCGAGGTGCTCGAGCACCTGTTCGATCCCCTGGCACTCCTGCGGGAGCTGCGACGGGTCTGCAAGCCCGGTGGGCGGCTCATCGGCACCGTGCCCAACGTGGCCAACCTCGGCGATCGCGCCCGCATGGTGCTGGGGCGGGCACCCACCGTCTTGGGGGCTCATCCCGACGCGCCGGCAGGCGATCACATCCGGGCCCTCACCGTGGCGCGGTTGGATACTCTGGCGCAGCAGGCCGGCTGGGTGGGCCCCGGTTGGATGGTCGCCATCGCCACGGGTGGTGTGCTTCCACTGCGCTGGCTCAAGGAGCTGCGGGCGCAGTGGGCGGATCTGATCTGGTTCGAGTACGAGCGCTGACAGCCGACGTCGAGACTCCCTACAACACCAGCTCCCCACCGTTCCCGTAAACGTCGGTGACCACCACCGACTCCGCACCGTCGGGGATCACGCCGCTCAACAGCGTGCGATCGCCCGAGGCCGCGCCAACCAGTTCCTCGTCGTACGACGAACCATCGTCCAATACCCAGGTGACCGTGGCCTCGTGCTCGGGCAGTGGGTTGTCCCCGGTGCTGGACCCACCCAGCCCGATCAAGCGGAATCCACGCTCGTGGGCAGGCAGGCTCAGGTACAGGTCACTCCCAGAAGCCTCGATCTCGATGGTGGCGGGGACCACGGTGAAGGGATCGGAGGTGATCTCGTATGCCTCGGTCTCGTAGGGCCATGAGGTACCACCCGTGGCCCTCTGTCCGTAGACATGCAATCGATACTCACCCTCGGGGAGCCCGGCCCGGTCGTGCATATGCCCCACGGGCTGCCAACCGACCCAGTAGGTGTGAGTCTGCTCGTCTTCGGCGGGCTCGAGTGGGTAGGGCGTGTGGGCCATGAGAAAGTCCGCCAAGGTAGAGTCGATCGGGCGGCCTGCGTGGGTGGTGACCTCGGCCCAGTCGCCACCGTACTCGCTCTCCAACACCACCCGAGGCAGGTCCACCCCGGGATCGCCACCGAACCAGGCGAGCTGGAGCAGACCCGAGACGCGCGGTACCTCGTCCTGCCAGGTCAGGTCCGGGTTCATGCCCTCGTCCTGCTGCTCGTCTTCGCTGTACAGCGGGCAGTACAGGTAGTCGGGAAGATCCGTGATGACCGTGCCGGCAGCGGGGGTGGAGTCGGGGGTGCGCTCTGGCAGCTCCCAGGGGCCCCACTCGGTGAAGGACCAGGCACCGTCGGGGTTCTGGGGTTCGATCTCGTCGGTGAGCAGTGCCTGGGACATCAGCAGGGACTGCTCGATGATCCAGTCGCCCTGCAGGGGACCCCAGATGCCGATGTTGGGCTCGTAACCACCCATGAGCCAGTCTTCGGCGATGAGCAGGTAACCTTCGTGATCCTGGGCGTAGCCGGTGACGATGATGGACTCGTAGCCAAGCTCGTCGGCCACCCTGCGCCGCACCATCTCGCCGAAGTAGTCGCAGACCTCTCCGGGCCAGAAGGACCAGAACAGGTCGGCATCGCCCTGGGTGCCGTCGTCGAACAGGGTGGGCAGGGGCCCGAAGCTCGCAGTGGTGATCACGGTGCGCAGCGTCTCCTTGAGGGGCAGCTCCGGCTCGTCGTCCAGCTCGAAGGCGTTCTTGAGCAGGGTCACGAAGCCCTCGGGCTGGGTGCAGCTGGAGTAGGGGTAGACGTCGGCGTCGATGTCGTAGCTCATCAGGTAGGGGCTGTCGTCGCCGCAGAAGGCTGCGCCGTTTTCGGCGTTGAACTCGTCGAAGGGAGAGAGCAAGGAGCCGTCGTCGGCGTAGATCTCGAGGTCGGCCTCGTAGTCTTCGTCGTAGGCGAGGTAGTACCAGTCGACGGTCTCGTCGCGGGTGACGTAGATGTCGTCCCGGTGCTGGCGGACCGAGCGGGTGCGGGTTTCCATGGTGACATCGACGGTGCTGGTGGGCACCTGCTCCCAGGCTTCGTACAGCATGGGGCCTGCGCGTTCCGAGACGCTCTCGTCCCGGGCGAACCAGTCGTCCTCGCTGGCTGGCGAGGCGTCGCCACCCGCGCCCTGGAAGTGGGCGACCACGACGGGGCTGTCGAACTGCTCCTGGAAGCCGTAGTCCAGGTGCCCCGGCGCGTCGGTGGAGATGAGGGTATTGTCGGCGTCTCCCAGGGTGCCGTGGATGCCGAAGCCGTACAGCACGGCGAGGGGATCGCCCGCGGTGGTGTCCACTCGCATCATCCACATGATGGGGTCCTTGCGGCTTCCGGCCTCGAGGTCGTCCCAGACCTGCAGCTCGTTGTTTTCGCCGCGTCGGTCCCGGTAGACGTAGTCGTCGGGGTCCCAGTCGCGGAAGTAGCCCACGCCCACCGCCGCTTCCTGCCGGCTTTCCCAGGCCTCGAGGGCCACGGCCGTGGCCTGCTCGGCGTAGCGGGTGAAGACCTCGTGGTTGTAGCGGTCGCCCCCCAGATAGAACATGACCTGGGCGGTGAAGTTGCCCGGACCGTTGTGGGTATGGTTGGTGGACAGGGTCACCCGGCCGTCCATGTCCAGCCCCGTCGCATCCGAGAGGCGCTCGGTGATCTCCCGCAGCAGGTCGTCGTAGGCGTAGATGACGTCTACCTCGAGGGCCACCAGGTTTTCCTGCCCGTTGTCGAACCAGAAGGCCTTGATGGTGGGCACGGTCTGGATGCCGGTGCTGGGCGAGAAGCCGACGGTGTAGTCGGAGTCGCGGTAGTCGACGTTGGCCGTGTTCCCGAGGATCTTGGCCCGGAAGGTGTAGCCGCCCTCGGGGCAGCCTATGGGGAGCTCGAGGTACCCCTCGGCCGCGCCCACCTGCAGGGCCCCCGCCGTCTTGACGGGCACCTCGGTGGGGACGTACTCACCGGGGCAGCCGGTGGCGAGGAGGAGCAGGGTGGCGGCGGGCAAGAGGATGCGGGACATGGCTGACCTCGACGATTGCACCGGATCTACTACCACGGAGCACGGCGTCTCGAGGGTTGGCGGGCTCACGGGACGGCTGCGATGTCCAGGATGGGCCGGTTTCCCACATCGTGAAAGCTGGTAGGATCGGCGGATGCCAAACCGCACCTTCGCCATCGGTGACCTGCACGGCGACCTGCCGGCCCTCCAGACCCTGCTGGCCAGGCTCCCCACCCTCGACGCCACCGACACCATCGTCTTTCTGGGAGACTACGTAGACCGCGGCCCGGACTCCGCGGGGGTGGTGGACTTCCTGCGCTTCGTGCTGCCCCTCGAGGTGCCAGCGCGCATCGTCTGCCTGCGCGGCAACCACGAGGATGCCTGGCTGCGGGTGGTCCGCAACAAGGGCTGGCCCGGCTACACCCACCCCCGCTCCAACGGCTGCTACCAGTGCGCCGAGAGCTACACCCGCCGCTGGGTCCACCCACCCGACAAGGCCGACGCCTTCGAGTTGGTGCACGACGGTGGCTTCTTTCCCACCTGGGTGGTGCGCTGGTTTGCGGCGCTGCCCTGTTGGTACGAGGACGACCACGCCATCTACGTCCACGCTGGGCTGCCCCTCGTGGACGACCGCTGGCAGCACCCCTCGGAGGTCGAGGACACGCAGAAGCTGCTCTGGGAGCGCGACCAACGTTTCTTCACCGAGTACACCGGCAAGAAGGTCGTCAGCGGCCACACGGTCACGGGCACGCTGCCCCAGGAGCTCTCCAAGTACACCGTGGACGACCACGACGACCTGTTCTGGGCAGGGCGGTCGGCCTACCTCATCGACACCGGGGCGGGAAAACCCAAGGGCTTCCTGACGGCCTTCGAGCTGCCGCGGCGTCAGGTGTACGAGTCGAGGGGCTAGGGATGTGGCTCCTCGTTGTCCCCGCTTCCCTCGCCCTCACGGTCGAGGAGGTCCCCAACCCGGCCCACGACAGCGTCTGGGTGAGCGACCAAGCCCAGATCCTCGAGTCCGGCACCGAAGCCGACATGAACCGTCGCATCGACGGCCTGAACGCCGATCTGGGCGTAGAGATCGCGGTCGTCACCGTGCAGGACGTACCCGGGGTGCCCAAGGACTTCGCCACGGAGCTGTTCGAGCTCTGGGGCATCGGTGGGACCGAGGCCAACAACGGGCTGCTGGTGCTGATGGTGGTCGACCAGCGACGCCTCGAGATGGAGACCGGCTACGGCCTCGAGCCCGTGCTGCCGGACGGCTGGCTGGGCATGATGCAGACCGAGCGGATGGTGCCTCGTTTTCGCGAAGGCGACTTCGGCGGCGGGTTGCTGGCGGGGCTGGTGGCAGTGGACGAGCGGCTACGGCGAGATCCCGAGCAGGCCAGCGAGGGCACCCACGGAGCGATCCCGGGGCCCGGGACGAAGGCCGACGCCTGGGCGATCCCAGTTTGGCTACGCTGGTTGGGGTGGATCCTGGCCGCCGTAGGCCTGGGCTGGTTGTTCGGGCGGCTCTGGCGGTACGTCCGGCGTTTCTGGTTGCTGGTTTGTGGAGACTGCGACCGCGACATGGTGCTGCTGAGCGAGGAGGACGAGGATGCGCACCTGGTGGATGGCCAGCAGGCCGAAGAGCGCCTGGGCTCGGCAGAGTGGAAGGTCTGGCATTGCCCCGACTGCGGGAAGGTGAAGGTCGAGGGCGTCTCCAATCCGGAGTCCATGCTGAAGCGCTGCCCGAGCTGTGAGCGGATCACCCTCGCCTCGGGCGTCCGCCTCTTGAGCCTGGCGACCGCCAACAGCAAGGCCGAGATGGAGATCAGCGAGTCCTGCGGCCACTGCGACTACGAGTCGAGCCGCGTCGAGCGGCCCAAGAAGATCAACCAACACCTCGGCGCATTCGATGCCGGCTACAATCCGGGCGGCTCGACCTTCCACGGGGGCATCCATCGACGTCGCTCGTCCTTCGGATCGTCGTCCTCTTCCCGATCCCCGTCCTCCGGCTCGCGTTCATCGAGCCGCCGGTCGTCGTCGTCGCGCGGATCGTTCGGCGGCGGTAGGTCCGGGGGCGGTGGCGCGGGCAGCAGCTGGTAGCGCTACTTGTAGATCGCCACCAGGAACAGGCGCCGCAGACCCAGGCCCATGCCGGCCCAGAACGGAGCGAGCCACAGCGGGAGGGGGCCGAGGGAGGCGTGGGTGTAGGTGAACAGCCCCAAGGCAGCCAGGGCCAGCTCGATCCCATGGTCCACCAACACGACGACGACCACCACCAGGAGATCCCCCGGGAGTCGGCGTGTAGCGAGCCGCAGGATCACCCATACGCCCAGCAGGGCCGCCAAGGCGTGCTCGTGGGTGTGCAAGAGGACGGGAGAGAAGAAGATGGCCAGCGACGCCAGCGCCTCGAGCAGTCCCGCACCCCATCCAACCTCGGGCTTGATCTCGAGCCGATGATCCGCCACTGGAACGCCATCGCCACGCACGGGACGACCAGCAGGTAGACGAAGAAGATCCAGATCGGCAGCGAGGCCCCATCGGGCAGCTGCCACACGCCGGCCCGATGATGCGCTGCTTCCCCGGCGACCCCGAAGATCGCCGCGAGATGCGCGATCAGCACCAGGCGGGGGAGGAGCCTTCGGAGCCCCTTACCCTTCACGTTCGTCTTCCTCGGGCAGCGGGAATGCGTTCTCGGCGAAGGCCTCGGGGAAGCGCTCCGCCACCTGCTGGGCGGTCAGGCCCCAGTCGGCCAGGCTGTAGCGGTGCTTGCTGCGGTGGTGCTTCTCTCGGGCGCCCTCGGCCGCCAGGATGCGGGCCAGGTCTGCCGAGACGGGGATGTCCAGCGCGCCACAGAGCTGCTCGACGCTGCCAGCCGGACCTGCCACGAAGTCCGCATAGCGCACCGTGTGCGCGCGCTCCGGCCCCAACGCGGCGAAACGTTCGCGGGCGTGGCGATCGTAGTGGCCGTACAGATCGAGGAGCGTCTCGACGTCGCGCTCTCCGGGCTTCTTGGCCCCGGTGTTGTGCCAGACGAAGTGCACCATGCTGGCGCAGGAGGGGATGGCCTCGAGGGGCGTGCGCTCGAGCTTGACGAAGCGAGCATCCGGAAACGCCTCGGCGAGGGCGTCGATCTTCGCGGTAAACCAAGGGTTCTTGGACAGCAAGGTCTTGTTGGGGCCCAGGTGGTAGAGGTGGCGGCGGACTTGGTCCGCGTAGAAGGCCATGACCTCGCGCCGCTCCTCGGGCCTGGCCTCGGTGTCCAAGAACAACAGCCGGCGGAAGCGCGCCACGTCGGGAAACACGAACCAGAGGGAACCCGAGAGGAGCCGGTGGTAGAGCAGGTACTCGTCTTCCTCGGGCAGGTAGATACCGACCTCGTGGATCTTGGCGAACACGGGAAGGAAGGCCCGATCCAGCCACTCGACGAGCCCTCGGCCGAGCCCGCCGAGGGCCGCGTCCACCTGCCCCAGCAGCGCGGCACAGCGCTTCATGGTGATGGAAGGGAGGATGAAGTCCACCAGGCGGAAGCTGGCAAAGGTATCCGTGTCCCGCGCCATTAAACGGTGCAGGTAGGTGGTGCCCGTCCGGGCCTGGCCCACGATGAAGATCGGCCGTGCGATCTTCACCTTGTCGAAGCCCGGGAAGAACAGGTGGTCCAGCAACATGGTGAGCCGACCCACCACCACCAAGGGCGGCAGCAGCAATAGGAACAACAGCAGAAAACGAAGCCGGCGCCCGCTCTTGGGCCAGCGGGAGCCCACGGCGGAGGATGCACAGCTCGCCAGGATCGTCAGGTAGTCGGTGAGGAAACGAATCATCCGATCCCTCAATCCGACCCGAAGAGCTTGCCGATGCGATGAAGCAGAACGCCAACGGGGCTGATCCCCCTGGAGACCGCTGCTCGGGAGGGGCGCGAGGGGGGTGGATCCGGACGGATCCCCTGCATCATCGGGACGTCCTCCCGGCGAGGAGGGGAGGGTTCGGCCGAGACCACGGCCCCGCTGGCGGCCTGGAGCAACTCGGCACGCCGAGCCTCGGTGGGGGCAGGCAGGCAGCGCACCATGTCGCGAAGTTGCTCCTCGTCGATGGCAGCGAACATGGCCTGCTCCGAGGCGCTCTGGGACACACCGGCCGCCATGGCCTGACCCAGCCCGTGGGAGACGAGCCCCTCGAGGAACTCCTCGTGCACGGCCGCCATGGACAGCAGGGTCTGGAGGCCGGTGGGAATGGGGACGTCTTCGGCCACGGAGCCTCCTCGGGAGCCCCAAGGGTAGGACGCCTTCACACGGGTTCGCAAGGCAGGTGGCGTCGAGCTGGCCCTCGGGGGCGAGCAGCGAGTGTTGCACTTTTTCTTTTCTCCTCAGCCGCGTCCGAGGGTCCATGGAGTGCCCGCGGCACACTGACGCGCTCGGGCCCCTACCGAGAGGAACGAATCCATGCTCGCCACCACCACCCTTGTCGCCAGCCTGCTGATCCCCCAAGCCCAGGCGGCCCAGAGCCACGATGTCGGCAACTTCGACGGCAGCTACGCCATCGAGTGCACCGAGGTGGCCATCAACCTGCACCTGGGCGTCGCCGCCTGGGTCGGCGGGGCCTCGGGATCCTGGGCCACCGGCGCCACCATGGAGCTGTCCTGCGACGAGGTCTCGCAGTACGACGAGACCTGGTACGAGGCCTACGACGCCAGCTACGCAGACTGCCCGGAGTGGCTCCTCGGCGCCGAGGGCTGCGACGAGTACGCCAGCGGCATCGCCGACGCTTTCGCCGACATCAACAACGGCTTCATCGGCATCATCCCCCACCAGGTAGACGTGGCCGTGAACAGCGCGTCGTGGTTCAACCGCTGGCTCGGCATCTACCCCGCCAGCACCTACAACCAGGCCGATGCCGGCGACTGGTCCGGCTCCATGATCCTGGACAACCGCGACCGCCACGCCGGCAACTTCCTGAGCGGCGCCATCGGCGCGGTGGGCCCCTGGAGCGGCGTGGCCTGCATCGACGTGGGCGTCGCGTTGGTGACCGGCAACATCGATCCAGACGCCGACTACGACGTCGAGGCCGAGTTCGGCCTGGACAACGAGTTGATCTGCGGCCTGGGCAACGGAAGCGCCCTGGTCCTGGCCAGCGTGGGCCTTACCTTCGCCGGCGCCGTCGAAGGGGAGAAGCTCTAGTATGCGCGCCCTCTGGCCAACGGCCCTGCTGGGCACCGTGGCGGGCGTGGTCGTGGCCCTGGGCCTGACCACCACGCCCGCTGCGTTCGACGGCGAGGGGAGAGTCCTCACCGAAGCGGGCCCAGCTCCTGCGAACCGGGTGGTAACCACCCACACCGGCGGCTCCCTCGAGAACGAACCCGAGATCGAGAGCGATCAAGGTTCGGGGGTCGAGCCCCTCCAGCACGCCCCGGCCGCCTTCCAGCCCTTCACGACGCCAGACGAAGCGCCCCTCCGTCCCCTCGACATCGAAGGACCCCAGACCATGGAGGAGGTCCCCGCCTGGCGCGACGAGCAGCGGCTGCGGATGCAAGGTGAGCTGGCCGAGCAAATGGGCGAGCGCATGCGGTCCGACGGCGTCCCCGCGGAGCGCATCGATTCGATGATGGAGGCGGTCTTCGCGCAGCGGGACCTGCTGGAGGCAGGCGGCGACTGACCGTCCGAACGAGGCTGCTCGGGCGAGCCAGGCCAGGTCGCCCGACGCGGATTTCGCTGGATCGGTGATCCGGGTGCGCCTCCCAGCAGGCTGGCGTGCGACGGGGGGCCACTATGGGCTGGCCACCTCAGGGAAGATCGACGGCGCGATGCCGAACGAGGGACGGATCTTCGGGGAGCGCGTGGCCACGGTGGCCGCGACGTTGCCCTACGACCCGGAGCGGAACACGAAGGGGTACGAGACGATCACGATGCCGCCCCCCTTGGGTTCGGGGAACTGGAAGCGCATGAAGCGCCCGTTGATGCAGTTCTCGACCGCCGAGTTGTTCATGGTGGTCCGCTTGGTGGTGGCCGAAGAGACCGTGCCGTCCTTGGCAACCACGAACTTCACGACGATCTTGCCGGCCAGATCGGGATCGCCCAGCAGCTCGCGCTGGTAGCAGTAGCGGAGCTGGTTCATGTGCCGCTTGATGACGGCGTCGATCAGGGACTTGTCCAGCGCACCCAGGATGATGGGGTCGCCCCCCAAGGCGGTGGCGCCCTCGCCGGTCGAGCCGAAGTGCCCGCCGCCGCTGCCGTAGCCGCTGGCGCCGCTGCCGCGGCCCGCGGTGCCCAGGCCGCCGAGGGCCTCGGCCGTGCCGCCGCCGCCCAGGCCGGAGCCGCGCGAGCCTAGGCCACCGATGCCGCCGGTCAGCTCGGAATCCAGGCCACTAGAGCCGAACAAGCCATCCAGCTCGGAGCCGTCGCGCAACACGCCCAGGACGCCCGCGGCCTCGGCGATCTCGCGGTCGAGGTCGAGGTCGAGGTCGCTGACCTGGAGCGCTACCTTCCTGCCCTTGGAGGACTCGATGCCGTAGCGATCGGCGGAGGCCACGAGCTCCTCCTCGGCCCGGGCGAGAGGCCCTCGGCAGGCGTCCCAGCCCGCCTGGTGAGACACCTCGGCCATGCAGGTCAGGATCGCCCGCTCCTCCTCGCTGGCAGAGCTGCCGTACCAGCTCTCGCAGACGCGGATCGCCAGCTCGTCGATGGGGGGCACCTCCTCGTAGAGCCTGGCGTTGTTCAGCGCTGGCGTGCAGTACCTCTGGGCACGCTGGGCCGGCGAGGCGCCGGAACTGGCGAACATACTCGTGAGGTCGCGTACGGCCTCGAAGGTGGCGTCCACGACCCCACCGCAGGCCAGGGAGGAGAGGAGCGCCGGGACCGCCAGCGCCATCAGGAGCCGCCGCCTCATGACGCACCTCCCGCCAGGATGGGCTGCGGGAACAGCTCGCGCCGCACGCTCTTCCAGTACTCCCAGGCCCCGAACTCGGCGTCCATGGGCAGCTGCGGCGCCCAGCGGGCATGGTCCATGACCCGCACGATGACGTCATAGGAGATGTCGGACTCAGGCACGACGATGACGCTCAGGTCGTCGGGGTACTCGTCCTTGACCAGACCGAGCAGCCGGGAAAGCTCGGCCCAGTCGTAGTCGTCGATGCCCGTGCAGGCCCCGCCGCTGACGCAGGGTACCGTCGGAGCGGGGTCGTCGAGGGCCGTGTCGACCGCCCCGTCGGGGAACAGCACCGCGTCGGCGCCGAGCACGTTCAGCCCGCGATCGGTCACGAGCATGGTCAGGTTCAGGGGTGGCCGCTCGTCGTCATCGAAGGCCCCGGGGGGCCCGATGGCCGGCAGGGAGATCTCGATAGTGCGATCGGCGTCCTCCCAGGGGTTGTGGGTCACCAAGAGGAAGGTGCCCCACCGGGCCTGGCCGGCGGTGTAGAGGACCTCGCGCACCACGGCGAAGGGCACGCCCTGGTCTATGCTCACCAGCAGCTCGCCCTGGTGCACCACGTCGCTACGCTGGGTCAGGACCGCCAGGGTCTCCTGGGCGTCGCGGAAGAGCTTCTCGTTCTCGGACTTTTCGAGCATGCGATCGTAGAGCCGGGTGATCAGTTGGCCGCGCTTCTCGTCATCCGCCACGGCCAGCACCTGACCGCCGTCGTCGTCCTGGACTCGGGTGAGGCGCAGCACCTGCACGCCGTCCACGAAGATGGCGTCCTGGTCGACCACGACGTGGACACGAAGCTCAGGCGGCACCTCCGCCGTCGACTCGGGCAGGGTCAAGGTGGTGGCCACGTCCTGGGCCAGGCCGGCGCCGGAGACACCCAGGCCGAGGGCGAGCAGGCCGGCGCAGAGGTGGACGGGGCGCGGTCTCCGGCGGGACCGCTCGGACTTCGCTGCTGACATCGGATCTCCCGAACGTGGCGTTGTCCCGGAGACCTAACGTAGCCCGCCCCGCAGGGTGCGACGGTCGAGGTCCTCCCACGCCGCGATGCCCCGAGCTCGGCCTCCAGGCAGGCTCGGAAGGTGGTGCTCTCGAAGAGAGCCCGTCGCGACGACCACCACGTCGCGCTCGGCTACGAGGGAGGCCGCGGCACGAAGGAAGAGGGCGAGAGACATGGAGGATCCCGTTCGTGGCCCGCCCCAGATCGACAATCTATCCATAGGTAGATAAAACCTGCGGTGCAAGAACGCTATCAATCCAACCACGAACCGAGGTAGACTCAGCGGTCTGCATGCCCGAGGGAGCCCCCATGGCGGACATGGTCGACGTCGAGATGATGGAGTACATGCGGCACATGCCGGACGATCGGCGGCCAGGCTTTCAGATGGCATGGCGAGCCCAGAAGAAAGACAAGACCACCGCCATGCTGCTCAGCCTGCTCTGGCTGTTTGGCATCGCAGGCATCGGCCGGATGTACGCCGGCGACATCGGCCTTGGCGTGGCCCTGCTGCTGGTCGGGCCGTTCACCTGCTACATCTGGCCCCTGGTCGACACCTTCCTGGTAGGCGGCGCCGTGGAGAACCACAACCGCAACATCCTGGCCCAGCTCAAGATGACCTACCCGGTCTAGCGCCAGCGCCCGCCCCCTCATCGCCAACTCATGCCACGCGGAGGCCGCGTGACGTCCCTGGTCCTCCTCTCCTCCACCGTGATGGCCGCCACCCTCAACGTGGACGGCGCCAGCTATTCCTCCATCGAGGACGCCATCGACGACGCATCGTCCGGGGACACCATCCTGGTCAGCGCCGGCACCTGGTACGACTGCATCGACCCCGACGGCCTGGACCTGACCGTCACCTCGGTGTCCGGCAGCGCCTCGACCACCCTCGCTGACACCTGTGGCAACGGCACCATCGACGTCAGCGCCGGTGAGACCCTGGACGTCTCCGGCTTCACCCTCGCCGCTGGCGGCTACCGAGGCATCTACGTGTCGGGCAGCACCCTGATCGGCGACGACCTGGTGGTCAGCGGCTACAGCAGCAACGCCCTGTACACCTACGACGCGGACGTCACCATCAGCAGCAGCGAGCTGTCCAACGCCAGCACCAACGTCTACATCCAGGGCGGAACGGTGGAGCTGTATGACACCGTCATTTCGGGCGGCAGCACCAGCGGCTACGGCGGGGGACTGGTGCTCACCAACGGCAGCGACGCACCGCTGGTCACCCTGGACGGCTGCGAGGTCAGCGACAACTACGGCCAGTACAACGCGGGCGGAGCCTACCTGTACAGCAACGCCATCCTGAGCTCCACCGACACCACCTGGTCGGGCAACTGGGGCGACCAGAGCCACGGCAACGCGGTGTTCATGTGGTCCGGCGCCACCTTCACCTCCACCGACGACGTCTTCGAGAACAACTGGTGCACGTACGGCTCGTCGGGCTGGACCGGCGGCGCCATCTACGGCTACTACGCCGACATCGTCATCGACGGCTCGAGCTTCGTAGGCAACGAGACCGGCATGGGCGGGGCCATCTACACCTGGACCTGCGACGTGGACATCAGCGACGCCAGCTTCGAGGACAACGTGGCGTCCAAGGCCGGCGGCGGGGCCATCGACGCCTACTCCGGCTCCAACCTCTCCATCAGCGGTAGCAGCTTCGACGGCAACAGCACGGACGGCGCCGGCGGCGCCATCTGGATGTGGAGCGGCGGCTCCCTGTCCGTCGACAGCTCCAGCTTCACCGACAACAGCTCCGAAGACCCGGGCGGCGCCATCTACGCCTACTTCCTGGACTCCCCGGCCTCCATCACCGACAGCGACTTTTCCGGCAACAGCTGCAGCGCGGACGGCGGCGGCGCGGTGGCCATGGGCTACTCGAGCCTGGACGTCTCGGGGGGCAGCTACAGCTCGAACCAAGCCTACAGTGCCGGTGGCGCCATCTACCTCACCGGGTCCGGCGAGCTGTCCCTGGCCGACGCGAGCTTCGAGGGCAACAGCGTGGACGCCGGCTCGGGCGGCGCGGTCAACTTCGGCCCCAGCGGCAGCTACGACCTGGTGGTCGACGGCTGCACCTTCACCGACAACGTGGCCACCAGCTCCGGCGGGGGGCTCAAGGCCAACGGCCACGAGCTGTGGATGTCGGGCTGCGTGTTCGAGGGCAACGCGGCCGGCGCCAGCAGCGACGGCGGCGGCGCATACCTGAGCGGCTTCTCCACCGCGGCCGTGGACAACAGCTTCTTCTGCGCCAACGAGGCCCAGGACGGCGGCGGCGTCTACGCCAGCCTGTCCGGAGCCGTGGACAGCTGGAACAACGTGGCGTTTTCGGACAACTACGCTTCACAGTCCGGCGGCGGGCTGTACCTGTACGGCACCAGCAACAACGAGATCTTCAACAGCGCCTTCGTGGGCAACGAAGCCTCCAACGGCGGCGGGGCCTACCTCGCGTCCACCACCAGCGAGTTCCGCAACAACGTGGTGGCCTACGCCGTCGCCGGGGATGGCCTCGAGAGCAGCTCGGACAGCGGCACCGCGTTCACCTACAACGCGTTTTGGGACAACACCTCCAGCCACACCGCCGGGGCGCTGTCCTTCGACACCACCACCGATGGAAACATCGAAGCGGACCCGGGCTTCATCGAGTACACGGCCGACGGGGACTGCGGCAACGACAACCTGGCCCTGGACAGCAGCTCGGCCCTGGTGGACGCGGGCGATCCCAGCGACACCGACATCGACGGCAGCACCGCCGACATCGGCCTGTACGGCGGCTCCGACATGGCCTTCACCGACGCGGACGGTGACGGCGCCTACCTGCCCAGCGACTGCGACGACACCGACGCCAGCTTCTTCCCGGGCAACGACGAGTACTGCGACGGCATCGACCAGGACTGCGACGGGGTGGTGGACGAGGAACCCGTCGACGGCTGGACCTACTACGAAGACGCGGATGGTGACGGCTACGGCGACGACGACACGGTGCTCTACAGCTGCACGGCGCTGTCCGGCTACGTCACCACCGGCTCGGACTGCGACGACGGCGAGGCCACGACCTTCCCCGGCGCACCGGACAGCTGGTACGACGGCGTGGACAGCGACTGCGCGGGCGACGACGACTACCACGCCGACCTGGACGGCTTCCAGAGCGACGCCTGGGGTGGCACGGACTGCGACGACACCGACGCGACGGCGTACCCCGGAGCGGCTGACAGCTGGTACGACGGCGTGGACAGCGACTGCGACGGTGCCAGCGACTACGACCAGGACGGTGACGGCTACGACAGCGACGCCTACGGAGGCGCCGACTGCGACGATCTGGACTCGGACATCAGCCCGGACGCCAGCGAGACCTTCTACGACGGGGTGGACAGCGACTGCGACGGCGCCAGCGACTACGACCAGGATGGCGACGGCTACGACAGCGACGGCTACGGCGGCACCGACTGCGACGACAGCGACGCCACCATCAGCCCTGGGGCCACCGAGGTCTGGTACGACGGGCTGGACGCCGACTGCGACGGCGGCAGCGACTACGACCAGGATGGCGACGGGCACGAGCACACGGTCCACGGCGGCGACGACTGCGACGACCTGGACGCCAGCGTGTCCCCCTCGGCGACCGAGACCTGGTACGACGGCGTGGACAGCGACTGCGGCGGCGCCAACGACTACGATCAGGACGTCGATGGCTACGACAGCGACGCCTACGGAGGCGCCGACTGCGACGATCTG
>PVBE011329728.1_pt1 | contig 19493 bp, 7 predicted proteins | sample 1631181 | NCBI WGS metagenome assembly PVBE01 (sample SAMN08397723, study PRJNA350692) | Marine metagenome, whole genome shotgun sequencing project. | isolation source: water | place: Pacific Ocean | collected 2012-04 | reverse complement strand
CAGCTCGCCCATGAGCCAGGCCAGCTCTGCGCCCCGCATCCCAGCGGAGCGCGCGGATCGGCCATCCACGGCGACGAGCATGAAGGTGCCGAGGTCCTCGGCGAGCCCCATCGCCGAGCGCGGGTGCCGGTCCTTCATGTCACCCCGGTCCGGGAAGCAGCTGTCGGCTCGCGGGTTGTCGCAGACCCGCACCCGACCCTCGGTGACCAGCTCCGGGAAGCCGCTGACCAGCGCCAGCGTGCCAGCCGGGGGCTCGGGCGCGACCTGGTCGTTGGCCCAACCGGCGCCGAGCGCGCCCTCGCCGGCGTTGTCCTTGACCCACTCCGTATGCGTGAACTGGACCCAGCCCGGGCCGAACGCGATCCAGCCGTAGCGGTGGTGGAACCACTCCCAGGAGTACTGGTCTCCGCGGCCGGTCTGGGCCTCCGGCCACCGCACGCCGCCGCCGACCGCGTCGCCGTACACGCGCACCGGGCCGCTCTTGTAGAAGTCGCCATTGAGGGCGACCTGCGCACCGACGGACTCGGCCCAGGCCGCCGTGGACCGCAGACGGTCGGCCGGCGCCGTTGCGTCGACATGAACGTGGTCGTGACAGAGGTCGACGTAGACCGCGACCACGTCGCACGCAGGATCCGCCGTACGGATCTCGGCCATCGTCACCCCGGGGTAAGGCGCCGACTCCTGGCGGTCGGTGATCTCCGTCGCCCCGGCGGACGACCCGAGCTGCAGCGCGAGCGCGACGAGGAGCGACCCTCCCGTCAGGGGGGCTGGGATCCGCCCGGTCACCTGGGCAAGGCCAACGGGAAGTTGCGGCCCGTGCCGTGGGTCACCGGGAACTGCTCCCGCTTGAAGCGCTCGCGGCTGATGCGCGCCACCTCGCTCTCCACGTACGTGACCAGCTCCCGCACGCTCACCGCACGGTCGGCGTCCAGATCGGCGGCGCCTCCCAGGCCCGTGACCAGGGCGTGGGTGAAGACCCCGTGCCCCAACGAGCTGTCCTCGACGGCGGCCTGTTGGGCCGTAGAGGCGGCGACGAGGTAGATGCCCGAGGCCTTGGCGAGCACGGCCAGCGCCCTCTTTTCGGCCAGGCCGCGGGTGCCGCCGGCGCCGATCCCGAGCTGGTCCGCGATCGCCCCGGACTTGCAGGTGTCGAGCAGCACCACGACCTTGCGCGCCGGGATCCGCCTGATCGCGTTCATGAGGTCCTTCTGGCTGATCCCCTGGGTCTTCAGGGAGTCGAGGTTCCTGAACCGGATGTCCTGGGGGAGCAGGTAGTAGCGGTCCTCGAGCGCCTCGCCGTGGGCAGCGACGAAGACCACGGCCACGTCCTCGGGCCGCGTGGCGTTCTCGAGCCAGCGCAGGCCGTCGATGATGCCCGCCTTGGTGGCGGCCGCGTCGGTGACGAGCTTGCGCTCGATGCCCCGCCGGAACAGAGCCTGGCCCCCGGCGGTCAGGGCGTCGACGACCGAGGTGGCGTCGGCCTTTGCATACCGCAGCGTCAGGGCGGAGTCCTTGTAGGCGTTGATGCCGATGGACAGCACCCGCAGGCCGACGTCCACGGACTTGCCCAGGCGCTTGATGATCAGCGGTCGCGAGCGGCCCTCGACCCGGCCGTCGCTGAAGGCGGCCGCGACCAGCCGGTTGTCGCCGGGCTCGAGGAGCACGTCGAAGCGCTCGCCGGGGCCCTTGCCCGCCCCGCCGCCGGACAGCTTGATGCCGCGGGCGCCGCCGCCGCCGATGAGCCGTCCCTGGTGGTACAGCCGGACGTCGGAGACTCCGCCGCCGGCGTCCTTGGCCTCGACCCGCACCACGATCCGCTCCGCCTCCGTCTCGCGTTCGGCGGGGCCGTGCAGACGGACCAGCGGGGGCGGCCGGAAGACCTCGTCAAAGCCACGGACGAGGACGGGCGGCGCCCCCTTGCGCAAGCTGCGACCGAGCAGGCCGGGCACGCGGTAGATCTCGCTGAAAGCGTCGACCGGGTGGACGGTCGTGCCCACCCGCCAGGCCACGTACCGGGCGCCGCCGGGCGAGGAGTCGAACGCACCGTCGGGGCGCCACGCGATCCACTCTCCGGCGTTGTCGATGAACAGCGACAGCCGGGGCGAGGCCTCGTCGCCGGTGTACAGCCGGATCACCGCCTGCTGGTCGACGGCGGCGAGCAGGTGGTCCCCCGGCGAGGTGGCGAACCCCTCGATGGGCACCTCGTGGGGGTCGATGCGCGAGATCGACTTCCCCGTGCGGGCGTCGAGGCGATGCACGCTGCCGTCGGTGATGCGCGCCAGGAGGTGGTCGCCGTCGGCGGTGTGGCGCATCTGGTAGACGTGGTCGTTGTCGAAGTCGTGGATCCGCAGCCGGCGGCCAGGGTGGTCCTTGTCCGGCAGGAAGACGTCGCCGTCGTTGAACCAGGCGATGCGGCCGTCGCCGGCGATGCTGACAGCGGCGCGCTTGACCATCTTGTCGCGAGCCATCTTCAGCCCGGTGTCCAGGCTGTAGGTCACGCCGTTGCCCCAGTGCTGCACGAGCAGCTCGCCGCCGGGCGCGAACGTCAGCTGGCTCACCGGGCCGGGCGAGACCTTGAAGCCCCGCTCCACGCCTCCGTCGGACAGCCGGAAGACCTTGACGCCGCCCTTGTCGTCGCCTGCGACGAGGAAGCGCCCGTCGGGGCTGCCCGCGGTCGCGGTCACCGGCCGCTTGCCCACCTTGAAGCGGCGCAGGTCGCGGCTGCCGTTGAACAGGTCCCACAGCTCGACCTCGCCGCTGTGAGTGCCCACGGCCATCCGGCGTCCGTCCGCCAGGAACCCCACCCCGGCGGAGTGCAGCGGCCGCTCCCGCAGCTCGGTGATGCGCACCCCGCGGTCGGTGTCCCAGACCTCCGAGCCCCGGGCGTAGGTGCCATGGAACAGGTGCAGCGGCCCGTCGCCCCGGCGGTACCGCACGTCCTCCGGGTCGAACCTGTTCTGCACCTCCCCCGTGCGCAGCTCGGCGACGCGGACCTCGCCTCGGGAGGCGTACGCCACCCGCTTGCCGTCCGACGTCCAGCCCACCCAGTGGGGGTGGCCCTTCGTCTCCCACCGGCCGACCTCGGCCCGACGGCGGCCGTCCCAGATGATCACCCGGTCCCGCCGGCACAGCAGCCACAGGTCGCCCCCTGGCTGGGCCTCGACGTGCTCCACCCCGGACAGCCAGTCGAAGGTCCGGCTGTCCACGGGCTTGAGGCCGGCGGCCACGTCGTACGTGATGACGTTGTCGTGCCGGTCGACGATCACCAAGGTCTTGCCTGCGTGATCGAAGGCGCCCGCTACGGCGTCCTCGCCGTCCTCCCAGCCCTGCAGCTGGCCCAGCGGCGCGAGCTCGGGCAGCTGAAAGACCGTGGGCGCCTCCCGCTTGCGCGCGACCACCACCAGCCGTCGGTCCGGCGATGGCCAGGCGTCCCGGACGCTGCCCCCCCCGACCCTCGGCCTGAGTGATGGCCCCCGTCCTCAGGTCGATGCGGAACGGCATGAACGGGCTGGGCGTCCAGGCCCACGCCACGGTGGCGTCCCGGTCGATCACGATGCGCTTGGGGCGGTACAGCCGCGCCGGCCAGTCCCAGCTCGCCAGCACGGCGCCGGTGGACGCGTCCCAATACACGACCCGCTCGTCCTGCCCGGCGGTCACCGCGACGTGCCGGTCCGGCAGCGAGCGCATGTCGCCCGCGATCACCTTGCTGGCGTGCCCCAGCTGCAGGGTGAGCCGAGGCTTCGCCGTTGGGGCCGCCCCCGCCACTGCCGAGGCGACCAGGACCCCCGTCATCACAGCGGCCAGCAGCGGGTGTGGTAACACCGCACCGTGCCGCTGGACATCCTGCACCTCGACGAGCACGTCGTGGCGGTCGACAAGCCTGCGGGCATGTTGGTGCACCGTGGCTGGGACAACGACAAGGTCGTCGCAATGACCGAGGCTCGCGACGCCGTTGGGCGCTGGGTCTACCCGGTCCATCGCCTTGATCGCCCCACCAGCGGGGTGCTGCTGTTCGCCTTGTCCAAGGAGGCGGCCGGCGAGCTCGGCCGGTCGTTCGCTGATCGACGCATCCGCAAGCGATACCTCGCGCTCACCCGGGGGGTCACGCCGGAGCAGGGCCGAATCGATCATCCGATTGCACGTACCACGAAAGGAAGACGGGTTGAGGCCATCACCGACTTCAATCGTCTGGGCACCTTTGACAGGTATTCGCTGATCGAGGCCCGCCCCCTGACCGGACGGACCCACCAGATCCGTAAGCATCTCAAGCACATCAGCCACCCCATCATCGGTGACGTCAACTACGGCAAGGGGGAGCACAACCGCCTGTTCCGCGAGCGCTTCGACTTCCATCGCCTCGCCCTGCACGCCGCGTCGCTAACCGTTCCGCATCCGGCGACCGGCGCCGATCTGACCGTGCAGGCCCCCGTTTCTGGCGACCTGCTGCGCCTGTTCGAAGCGACTGGGCTCGACGGGGCGTTGGGGCCACAATCCGGACCATGACCCATCATGGCTGAGCTCCTGCGCCCGCCGCCGTTCGACATCACGTCGGACCGACGCTACCGGCTGACCCCAAGGGAAAAGCCGACCTTCCAGTCGGTCGTTCCCGTCGAGCAGCTGATCACCCAGGACCCGGACCGATCCTCGGTCGTCCGCATGCGGAGCGATGGCGGAGGCGTCGTCGTCATGGACTTCGAGTACCCCCTGCACGCCGGCGTGATCATCGACAAGCTGACCCTTGAGGAGCGCGACGGGGGGGGGCTGGCCACGGCGGCCCTGCAGCGCCGGGTCGAGTCCGACGCCGGCGTGGAGGTCCGACGCGAGGACGTCGACTTCACCGACCGGACGATCCCGCTCCCCGAGGCGACCTACCCCGAGGTGGCGCTGCCCTTCCTGCTCAGCTTCCAGCCGCTCGACGGCAAGACCCGGGACCTGTTCGCCTGGATCAACGACCGGTTCCTGGCCCGTGTCGACTTCCGGACCACGGGACAGGTCCGCCTGGAGCTGCCGGACACCGCCGAGGCCGTCCCGGCGATCAAGGGGATCATGTACCCCGACTTCAACGACTGGGTGCGCCTGCCCAGGCTGGTCACGAAGCTGACAGAGCTCTTCGTGCCGAAGTACCACATGTGGTTCGCCGCCGAGCCGCCCCACGAGGTGCTCCGCTTCGAGGGGCCCTATGGCCCGCCAGGTGCGCCCGAGATCACCATGACGCTGCTCCCTGAACAGGAGCAAGGCCCAGGCCGATCCTCATAGATCCTTCGCCCAGCCCTTGGGCGGCGGGGCGGGCGGCGGGGCGCCGAAGCGGTGTCGCCAGAACGCCCCGACGGTGCCTTCGCCGGCGTCGCCGTAGGTCGTGTCCAGCGTCCACAGCCGGTCGAGCTGGTACTGCACCCGGCCCTCCTTTTCGTTTTCGTCCGGCTCGCTGTTATGGCGGTACACGGACTCCACGTACCACTGGCGATCCAGCTGTTTGCCCACGGTGAGCATGGGCTGCGCCAGGCTCTTGAACTTCACCTTGAGCTTGTCGATGCCCAGGCGGTCGAAGAGCTGCTGCTTCAGGCTGGGGCTGTGGAAGCGGCTCACCAGCTGGGCCACCTTGCGGCGGACGTTTCCGTTCTTGTCGTCCACGGCGTCGACCCGGCCGGTCAGGAGCAGGGTGATGATCTGATACTCCGGCAGCGCAGGGCTCGCCCCGAGGATCAGCTCCGGCCGCAGGGTCGGTCCCTTGAGCTTGACGACCACGTGGGTGTCCACCACCCGGGCCCGGGCGTCGAGGTCCACCACCGGTCGCGTGGGCAACGGCCCAGGCTCCAAGGTGAGCACGCCACCATGCACCTCAAACGGAGTGTCCAGCAGGGTGATCGAGCCGCCGGGGATGAGCCGGAGCCCCCCGCTCACGACGGCCTCGCCTTCGCTCTTGAGCAGGCGCATTCGGCCGCCCACGGACAGCCGGGCCTCCGGGCCGGTGACCTCGATGCGCTCCTTGACCGTGAGATCGAGGATGACGCGATCCCGAGGATCCTCCCGCCCGCCGCCCGAGACCACGGCGCCGGCCCAGTCGAGGACCTGGACCGTGTCGTTGACAGGCACCGCCTGCACGTCGGGCAGCCGCCCCGCCGTCAGGTCGATGGCCGCCTCTGCGATGTCCACCTGCACCCGGGCGTCGTGGGGCGTCGACGTCGAGCGGACGGTGACGACGCCCGCCGCTGCGCCGATGTCGAGGCCGTCCTGGACCAGGGGGAACCGCTTCAGGCGCGCCGTCGCCTCGGTCTCGGTGATGGCGTGCTCCCACAGGCCTGCTTCGTGGGGAGCGCCCTTCGGCGTGGGCGTCCAGGTGCTCCGCAGCTCCGCCTCGACGCTGCCCAGGCCGGCCTGGGCCGACAGCCGCTCCACCTGCAGGGTCGTGCCGTCCACCCGGGCAGACAGCTGCAGCGAGAGCAGCCGCTGGTTGGCGCCGAGCAAGGTGAGCGCTGCGTCCTCGGCCCTGAACGCGCCGCTGAACGAGGGTCGCCCGAGGGTGCCGCCCCCCTTGATCTCGCCCACCACGCGGCCCGTGGGGTCGTAGATCCCGGCGGGTACGAACGGGGCCAAGGTCTGCACCGGCAGGTCCAGCGCCAGGCGGCCCTCCGCCGGGGCGTCTTGAAGCCAGGCCTCGCCCTTGATCACCCCGGTGGTGTCCACGCCCGTCCCGACAGCCACCACCAGGACGCCGGGGCCAAGATCGAACTGGGCCTGCTGACGGCGCGGGTCGCCGTCGCCACGCAGCGTCCATGGCAGCGTGCGGCCGTCCTTGCCGGTCAGCCCGCCCTTGAGGTCCACCCTCGCGGTGTGGTCGTCGAGGTCGCCGGACGCGGACAGGGTGCCGCCCAGGGTGAGCCGCATGCTCGGAGGGGCGACCCAGAACGGGCGCAGGTGGCGCTCGGTCAGGTCCTTGGCGGTCACCTGCAGGGAGTGTGGCGCCTCCGGGCGGGCCTGGATCACGCCACCGCGCAGGTGGATGAGCATGGGCGCTTCAAGGCGCAGGTCCACGCCCGGGCCTTCGGCGTGGCCCCAGCGGGCGGTGACGCTGCTCACCTCGTCGACGTGATCCCAGCGCCCGGTCACTGTTCCCACCGGCTCGCCGCGCCAGGTCAGTCCGGCCACGCCGGCGTGGCCGTGGATGAGCGGCGCTTCAGGCGATCCCCCCCACGGACAGCAGCACATCGAGCTTGCCGGTGGCGGCGAGCAGCGGCACCTGCTCGGTGAGCTTGGCCAGGTCGACGCCCTGCACCATGGCCACCGCCTCGAAGCTCCTGCGTCCCCAGCGCAGGCCGTCCAGGAACGGCCCGAGCTGCAGGTCCAGGGCGAACTCCACCTCGGCCTTGTCGGCCAGGTCGGTCCGGAGCACGGCGCGGCCCTCGGTCAGCTGGTCGCCGCCTCGATCGATGAGATCGACGTCGAGCCCGCCCAGCGCCAGCCCCTGATAATCCACCGCGTCGCTGCGGAGGGTCAGCGCCCAGCCGGCCGGGCCGCCGTCCGCCGCGGGGCTCGGGCCAAACCCCACCCGGACGTCGCCGGACATCCCTTCGAGCGGCGTGCCCTTGGCCAGGTGCTGCCAGGTGCTGTCGAACTGAAGGGCCGCGGGGTTCGCGGCGACGGCGGCGGCGAGCAGTGCGGGGCCGATCATCAGTACGTCTCCCCCAGTCCGAAGTAGATGCGCCAGCGAGGCTCGTCCGGGTAGATGCCGGGGTCGTTGAGCCGATAGCCGAAGTCCAGGCGCGCCAGGCCCAGCGCCGTCTTCACCCGTACGCCCGGTCCGGCCGAGTAGTTCCACTCGTCGGGGACCGCGGACAGCTCACCGGCCTGCACGTCGCCGACGTCCGTGAAGGCCACGAAGCCGTAGCGCTCGTCAAGGCGGTACCTCACCTCGAGGTTGCCCTGGACCATGGACTGGCCGCCGATGGGGATCGAGTCGCAGCTGTCGCCGTCCTCGTCGCACTCCTGGATGCGGGGGGCCAACCGGCGGGCGCCCCAGCCCCGCACCGAGGTGGCGCCGCCCAGGTAGTACTTGAATGAAAACGGCGAGCCCGGTCGCGCGCCGTACGGCAGGTTCACGCCGCTGCGCACCCGCGCCGCGATCTGCCAGGCGTCGCCTGGCTTGACGTAGGCGCGGATGCGTCCCTCGACCTTGTGGAAGTCGTAGTCACCGCGCAGCGCCCCGCCCGCCAGGTCGTGGCTGCCCGTGAGGATGACGCCCTCGGTCGGCTGGGTCATCGAGTCGGCGAGCAGCCAGTCGAGCTGGGAGCCGATCGACGACAGCAGGAAGGGGTCGCGGAAGTCCCGGCCGAGGAGCGACGAGCCGCCGTCCAGGGTCGGGCTGACGTCGAAGAAGTTCACGAGGCGCACGTCGTGGGCCAAGGAGGCTCGCACGGCACCGAGGAACCAGCGGCTGACGCCGATCACGTTGCGGCTCTGGTGGTAGCGGTAGCCCTCTTGGATGTCGATGCGGTAGCTGGGCGACAGCTTCCAGGGCAGGTGGTCCTCGAGCAGTCCCTTCTTCGTGAACGTGGGCTCGAGCTTGAGCACCGGGCCATGGGTGTCGGGATCGAGGGCGCCGGGCAGCTCCGCCCAGCCGAAGACCAGATCGAGGTCGAGGCGGTACAGGCGGCCCAGCAGGTTGGTGTGCGTGTAGCCGACCACGCCTTGCTCCTGCCATCGGGTGGACTCGAACGTCAGCCGCCCGCCGAGCTTGATGGACTGGGGATCCGCCTCGCTGACCCGGACGGTCAGGTCGACCCGTTGGCCGGGGACGCTGGTCCGTCCGACCCGCACGTCGCCGGCCGCCGGCGGCTTGACCGCAACCCAGCGGAAGACCTGCATGGCGCGCAGCGCCGCCTCGATCTGCTTGACCAGGGACGGGGAGAAGGGCTCGCCCTCGGCGAACTCGAGCTCCTTGTCCACGAGGTCGGCGGGCACGCCGTGCAGACCCTCCACGCGGATCTCACCGATGTGGGCATACGGGCCGGGCGACAGCGCCAGGCGCACGTCCGCCGACCGCTCGGCAGCGTGGACCTCCGCCTCGCCCGTGACCTCCGCCAGAGGCCGGCCGCGGCTCTGCAGCTGGAGCTTGAGGGCGCCCAGCGTGGCGTTGAGGCCCGCCACCTCCCATCGCTGCCCCCGGGTCAGCTCGGCGTGAGCCTGCACCTCGCGGCGCTCGTCCTCCGACATCGCGGGCCCCGTGCCGCCGTCCCCCCAGCCGAACTCGATGCGCCTCACGGTGGTCGCAGGCCCCTCGTCGACGTGGAACACCAGGCGGACCTCGTCGTCGTCCTCCTCGTCGTCGGCGTCCGCCTTGCGCACCACCTCGACGTCCACCTGGCGCACGGCCGCGTCGAGGAACCCGTTGGCCCGATACAGCGCCTCGACCCGCCGCCGATCCATCGCCACGACGCCCGGGTCGTAGCGCGGCGCGGGGTTCAGGGGGTTGGCCGACTCCTCGTCGGTGTACATGTGCGCCAGCAGCTGCGCCTTGGACAACGCCTGCGCACCACGCAGCTCCACCTCCACGACGACGGGCTGTCGGCCGAGGACCTTGGCCTCGGGCACCTGCTTGGCGCACCCGGCGGCCATGGCCAGCAGTGCGCCCATCCAGGGGCTGATCAGTGAGGGAGTTCGCAAGACGGGGACCGAGGTTACAACCCGACGGCCGTAGCCCGACAGGCTACGAAACCCGGGGTGGATGTCTTGTCGCTCGGCCAGGTGACTCACAGACTGGTCAGAGGGGAGCACCGGCCCGTGCGCTGCGTCGTCATGCGGGACACCTCGGTCCCAGCCCTGCCGGTCGATGGGCGGTGCGTCCTGCCGCCCTGCGTGACGGCGGGCTCTCGGGGCCTCCTGGAACGCTGAACCTGTCGCGGCGTCAGTCGGCGGTGGCGGTCCCCATGCGATGGCGGAGGCCGATGAGCCAGGCGCCCTTTTCGTCGTCTGGCAGTGGCGTGTCCGTCAAGGCCAGGGCGGTCTCGTCGCTGGGGTCGTCGCTCAGCTCGAGGACCCTGCGCAGGACTGCGTCCTCGACGGCGACGCCCGACGCTGCGGCGAGGGACCGGGCGTCGGCCTCGAAGCCAGCGTCCAGGGGGGTCAGCGGCGCCTCGTCAGCGTGGGCGGGGCCCAGGGCGTTGAGGGCGGCGATGACCGCCTCCTTGCGCTCCTTGTAGGGCATCGCCGACAGCTCCGCCGGGTGCATCGGGCGGCCGATGTGGATGTCCTGGGCCCCGAGGCCGACCGGGAACTCGATGCGCTCCGTCAGCGCGGGCTCGCCGGGCAGGCCGCCCACGAAGCGGACCGGGATCACCGGGGCGCCCGTGTTGATGGCCATGTCGATGAACGCGCCGCTCATCTTGTGAACCGGGTTGCGGCAGGTCAGCGCGCGGGTGCCCTCGACGTGGACCATCACGGACTTGTCGCCGCCCGCCAGCTGCACGGCGAGCTCGCCGATGATGCGGGGCAGGGACTCCCGGTCGTCGCGGTCGAAGTAGGTGATGACCTCGGGATCGGCCACACCGGGGTAGCTGAACGACTGGCGGATGAGGTTGCCCAGCCAGCTGTCGCGGTGCTCCGTCTTGGCCAGGGTCACCGTGTTCACGCCGCTCAGGCCCGAGGCCACGATGGAGAACAGCAGCGACTCGACCCCGACCTGGTGGTTGGCCAGGTACACGGCGGCGCGGCCGTGACAGGCCTGAAAGCCTGCGGGATCGTCCAGGTGGACCCTGCGCACGAACCGCTGGATGAGGCCGTAATACAGGTCCTCGACGGGCCAGCGGCCCATGTCGAACCAGCGGTCCCAGTGGGCGCGCACGGAGGACAGGTCCAGCGGTCCGCCGGCGGCCGCGCCCGCGTCGCGCACGGTCACGTCGTCGTCGGTCCGCTCGACGACGATGGGGATCCGGTTGAGCGGCAGCGAGGCGGTCCCCTCGCCCACCACCTCGGCGGGGTGGACTCCGAGGCGCCGGGCCACGTGGTCCTTGGTCGCCACGGCCACCAGGGGTTCGGCGTCGTCGGTCAGCCCGTACAGGGCGGCGACGGTGCCCGGCAGCCAGTCGCTGGCTCGCAGATCGGCCTGGGACAGGCGCGTGCTTCCGTCGGGCGCGGCTGTAGACAACGCCAGCCCCGGCACGGCCTGCCGGTCGCGCAGGAACGCCAGGCGGTCGGCGGGCGCAGCGAGCCCGATGGGGCCCTTGGGGACCAGCACCTCGGTGAGCGAAAAGGCGCACCACACGCGCTCGCCGTCGACGACCTGCACGTCTACCCGCGGCAGCCCCGCGGTCATGCCGGCGGGGCGCGCCTCGCACCGGACCTGTGCCCCGGAAGGGGTCGGGCCCCACAGGCGCAGGCCGTCGATGCGCAGAGGGTAGGCGGCGGCGTCGGCGGCGGCGCTCGGGAACCACTGCCGCATGTCGTCGTGCGGGATGGCGTGGGTGGCGGCGTCCAGCAGGATCTCCCGCGGCGCCGAGGCGTCGAGTACCGCGCTGGCCCCCGCCTCGGTGATCACGAGCGATACCAGCCTCTGCAACGCCGGGCCGTGGAACAGCGTGCCGGTGGCGTACGGGTCCGGGGCCGGGTCGCCGGCCAGCGCGGGCAGCGCCGCCGGCGCGGGCTCTGCGGAGGTCGCCGCACGGGCGCTGGCGACCACGTCGCCGTCGGCCAGGAGCAAGGTCAGACCTGCGCTTTCGGCGATCGTCAGCACCGTGGGCGGGGTGACCCACCTGCGCACCGCCAAGCCGTCGAGCCCCACGTCGCCGGTAGCGCGCAGCAGCCGATCGGCCATGGACATCAGGGGCAGCGCCGGCACTGTCCACGTGGGCCGGTGATCGCCGAGCCAGGGGTGGCTGTCGAGGGACAGGTGCTCAGCTTCGCCGTTCCCAGCGACGTCGGAATCGGGCGCGAGCTGCCCATCGGACTCGGGGCCGGACACGACCCGCATGCCCATGTTGTGGGCCGAGTAGATCCGCCGGCCGTCCGCCCACAGGTAGGCGTCGCACACGGCGAACGGCCCGCCATCGTCGACGCCGGCCTCGGTGATCTCGATCTCCGCCATCACCTTGCGATCCGTCGGGATCACCTGGCCGCGGTACTTCCAGGTCATCGGGCGGCCGGTGGCCAGGGGCTCGAAGCGGGCGTGGGGCACCCCGTCGGCCATGCCGGTCGTGCGCATGTGGAACTGCAGGAGCTGGATCAGGGCCTCGAGGCCCATGGATCCTGGCTGCACGGGGTCTTGGAAGAAGTGGGCCTTGAAGAACCACTCGCTGGGCGACACGTCTTTGACGGCCACCAGGCGGCCCAGGCCGCCCTTGCCGCCGGCGCGGTCGTGCAGGACCACCCGGTCGATGTTGGTCAGGTCGCCCCACTGACCGCCGACCTCTGCCACCACCTCGGTGTGCCGCTCGACCTCGTTGCGCTCGGTGTCGGTGGGCGGCAGGCCCACCTGGCTGGCGAGCGCCGCGGCCGGGAAGAAGCCGAAGACCGTGTCCATCTCGTAGATCAGCTCGTCGCCGATGTGGCAGGTCACCTCGAAGGACTCGATGATCATGCCGGCGGACCGGGAGATCTTGGTGATGGTGGAGCGGGTGGTCAGCGTGCCGTCACCCGGGCGGATCTCGCGCAGCAGGTTGCCCGTGCCGTCGAGGTTGCGGAACGACAGGTCGATCTCGCTGGTCAGGGCGCTGCCCACGTAGGACGCGAGCCAGCCGCACGGCTGCAGGGCGGCCTCGAGCAGCACCGCGAACGGCATGGTGTCGTCTGGGCTCTGCTCGAAGTACCAGGCGTCCGCGGGGATGTCGTAGTCGACGGTCACGGCGGTGCCGGTCTGCATGCCGCCGATGGGCCCCGTGACGTCGGTGACGCGGCTCATGAAGTGGTACGGCGGCCCGGGCAGCCGGGCCACCCGGCGGGTGCCGTCGAACCGCTCATACATGGTGCCGAAGGCGGTCGAAGGGCGGCCCCAGGCGCAGGCCAGCAGCGAGGTGTAGTCGAAGGCGAGGCCGTCGTCGGCCACCGCGACAGGCGCCGGCGACGCGGCGGAGACCGCCTCGGCGTCGGCGAGGAGCTTGGGGTCGTCCTGCAGGGGCCAGGACGGGGTGAGCTGGAGCCCGACCCGCTTGGCGTGGAACGCCTTCAGGCCGTCGACGGTGCAGAGCAGGTCCGCCCAGATCTTCGGCTCGTCGTCGTCCCAGACCTCTTCGACGAACACCTCGTACACGAGCAGGCGGGCGTCGGGCTTGGCCTGACCGCGGCAGCGCAGGGCGTACGGCGAGTCCGGGACCGGCTCGAAGCGCCAGCCGTCGCGGTCGATGGTGAAGCCGCGGGCGGTCAGCGCCGTGGCCATGGCCTGCAGGCAGCCCTCGAACATCAGGGTGCCCGGCATGCAGGGATCGCCCTGGAAGTGGCCGTCGAAGAACCAGTCGTCCGGGCTGAAGTCCCACTCGGCGCGCAGGTAGCCCCGACCCCAGGGCCCGCCCTCGGGCTCGAGGTGGGTGACCCGGTGCAGGAGCAGCATGTCGCCGTCCTGGATGCGCGGGGTGCTGGTGTGGACCGCGGCGCCCTGAAAGCCGGGACCGAACGCCGCGGGCGTGTCGCCCGCGGCCCAGGCGGTAAGCTGGTCGTGGGACAGCGCGGTGCGCTCGCTCGTGGCCGCGCCTGCGTCGACGCGGCCGTCGGCGGCCGGCGTGTGGTCCTCTGGCGACCACAGGATGCCGCCCGAGTCGTCGAGCTCCTCGTCCGTGAAGAAGCCGGCTTGTCCGTGGCGCACCGACAGCCGCTTGGCCCCGGCCACCTCGCAGTCGTAGTGGAAGAAGAACAGCCGGATGTCGCCCTGGGCGGCGTGGCCGTCGCAGTGGATGTCGTAGCGCAGCGTCTCGCCGACGGCGGGCAGCCCGCCGTGATAGGTGAGCTCGCAGCCCAGCAGGCGGTAGACCCGCTCGCTCTGGTTGAGGAAGTCCACCCCCAGCCAGGAGATGAGCATCAGGTCGGCCTGGCCGGACTCGATCATCACGCCCGCAGGCATGCGGCCGCCGTGCAGATACCAACCGTCCTGCGCGACGTCGGTCTCAGTCCAGATGGTGCCCAGGCCCATGGTGCCGGGCTCGCCCTTGATCCCCAACACGCGGTCGGCCAGCAGCAGCGGCGGCGTGGGCATGCGCACCTGGCGGGCGTAGCCGTCCTGGCGGGCGAACAGCGGGCCGTAGACGTCGGAGATGCGGCCGGTGGCGTGGACCACCAAGTCCTGTCGGCTGAACGAAGGCCCTGGGAACTCCAAGGCCTTGTCCGGCGTGGCCGGCGGGGCGGTCTTGGCGGACGGGGCCGGTGTCCGGGCGAGGTTGGGCTCGATGGGCGCAACCGTCGGGACGACGGCCGGAGCGGGGGGCGCGAGCTCCGGTGTCGGCAGCGGCAGCGGCAGCGGCAGCGAGGCGCCGGCGGGCTGTCCGGACCTCAGCCGGTCGAGCAGCCGCGCGCGGTTGGCCAAGAACTCGGCGTGCACTGCGGCCTGCCGAGCCACGTAGTCCTGGTGGGCGCGGGTGGCGTACGCAGCGACGCCGCCTCCCGCCACGGGGCCCACGGCGACGGCAACAGGCGCGGCGGGGGCCGCAGCCATCGCCGGGGGCGCGGCCGCGGGGGCGGGAGCGGGCGTGGCCGGGGCGACGGTCGGCGGGGAGGCGACGGCGCGTGCCGGGGCGGGGGCGCGCACCGGCTCGGCCGGCGGCAGGATCGTGGGCAGCGCCGGCGGCGGGCTCATCACCTGCACCGGGCGGTCGGGGATGGCCACCGCGGGGGGATGCGCGGGGAAGCGGAGCGCGTTGGTCGGGGTGGGCCGGTCGGTGACGAACGCGCCGCGGCGCAACGCCTCGGCCGCGACCTGCACCAGCGCCGACGCGGCGTGGGCGTGGCCGAAGCCGGGATCGAGCGCGGGCAGGTCCGCCGTCAGCAGGTCGTCGACCAGGGCGTACACCCGCTGGCCGTCGGCCTGGGCGTCGGCCAGACGGCGCAGGACCAAGGCGACGGCTGCGTCTCCGGGGTTGTCGGCGCCGGTGGCCGCGATGTGGACCGCCTCGCAGGACAGGTCGGAGGCGCCCACCAGCGCGGCGTCGGCCTCGTGGGCCTGCAAGGCGCGGGCGGCCAGCTCCAATGCGATCAGGCCAGAGCGCTCCTCGGCGGCGACGGTGAAGCCGGAGGCGGTGGCGTCGAACTGGCTGTTGAGGCGGTTGGCCGGGATGTTCGGCATGCTGCCGACGACCCCGGGCGACCGCAGGACCGGGATGATGGCGTCGCAGCAGGCGTCGACCCAGCCCGGGTCGTCGCCGGCCAGCCGGCCGCGCAGGCGCCAGCGGGCGCCGTAGCGGGCGACCTCGGCGTCGCACTGTGCGCCGACGACCACCGTGGTGTTCGCAGGCAGCTCGCCGGCGTCGTGCACCGCCTCGCGGGCCGCCGCCAGCATCATCAGCTGCTGGGCATGGGTCTGCTTGAGGTCGTTGGGCGGGAACTTCAGCCCGTCCGCGTCGAGGATGACCTCGACGGCCCGTGCCCGTGCCGCCCGGTCGCCTCGGAGGGTGGCGGCCAGGTCCGAGGCGCTGCCGCCGTCGCCGACCCGTGCGCCGACGCCGACGATGGCGATGGGCGTGGCCGGGGGCGCTGGCGCCGCCTCGCTGATCTTGGGCCGGTGGGCGTCCACGACGCCGGTCCACTCGGAGACCAGCAGGTGTGCGTTGTTGCCCCCAAAGCCGAAGGCGTTGACGGCGGCGACCCGCGGGCCGTCCGAGGGCCACGGCTCGGGCTCGCTGAGCACCCGGAAGGGCGAGTCGGCGATCTCCGCGAGGGGCTCGTCGGCGTGCAGCGTGGCGGGGCGCACGCCCGCGTTCATCGCGCCGAGCACCTTGAGGAGCGCGGCCCCCCCGGCGGTGGTGATGCCGTGGCCCATGTTGGACTTGAGGCTGCCGATGGGCAGGTCCTGCGAGCCGGCGAAGATCTCGGACATGCTCTGGATCTCGGCCGCGTCGCCCACGGCCGTGCCGGTGGCGTGGCACTCGACCAGCGAGACGTCCGCGGGGGTCAGGCCGCTCCCTTCGTAGGCGGCGCGCATCGCCTCGACCTGGCCCGCGGGTGACGGCGCCAGGAAGCCGCGGCCCCGGCCGTCGTTGGACAGCCCGACGCCACGGATTACCCCGTGGATCCGGTTGCCGTCGGCCACGGCGTCCTCGAGGCGCCGCAGGGCCACGAACGCGGCGCCCTCCGCGGGGATCAGGCCGTCGGCGTCGCGATGGAACGGGCGGCTTCGTGAGGTGCGGGACAGCGCCGACAAGGCGCAGAAGCCCACGTGGATGAACAGGTCGTCGGCGGCGTTGACCGCCCCGGCCAGCACCAGGTCCGAGCGGCCGTCATGCAGCCGATCGCACGCCAGCTTGATGGCGTACAGCGACGACGCGCAAGCCGCATCGAGGGCAAACGCCTCGCCGAGGCGGAGCTCGTCGACGAGCATCTGGGCCGGTCCGCCGGACATCGCCACGTTGCGAGCGTCGGGGCGGTCCGGGCCTGCAGGCAGCTCCGACAGCCACACCGACTCGGCGTAGCGCGCCAGCGCCCGGGTGGGGAACTGCAGGTTGCCGAAGATGGCCGCTGTGCGGGCGTGGCCCGGGTGGCCGCCTGCCTCGGTCAGGGCCTGACGAGCGGCGTGCAGGGTCCACTGGTACACGGGGTCGAGCCCGGCGACCGCTCGATCCGCGTCCAACGCAAAGCCCTCGAGGTAGCCGCCCCGGTCCGACCAGGATCGATCGGCGCTGTCCGCGGGACCCGAGCACCGCACGAGCTCCGGGGGGATGCCCCAGCGGCCGGGCGGGGCGTGGCCCAGCAGGTCGCGGCCGTCTGCGATGGCCTGCCAGAGGGAGTCGGGGTCGGGCGCGCCGGGCAGGACGCAGCCCCGCCCGACGATGGCGATCGGTGAGAACAACGCCACGATCTACGCTCGCGCCTGGCCGCTCTCGGTGCGCTCTTCGCCCGGCTTGAGCACGTTCTCGACCCCGGACAGCTCGGCGACGAGGGCGCCCTGGGCGTCCACCACGAACAGGTCGGACACGGCCCGCTGGCCGTCCTTCGCTTCGCCCAGCAGGATGCAGCGCAGCTCGCCGTCGGAGGCGCCCGGCCCGAGCCGCAGGGAGCGCATCGCCATCGGCAGCGACTGGCCGCCCAGGGCGCGGTGGCCCCACACGACGGCCAGCTGCAACGCCGCGTCGAGCACGCCGACCCAGCCCGGGATGTCGCCGCCGGTCACCTCCGCCACACCGCCGACCTCGGACAGGCCCTCGATGCTGCGGATGAGCTCGAGCTGCGGTCCGTGGAACAGGATCTTGCCGTCGTACAGGGCGCCCTCGGGGGCGGGCCCCAAGGCCGGCGGCGCCGGTGCCTGGGCGCCAGCGCCGTTGGTCGTCGCCAGCTCCGCACGGGCGCTGTACCGCGGCGAGCCGTCGACGCCGGTGGCGTGCAGGGCCAGGCCCGCACCCTCCGCCTTCGCAGTCACCAGGACCCAGTCGCCGCCTGCGTCCAATCCCTCCAGCGCGATGGGCCGCAGGACCCGCAGGTCGTGGATCACGGTGGCCCGGTCGCTCCAGACCCGGGTGATGTCGGTGAACCACTGGAGCACCTGGGCCATGGGGGCCACGGCCCGACCGTTGATGCGATGGTCGTCGAGGTACGGGTGGGACGAGATGTGCAGGTGGGCAGCCAGGGCGATGGTCCGGCCCACCCCCCCGGCGGACGTCAGCGCCTCGGCCTTGGGCTCGCCGCCAATCACCACCTCCACGTCGCCTGCGCCTCCGAGCACCTCGTCGGCGAACAGCTGCGCGCCGGCGTCGAGCGGGATGAGCGCCACGCCCGCCTGCTCGAACTGCGCGGCGAGGCCCGGGGTGACCATGCCGCCGGCCCAGGGTCCCCAGCCCAGCGAACGCACGACGCAGCCCTGCCGACGGGCGGCCTGGGCCTGCGCCACCTTGTTGAGCACCTCGTTGGCCATGGCGTAGTCGCTCTGGCCCTGGTTGCCGCAGCGTCCGGCGACCGACGAAAACGGCACGATCACCTTGAGCGGGTCGTCCGCCGTCGCCTCCAACAGCGCGGCGAGCCCGAGCACCTTGGTGTCGTAGACCCGCTCCCAGCTCGCGACGTCCTTGTCCGCGATCAGCTTGTCGGCGAGCACGCCTGCGCCATGGACCAGCGCGGCCACCGGGCCCCACTCGGTCCGCACCTGGGTCAGCGCCTCGGAGAGCGCCTGCCGGTCCTGGACGTCAGTCGCCACGTACCGGGCCTGTCCGCCCGCGTCCGTCAGCGCCGCAAGGGTCGAGCGGACCTCGCGAGCGGCCAGGATCCGCCGGGCCCGCTTGCCCAGCTCGGCCGGGGTCACCGCCTGACCCGAGGCCTTGGCGTCGGCGAGCAGGGCCTGCTTGATCGCGCCGTCCGTGTCGGCGCCGGCGCAGCTGGCCGGCTCGTCGATGAGCGGGGTCCGCCCAAGGAGCACGAATCGGGCCTTCACCCTGCGGGACAGGGCCGTGAGCGCTGCCGCGGTCACGCCGCGGGCGCCGCCCGAGGCCACGACGACGTCGCCGTCGACCAGCGAGGGCTCACCCTCGATCACGGTCCGCTCCACGCTGGCCAGGGTCCGGCGCTGTCCGCCGGCGTCCAGGGCCACCTCGACCTCGGGTCCACCGGCCAGGAGCTCGGCGACCAGGGCCTCGGCGACGTCGGGCGCCGAACGGCCGGCCACGTGGATGTCGATGGCCTTGAGCGCCGCGGCGGGCCACTCCTGGGCCGCGGTCTTCACCAAGCCGGGCAGGCCGCCCGTCCAGGCTCGTCCGTCTGCGGCGCCGGACAGTCCGAAGTCGCCGCCCGTGTCCTGCACGGTGACGAACAGCCCGCCGTTGTCGCCGGACATCCGGCCGGCCACGGTCCGGGCCGCCTCGAACGCCCGCCGGGCGATGGCCCGACCCTCGCTGGGGCCGTCGACCGCCTCGAGGCCGCCAAGGAACAGCACCGCCTGCGCGTCCGGGGTCGCCCCGTCGGCCACGGAGGCGTCGACGCCTCGGGCGGACAGGGCGAGGACCAAGGCGTCGCCTACGTCGCCGCCGCCGAGCACGAGCACGTCGCCGCCGGCGTGCAGCCCCTGCTGGCCGAGCCCCACGGCGGGTGCGTCGATCAGGTCCAGGCCCCACCGGCCGAGCTTGGCCGTCGGCGCCGGGGCCGACGCCTTGGGCCCCTCCGTCGCCGCCGGGGGTGCGGGCTCGGGCGAACCGGCGTCGAACTGGTTGGCGATCTCGCCCAGGGTGCGCAGGGCGCCGAGCTCGCGTGCGTCGACCTCGGGCAGGCCGGGCACGGCCTCGTGAAGGGCGGACAGGATCTCGACGCGCTTGATGGAGTCGACGCCGAGATCGGCCTCCAGATCCATGTCCTCGGTGAGCATCTCGGCGGGGTAGCCGGTCTTG
>PVBE012828713.1_pt1 | contig 19495 bp, 17 predicted proteins | sample 1631181 | NCBI WGS metagenome assembly PVBE01 (sample SAMN08397723, study PRJNA350692) | Marine metagenome, whole genome shotgun sequencing project. | isolation source: water | place: Pacific Ocean | collected 2012-04 | reverse complement strand
GCCAGAGCTCTAGTGGAAAGGCTCCCTGAAAACGCCGTGCTCCCCGAAGAACTCCAGGCCTTGCCGGCTGTTCTAGCCCTCACCTACTACGCGAACCTATCGATCTTCCGCTCTGCACCCGACACCTGGGCCATACAGCAGCTCTTCCCCTTGATGCCTATCCACCGGCTGGGAGAAAAACCAACCGAACTTGGGCATTTCGCTGATCTCACCTGCGATTCCGATGGTCGCCTCAACCGATTCATTGCCGATGGGCGCAGCAAACAATTGCTAGAGCTGCACTCCTTACGCTCAGAAGAGCCTTACCTGATCGGAATGTTTCTCGGTGGTGCCTATCAGGAAGTGATGGGGAACCTTCACAACCTATTCGGTACCACTGACGCGGTACATATTCGCCTGGCACCAGGTGGTGAATATCAGGTGGACCATGTTGTGCGGGGCGACACCAACGCCGAGGTGCTAATGGCGATGGAACACAACCCAGAATCTCTACTGGAACGTCTGCGAGTCGCCAGTGAGCGCTCCATCCGTGGCAATCAACTCAAGATCGCCGAGGCACGACGCCTGATGGATCATCTGGAGATCAGCCTGCGTCAGAGCACTTATCTGCAGAACTGAGTGCCACAACAAGTAATTCAGCTACTGCAAGGCTGTCCAACTTGCTGAAGTCGGCTCAAGATATCAACATCGGCACTCCTTCCATGCAAATCAAACTCGGAGAACGATTACAGAGCCTGAAGCTGCTGACCAGCCTGGCAGCCTTCCTCAAAAATCCGGACTCTCTGAACAGCGTTCTCGCCATCGGCGCCAGCGTGAAAGACAGTTCAATCGCCGAACAGATGATCCGTCATCTGCTGAGCAATCCCCAGTTCGCACAATTGGTGAACGATGGCTGGCGTCCGCAGCCGATCGATTTATCCGCACTGCAAACCCTTCCAGAGGGCACCCTTGGGCGCCATTATGCCGATCAGCTAATCAGCCAGGGCATCACTCCAGACACGCTGATTGACTCTTCCCCCGTCAAAGATGAGCGCGATTACATCACACATCGACTCAAGGAGACCCATGACATCACACATGTTCTGACCGGATTTGGAATTGATGGCATCAGCGAACTGGGCCTGCAGGGGTTCAATCTCGCGCAGAACCGGTCCCCACTTGCGGTGATGCTGATCTTTGGAGGCATGCTGACGGCACTGCAGAACAATGAGCCACTCGCTCCGATGCTGCAAGCACTGGCAAAGGGCTTCCAGATGGGCCTGGATGCCGAGCTTGTGATCGCACGCAAATTGGAAGAGGGCTGGGATCGCACCCTGCACGACTGGCAAAGCAAACTGAAGCTGCCTGACGAGATACCTGGTTGAACCTTCACAGCATGCGGGCACTGCAGAACGATTGGATGTATCAATAGAAGAGAAGTCGCGATGCCATGTGGGGAGATGAGCCGCAGCTTCAAGCCTTCAGGGAACGACTGAAACTCCTGCTGGTCGCGCACCAGCAGGAGCTGAATCCAAAGAAAGTGATCGCTGCCGAAGGAGACGTCCTGTTCCACCAGGGCGACTCCGTCGAGACATTGATGTTGTTGACCGAGGGACGAGTCGCGGTAGATATCCACCAGGGCAACGAGCTCCACACCCTGGCCGAAGTGGAATCTGTCGAATTACTCGGTGAGGTTGGTTTTTTCGCCAATGGCAAGCACTACGCCGACTTTCGCGTTGTGAAAGGGCATGCAGAACTGCTGGCCATTCAAGGAGAGGCACTGCTCCAGGCCATGTTGTTTGACACCGATCTCGTCGTGGAGATGCTCTCGCTCGTTAGTGAGCGTTGCCGGCGCGGCAATCAGGTCATCGCCATGCTGCTGAGCGGAATCAATGCAGTACACGACGATTGCCCGGAGCGAATCGAACAATCCATGACTGAACTTGGCGGGGTTCACTTCTGCATTGCCAAAGCCAGCAGGCAATTGCAGAAGATGCATCAACTGCGCCAAAGCTGAGCCGATCAGACCAGAGAGTCGCTGAGTTCCACCCGTGCCGTTTCCAGCGCTCCATCCAGAGCTGCTCCATCCCGACCTCCGGCCTGAGCCAGATTCGGGCGTCCACCGCCGCCGCCGCCGCAGTGTTTGGCGATCCGGCCGATGAACTTGCCAGCCTGCTGCCCTTTGGCGATGACCGCCTTGCCGAAACAGGCCACGAGAATGACCTTGCCCTGATCGGCGGGGTCAGGCAGACCACCAATCACCACCGCACCGGCCTCGCCGAGCTGGTCACCCAGATTCTGAGCAGCACCCTGAAGACCGCTGCCATCCACACCGTCAAGGCGCTCAACCAGCAGCTGAAACTCACCGACAGCAACCGCTTTGGAGGCAAGTGCCGCTGATTTGGCAACCGCCAATTCCGCCTGAACAGCCTGCAGTGCCTTACTCGTTGTCTTTAGCTCTTCCTGAAGAGCGCTCACCCTCTCCACGATTTCACCGGGCTGGGCTTTGAAGCGGTCTCCCAGCTGCCTCACCACGGAATCGCGTTCATTCAGGTAGGCGAGCACAGCAGGGCCTGCCACAGCTTCAATACGACGGATGCCAGCCGCCACGCCACTTTCACTGACGATCTTGAACAAACCGATCTCGGCAGTGTTGGCAACGTGGGTGCCACCGCAGAGTTCCATCGACACACCGGGCACGTCGACAACACGCACCACATCGGCGTATTTCTCACCGAACATGGCTACAGCGCCAGCGGCCTTGGCCTTGTCAATCGCCATCTCCTGCACCTGGAGCTCGTAGGCGTCAGCAATCCAGCTGTTGATCAATGTCTCAATACGCTCCAGCTCCTCGCCGCTCACAGCCCGCGGGCAATGGAAGTCGAACCGCAAGCGATCGAAATTCACCAGAGATCCGGCCTGACCAATGCCTGGATCCACCACCTGCTTCAGGGCTGATTGCAACAGATGCGTGGCGGTGTGATTCGCCTGGGCACGGCGGCGGCAGCTGCGGTCCACACGACCCTGCACAACATCGCCGACTGCCAGCGTTCCACGCTCCACACGACCGCTGTGCACGAACACACTGCGGTTTCGGCTTACGGATTCCACACTGACAATGAGGCCGTCTCCGTCATGGCCTTCACCGGCCAGAGTGCCGCGATCACCCACCTGACCGCCCCCCTCGCCATAGAAGGGAGTGGTATCCAGCACCACCTGCACGGAATCACCGGCAACGGCTTGTTGTGCGGGGTCTCCATTCACCACAAGTGCCTGCACACTGCTGCTCTGTTCCAGCTGCTCGTAACCACGGAAATCGGTTCCATCAATCCCTGAGGCCACCTGGTCAATGGCGTCCTGCAATGTGAGGTCAATGCTCACGGCAGCAGCTTTGGCGCGCTGGCGTTGACGCTCCATCGCGACTTCAAATCCAGCCAGATCAACGGCCAGGCCATGCTCTTCAGCAATTTCCTGCGTGAGCTCGAGCGGAAATCCGTAGGTGTCATACAGCTCGAAAGCCTGAGCACCGCTGATCTGCTTCGGCTGGGCCTCCAGCACATCCGCCAACAGTTTCTCCCCTCGTTCCAGGGTCTCCAGGAACCGGGATTCCTCGCGTTGGAGTTCCCCCAGGATGACGTCCTTGCGCTCAACCAACTGAGGATGCACCGCCTGCATCAGCGCGATGGCAGCCTCACCCATGGTGTTGAGAAACGGCTTGTCGATGCCCAGGAGGCGTCCATGCCGCACCACGCGGCGCAGCAGCCGGCGCAGGATGTAGCCGCGGCCCAGATTGCTGGCCGTGACGCCATCGCTGATCAACTGCGTGACGGCGCGACTGTGGTCGCCGATCACCTTGAGCGAGGTTTTGCCCTTGTCGTCGAGCTGGTGGTAGTCGACACCAGCCAGATCAGCTGCCGCTGCAATCAAGGGAAAAATCAGATCGGTTTCGTAGTTATTGGGAACCTTCTGCAGGATCTGAGCCATGCGCTCAAGGCCCATGCCGGTATCGATGTTGCGGTTCGCCAGTGGTGTGAGTGTGCCCTCCGAATCCCGATTCGACTGCATGAACACCAAGTTGTAGAACTCGATGAAGCGGTCGTCGTCTTCCAGATCGATCCCCTCATCACCCAGTTCAGGTTTGAAGTCGTAATAAATCTCCGAGCAGGGACCACAGGGCCCTGTTGGACCTGAGGCCCAGAAGTTGTCGGCTTCATCCATGCGGATGATGCGCTTCGGATTGACGCCGACAACATCACGCCAGATCTGCTCAGCTTCATCGTCTTCCCGGAAGACGCTCACCACCAGATTCTTGGGATCCAAGCCGTAGACGACCGTGCTCAGCTCCCAGGCCCACTCAATTGCCTGCTGCTTGAAGTAATCCCCGAAGGAGAAGTTGCCCAGCATCTCGAAGAAGGTGTGGTGCCGGGCCGTTCGACCCACGTTCTCGATGTCGTTGGTGCGAATGCACTTCTGGCTGCTGGTCGCACAGGGGGCAGGCCGTTGCTGCTGACCGAGAAAGATCGGCTTGAACGGCAACATTCCAGCGATCGTGAGCAGAACCGTGGGGTCCTCAGGCACGAGTGAGGCACTGGGCATCCGCCTGTGACCACGCTGCTCGTAGAAAGCGAGGAACGCTTCCCGGATCTCCGCACCGGTGCGGGGACCAGCTGCCTCGTTTCGCGACGATTGTGCAACAGCCATGGTGGGTTCGGGCTTGAACAGCAGGTCCTCCAGCCATGATCGCCTTTGAGCTGCCACCGACGTTGGCCGACAGCACCGACGAGCAGAGTCGCGCAGTGTTGAGACTGCGCTCCCTGAGCTGGGCCCTGGTTGCCGGATTGGCGGCGGGGATGCTCAGCCTGCCCTTCGGGATTGATCAGGCGGTGCGATCCACAGGATGCGGCCTGTTTTACGGACTACTGGCGTTCCACCTTGAGCGTGTGGATCCGGAGGACTCCCATCTGCGGGCTGGACTGGTGGGAGCCGTCTGCGGAATACGGACTTTGGGAATGTGCCTGCCATCCCCTTGGGCAGATGCTGATTCCCTGGCATCATTGGTGAAGGATCTCGTTATGGGGTGGTTGCCGTTGATCGGCAGCTCACTTCTGCTTCACGGAACCCAACGCATGTTGTCTGCGTCGCGGCCATGAGCCTGCTGCACGCCACCTGGCTTCCGGCCATTCGTACACCCAGCAGCTCCGGTCGAGCTGCACTGCTCGTATGGGCTGACACCTGGCGTGTGGCCGAACCGATGGGACCGGGGGCCACTCCAGCAATTCATCCCTTCACCCTCAGCACCGAGGAGCTTCGGGCCTTGCTGACGGAGCGTGACCTGCTGCCGGACGGAATCATTGACGCAACGGCCTGCCTCACGCTGCCCAGTCGCAGTGTCAAACCGAAACGCAAACGCTCGGCAACAGCAGAGACACCCCCCGAAGACGATCCACCCTGGTGCGGTCTGCCGCTGCAGGCCGGTGAGCCGATTCCAAAGACCACCGAATGGTGGCCCTGGCAGGTGCAGGGCCTGGCCATCGAACCGATGGCAGCCACCGAATGGCTGGCCAAGCTGCCGCTTTCAGGACGTCATCCGGATCTGGCTGATGAGCTGCGCTGGTGGAGCCATATGCAGCGCTGGGCCCTGAGCCTGGTGGCACGAGGCCGCTGGTTGCCCCAGGTGGAGTTGAGCAAGGGCGAGGGTTACCCCCACCGAGCCCGCTGGGTGCCGCTGCTCAATCGGGAGGAAGACCGCCGCAGGCTGGAGGATCTGGCGGCGGGACTCCCCCTGGTTGCCACCTGTGCCCTGCCCTGGCGCGAACCGACCGGCAGACGCAGCAACCGCATGACCCGACTGCGACCGGAGGCGATGCGAGCCGCCAATCCCGTGGCCTGCTGTCGTCCCCGCAGCGGCCGGCTGCGCGTGGCCACCCTGCTGGAAGACCTGCTGGATGCGCAGCTGCGCAAAGGCTTCAGCCCTGATCAGGAAGGCCTGGACCCACTCCTCACCGCCTGGGAAGAGGCTCTCAGCTCTGAAAGCGGCGTGATCAACCTCAAGGATGAGGATGCCGAGCGCCTAGCCACCGCCAGCCACCACTGGAGAGAGGGCGTGGCCGGCAATGTTGCTCCAGCACGCGCCTGCCTCGAGCTGGCCACACCGTCTGAGGGTGAGGAACTCTGGCCCCTGCGCTTCTTCCTGCAGGCGGAATCGGACCCAACACTGAAGCTGCCGGCCAGTGCCGCATGGGCTGCAGGCCCCAAAGGTCTTCAGCTGGGAGAGATTCCCGTGGAGCATCCCAGCGAAGTGCTGCTGGAAGGAATGGGCAGAGCCTTGACGGTGTTCGCACCGATCGAGAGGGGCCTCGAGAGCGCCACACCGGAAGCCATGCAGCTCACCCCAGCTGAAGCCTTCGTGCTGGTGCGCACGGCCGCACGCCAGCTTCGCGATGTGGGTGTGGGCGTCGATTTGCCGCCGAGCCTTTCCGGCGGGCTGGCCAGCCGCCTGGGACTGGCGATCAAAGCGGAACTGCCCGAGCGGTCCAGGGGCTTCACCCTGGGCGAGAGCCTCGACTGGAGCTGGGAACTGATGATCGGCGGCGTCACGCTCACCCTGCGCGAACTGGAACGCCTGAGTGGAAAACGCAGCCCACTGGTGCGTCACAAGGGTGCCTGGATCGAACTGCGACCCAATGACCTCAAGAACGCTGAACGCTTCTGCGGCGCCAATCCTGAGCTCAGCCTGGACGATGCCCTGCGACTGACAGCCACCGAGGGCGACACGCTGATGCGTCTGCCCGTGCACGCCTTCGATGCAGGCCCCCGGCTGCAAGGGGTCCTTGAGCAGTACCACCAGCAGAAATCACCGGATCCACTGCCCGCACCTGAAGGATTCTGTGGACAACTTCGGCCGTATCAGGAGCGTGGGCTGGGCTGGCTCGCCTTCCTGCACCGTTTCGACCAGGGCGCCTGCCTGGCCGATGACATGGGCCTGGGCAAAACGATCCAGCTTCTGGCCTTCCTGCAACACCTCAAGGTGGAACAGGAACTGAAGAAGCCCGTACTGCTGGTGGCCCCTACATCGGTGCTGACCAACTGGAAACGGGAGGCCGCAGCCTTCACGCCTGAGCTCAACGTGCATGAGCACTACGGCCCCAAACGGCCCACAACTCTGGCTGCTCTCAAAAAAGCTCTCAAGGATGTCGACCTGGTTCTCACCAGTTACGGACTGGTGCAGCGGGACATCGAGCTGCTGGAAAGCTTCGACTGGCAGGGAACGGTGATCGATGAGGCTCAGGCCATCAAGAACCCTTCGGCCAAACAGAGCCAGGCCACGCGCGATCTGGCCCGCACCCGCAAGGGCACGCGCTTTCGCATCGCACTCACCGGCACGCCGGTGGAGAACAGGGTGAGTGAGTTGTGGGCCCTGATGGATTTCCTCAACCCCAGAGTTCTGGGTGAGGAGGAATTTTTCCGCCAGCGCTATCGAATGCCGATCGAGCGCTACGGCGACATGTCGTCACTGCGTGATCTCAAGTCGCGGGTTGGACCCTTCATCCTCAGGCGCTTGAAGACCGATAAGGCGATCATCTCTGATCTGCCGGAGAAGGTGGAGCTGAGCGAATGGGTCGGGCTGAGCAAGGAACAGAAATCGCTCTACGCCAAAACCGTCGAAGACACCCTCGATGCCATTGCCCGTGCTCCGAGGGGCAAACGTCACGGACAGGTGCTGGGACTGCTGACCCGCCTCAAACAGATCTGCAACCATCCCGCCCTTGCGCTGAAGGAGAAGGATGCGAGCGAGGATTTCCTGCAACGTTCCGCGAAGCTGCAACGGCTCGAAGAGATCCTCGAAGAAGTGGTCGAGGCCGGCGACCGCGCTCTGCTCTTCACCCAGTTCGCGGAATGGGGCACGTTGCTGAGGGAATATCTGCAACGCCGCTGGCGCAGCGAAGTGCCCTTCCTGAGCGGCAGCACCAGCAAGACGGAGCGACAGGCGATGGTTGATCGCTTCCAGGAAGACCCACGCGGACCACAACTGTTCCTGCTCTCACTCAAGGCCGGCGGTGTGGGACTCAATCTCACCCGTGCCAGCCACGTGTTCCACATCGACCGCTGGTGGAACCCGGCGGTGGAGAACCAGGCCACAGACAGGGCTTATCGCATCGGGCAGACCAACCGGGTGATGGTGCACAAGTTCATCACCAGCGGTTCGGTGGAAGAAAAGATCGATCGGATGATCCGCGAGAAGTCCAGACTGGCGGAAGACATTGTGGGCTCAGGCGAGGAATGGCTCGGAGGTCTCGAAATGGGACAGCTGAAGGAGCTGGTGAGCCTGGAAGACAACCCGTCCTGACGCGATGACCATCACCCCCAACAGCAGCGGCATCAACACCTCCCTCAGTGATGAGGGACTTGGGCAACAACCCTGGTGGGTTGAGCAGTGGATGGAGCTGATCAACTCCTACCGCTTCAAGAAACGTCTGGAGAGGGCCTGGACCTACGCGCGTGAAGGGCATGTGACCTCGATCCGGTTCGAGGGTCGGCGGGTGCATGCCCGTGTTCAGGGAACCGATGAAGACCCTTACAAGGTCAAGCTCTGGCTGGATGTGCTCAGCGATGAAGACTGGGGTTTCGTGCTGGAAGCCCTCACACAGAAGGCCCGCTGGTCGGCGCAGCTGCTGGCCGGAATCATGCCGGCAGACATCGAACGGGCCTTTGCTGCCAGTGGTCGCCGGCTCTTCCCCTTCAAGCTGCAGGAAGTGCGCAGTGAATGCAGCTGTCCGGACAAGGCCAATCCCTGCAAGCACATCAGCGCGGTGTACTTCCTGATGGGAGAGCGCTTCAGTGAAGATCCTTTCGTGCTGTTTCAGCTGAGGGGGCGCACGCGAACAAAGCTCCTGGAAAATCTCGCGGAGCATCGGCTCAAGGCCCTGCAGGCGAGGGCCGAGCTGGCAAAAACCGAAAACACATCAACAGAAGCAGCAGATGATGGAGGATCGAGTCCTGACGACACCATCACGCAGCCGCATCCAGCTGTGCTGGACCCCACGCTCTGGTGGCGTTACGAGGCCAGCCTCGACGCTGATCTGGTGGTGATCACCCCCGCGATGGAAGGCGATACGGGGCTTGATGCCGCAGGCGATCTTCCCCTGGCTGAAGAGCCACGCTTTCCCGAATCCAGACCTCGATTTCTGCAACACCTGCGTGATCAGGGTCAGGCTCTGGCTCAGCGGGCCATGCTGGAAGCCATGGCGGCCGGTGGCTGAATCAGCACCCTGGCAGACGCCGGAATCCCAGTGCCTGATCTCCAGGCTGATGCTGTCTCACCAACGGGCCTTCAAGAGACCACTGCTGGATTGTGGAAACCCGGCCAAGGATCTGTTCAGCAGCACAATGGCCGTTCTCGCGCATGACAACAGCCATGACCCGCTGCTGATCTTTGCCAATGCCACCGCTCTGCGTCTGTGGGAGCGGTCATGGCACGAGATGATCGGCATGCCCTCCCGCTACACGGCGGAGGAAGGAGCACGTAAGCAGCGCGCTTCCGCCCTGAAACGCGCGCAGAACCAGGACGCGTTCGAGGGCTACAGCGGTGTACGGGTGTCACGAACCGGTCAGCGATTCATGATCAACAACGCAAGAATCTGGACCCTCTGGGACGACAAGGGCCAGAACTGCGGGCAAGCGGCAGCGTTCTCCAGCTGGTGCTGGCTCTGAATCACATGTGCTGATGTTCGGTTGTTGCGAAAGCCCTGTCGTGACAACCGAAACCGGTGGTCCAGACCGAACAGAACCGGGCGGTTGTCCCCCTCCTCAGAGTCAATCAACCTGTACATATTGGCGTTGTGGGTGATGCCAACACCCCATCAACATCACTCTTCAGGAGTTATCCATGATCACCCTTCGTCAATCACCTTTTGATCTTTTCGAGCGTCTCGACCAGCAGCTTTCACAGGTTGAGCGTGTACCAGCCGCCGAAATTCACGAAACCGACGATCATTACTCGATTCGCCTGGAACTCCCCGGCGTGGCTCACGACAGCATCGATGTGAAAGCCAGCGACCGCAGTCTCAGCGTCAGCGCTGAACGTCGGAATACTCAGGCCGTTGCTGATGCTGAGGCCGGAGCATCGGCTGACAACACCCTGCTCAGCGAGTTTCGCTATGGCAATTGGAGCCGCAGCTTTCGCTTCGCCCATTCCCTCGACCGCGATGCGCTGCGGGCCACCTACCGCGACGGTATCCTGACGATCGAGGCTCCCAAGACCGACAACCGCACCACCGTGTCGGTGAAGGTGGACAGCTGATGACAGCGCATTGAGGCCCAGCCCTCAGGGAACGGTCCAGCCCTCTGCGAGCGCAGGGGGCTTTGTTTGATTGCGAAACCGGGGCCAAGTCTGGAGCGATCGATAATCTTGCCCAGACAGCGTCGTCTCTAGGGCGACCAACCCAGGAGCACGTGATGCAACGTCGGCAGCTGCTCCGGACCAGTGGGCAAGCGCTCGCCGCTGCAGCCGGAACCGGAGCACTGAGCGCCTGCACGATTCGTCGTGCTGAAAACGGTGGCAGCAGCAGCCTTCCCCAGGTGCGCTGGCGGATGGCAACAAGCTGGCCGGTCTCACTCGACACCATTTACGGAGGTGCCGAAACCATCTGTGAACAGGTGAAGGCGATGAGTGGCGGAGGGTTCACGATCGAACCGTTTGCCGCCGGTGAAATTGTTCCCGGACTTGAAGTGCTGGATGCCGTGCAAGCCGGCTCCGTGGAATGCGGCCACACAGCCAGCTACTACTACGTGGGCAAGAACCCCGCGTTCGCCTTCGGCACTGCCGTGCCATTCGGGCTCACGGCCCAGCAACAGAATGCCTGGCTCTATCAGGGTGGCGGCAATGAGGCGATGGACGCCTTATTCGCTGATTTCGGCGCCAAAAGCTTCCCTGCCGGCAATACGGGAGGTCAACTGGGCGGCTGGTTCAAGCGGCCTGTCGACAATCTGGCGTCACTCAAAGGTCTGAAAATGCGCATCCCAGGGCTGGGAGGCAAGGTGATGGCCAGCCTGGGGGTGAATGTTCAAGTCTTGCCAGGCGGCGAGATCTATCTGGCACTGGAACGGGGAGCCATTGACGCCGCGGAGTTCACCGGCCCCTATGACGACGAGAAGCTCGGCCTCCCCAAAGCAGCGAAGTACTACTACTACCCAGGCTGGTGGGAACCCGGGCCAAGCCTTACAGCGCTGGTCAACCGCGGTGCCTGGGACAAACTGCCGGCCGAATATCAGGCCATGTTCAGCACGGCCTGCTACCAGGCCAATCTGGGCATGCTCAGCAAGTACGAACAACGCAACAGCGAGGCGCTGCTGAGACTCAGACGGCAGGGAATCAAACTTGAGGCCTACAGCAACGACATCCTCGAGGCCGCCGAGGAAGCCACGGGCGTGTTGTTTGCGGATCTGGCAGCTGACGATGCCGGCTTCCGAGACCTTCTGGAACGCTGGCGTCTGTTCCAGAAGGAAACGCTGAACTGGAACCGCATCAACGAGCTGCCGCTGACGACGTTCAACACAGCCTCCTTGGGAGGAGAACAATGAGCGAGCCTCTCTCCGGTGTCATACGCCTGTTCGATCGACTCAACGCCGCGGCCGCCTGGCTGGCGCGCTGGTCCGTGCTGCTGATGCTGGCCATCGGAATCTGGAACGTTGTTGGCCGCTATCTGGGCTCCGCAATCGGAATCAATCTCAGCTCCAACGGTCTGATTGAGGCCCAGTGGTACCTCTTCGATCTGATCTTTCTGCTCGGCCTCGGCTGGACCCTGCAGAAACAGGGCCATGTGCGTGTGGATGTGCTGCAGAGCCGCTGGTCACCACGCCGCCGCAACCGTCAGGAACTGAACAGCATCCTGCTGCTGCTGCTGCCCTTCGCCTTCGGGGTGATGGCGATCTCCATCGCACCGGCGCTGCGCTCCTGGAGCATCGCCGAAATGTCTCCAGATCCAGGCGGATTGCCGCGCACCTGGGTGAAATCACTCATCCCCCTGGGCTTTCTGCTGTTGGGGCTGCAGGGGATTGCCGAAGCACTGCGACTGCGGCTGGCGCTCAGCAACCCTGAAACCAGCCAAGCTGCCGATGAGCAGCGCCAGGAGGGGGGCACCACGCTGTGATCGAAATTGAAGCCCTGGGCTGGGTGATCAGCTTCGACCCCTCCGCGGTGCTGGCTCCCGGAATGTTTCTGGCGCTGATCGTTGCGCTGCTGAGCGGATTTCCCGTTGCGTTCTGTCTTGGCGGGATCGGGGTGATCTTCGCCCTCTTAGGGATGCTGAGCGGTGAAATCGACCCACAGTTCGTCACCGCTCTTCCTCAGCGAATCCTGGGGATCATGGCCAACTTCACCCTGTTGGCCATCCCCGCTTTTGTCTTCATGGGTTCGATGCTGGAGAGCTCCGGCATCGCCGAACGGCTGCTGGAAACCATGGGCCGGCTGCTGGGGCGCCTGCGCGGCGGCCTGGCCCTGGCCGTTGTTCTTGTCGGTTCGCTTCTGGCGGCGACAACCGGAGTGGTGGCAGCAACAGTCACCACCATGGGGCTGATCTCACTGCCGGCCATGCTGCGGGCGGGATACGACAAAAGCCTTGCCACTGGGGTGATTGTGGCGTCTGGCACGCTCGGGCAGATCATCCCCCCGAGCATTGTTCTGGTGGTGCTGGGTGATCAGCTCGGAATCTCAGTCGGTGATCTCTTTATCGGCGCACTGCTGCCGGGCCTGCTGATGTCGGCCGTGTTCGCCATCTACGTGCTGGTGATCAGTGCTCTCAAACCGGAACTGGCCCCCGAACTCAAGCCTGAGCTCACCGACTCAGGACGTCCTCTGCAATTGGTGCGTTCGGTGTTGCCGCCGATCGCTTTGATCGTGGCGGTGCTCGGGAGCATCTTCTTCGGCATTGCAACACCTACGGAAGCGGGCGTGATCGGAGCGGTTGGCGCCATGGTTCTCGCAGCCTTCAACGGCGGTTTCAGCCGTCAACAACTCTCGAATGTCTGCGAAAGCACCATGCGCACCACCGCCATGGTGATGGCCATCCTGATCGGATCCACAGCGTTCAGCCTGGTGTTCCGAGGTGTGGGCGGAGATCAGCTGATTTCCGATCTGTTGCTCAACCTCCCCGGAGGACGTGTGGGTTTCCTGGTGTTCAGCATGCTGATCATCTTCCTGCTGGGCTTCTTCATTGATTTCTTCGAAATCGCCTTCATCGCAGTCCCGCTGCTGCTGCCAGCTGCCCGCCAGTTGCTTGGGCCCGAAGCACTGGTGTGGTTCGGCGTGATGATCGGCGCCAATCTGCAGACCTCCTTCCTCACACCACCCTTCGGCTTCGCGCTGTTCTATCTGCGCGGCGTGGCTCCCGGTGAAGTGAGCACTCGCGATATTTATCGCGGTGCCCTGCCGTTTGTCGGACTGCAGGTTGCGGTCCTGGCCCTGATCATTGCCGTACCGGGAATGGTGGACTGGTTACCCCGCCTGGCTGCAGCCCTCAGCCCGGGTCCGATGACCTGAAGATCTTCGTAAAGTTGGTTACAACGCGCGATTAGCCATGGTCACGGCAAGCCTGAACAGCACGAACTCCGCTGCTGTGACCCCACGCCTCTCACTCCAGTGCGAGCCGATCGCAGCAGACAGCACCACCATCCGCTCCCTGGACTGGGAACGCAGCCGTTTTGACATTGAATTCGGCCTGCGCAACGGCACCACCTACAACGCATTTCTGGTGCGGGGCGAACGTACCGCCCTGATTGACACCAGCCACGCCAAGTTCCGCGACACCTGGGTGCCGCTGCTTCAGGAGCAGATCGATCCCAAAGCGATCGACCATCTGATCGTGAGTCACACCGAGCCGGACCACTCAGGACTGATCGGCGATCTGATCGATCTCAATCCCGAGATCGAGATCGTGGGTTCAAAGGTGGCGATCCAGTTCCTCAAAGACCAGGTGCATCGCCCCTTCAAGTCGAGGGCTGTTAAAACCGGCGACGAACTTGATCTGGGCACGAGCGCCGACAGCGGCGTGCAGCACCGCTTTGAATTCATCAGCGCACCGAACCTGCACTGGCCTGACACAATCTTTTCCTTTGATCACGGCAGCGACATCCTCTACACCAGTGATGCCTTCGGACTGCACTACTGCTCCGACGAGTTATTCGACACGGACCCCGGTGCGATCGCACCGGACTTCCGCTTCTACTACGACTGCCTGATGGGCCCCAATGCCAGGAGTGTGCTGCAGGCTCTGAAGCGCATGGATGCGCTGCCGGAGATCAACACCGTCGCCGTGGGACACGGCCCCCTGCTGCGCCAACACCTCAGCCACTGGTTGAACGACTACAGAGAATGGAGCAGCCAACGCAGCAAGGGCGACAGCTACGCCGCCGTCTGCTATCTCAGCCAGTACGGCTTCTCGGACCGACTCAGCCAGGCCATCGCCCACGGCATCGGCAAAGCCGATGCGCAGGTTCAGTTGGTGGATCTGCGGGCCACCGACCCGCAGGAACTGACCGCACTGGTCGGCGAAGCCAAGGCAGTGGTGGTTCCCACCTGGCCCACGGAACCGGATGGTGAACTCCAGACCTCAATCGGCACCCTGCTGGCGGCACTGCAGCCCAAGCAACTGGTGGGGGTCTACGACGCGTTCGGTGGCAACGACGAGCCGATCGATGCCGTGGCCGAGCAGCTGCGCAATCAGGGGCTGAAACCGGCCTTTGAACCGCTGCGGATCCGCCAGCTGCCCCAGGGCGGCGACTACCAACGCTGCGAGGAATCAGGAACTGACCTCGGCCAGATTCTGACCAGGAAGAAATCCATCGAGGCGCTGCGCAGCATCGACGCCAACCTCGACAAGGCGCTGGGTCGTCTCACCGGTGGTTTGTACATCGTGACGGCCAGCCAGGGCGAAGGTGATGCCCGTCGCAGTGGTGCCATGGTGGCCAGCTGGGTGGCCCAGGCGAGTTTCCGCCCGCCCGGCCTGAGTGTTGCCGTGGCGAAGGATCGGGCGATTGAAGCACTGATGCAGGTCGGCGACAGCTTCGTGATCAACGTGCTGAGGCAGGACCGCTACAAGCCCTTGATGCAGCATTTCCTCAAGCGGTTCCCCCCCGGCGCCGATCGATTCGAAGGGGTGAACGTGCTGCATGGAGCCGCTGAGGGCGGCCCGGTGCTCACGGATGCACTGGCCTACCTGAGTTGCCGGGTGGAACAGCGCATGGAAGGGCCGGATCACTGGATCATCTACGCGCTGGTGGAACAGGGCAACGTGGCAGACATCGATGGGCGAACAGCGGTTCACCATCGAAAGACAGGCAACCACTACTGATGGTGACCACCGTCGCAGCGAGCTCCTCATCGGCTGACCGGCAGGTGATCAGCCTGGCGATCGACCAAGGCCTGGTCTGCCTGCGGGGACTCAGCCCACAGCGGCTGCGGTTCGAGCTGGAATATGCACTGGAGCGCGGCAGCACGGCCAACAGTTTTCTGTTCGAAGCCGGGCTTGATGCAACCGGAGTTCAGCAGCCCTCTGTACTGGTGCATCCCCCTGGGATGGCCTACAGCAGCGTTTTCCTGCCTGCTCTGCAGGACGCTCTACCGGCTACTGATGAGCCCCTGCTGATTGTGATTGGGCACGTGAATCCCAACCGTGTGGCGTTGCTGCAGGAACTGGCCGGAACGTATCCAGGCCTTGAGCTGATCGCGTCCAATCCTGGCGCCAAGCTGCTGCAAGAGCTCTGGAACCGACGCAAGCCCTCTCCCTCAGGTGTTGAAGATGAGGCACAAGCACTGCCAGATTTTCCCCCGTTGAGAGTGATCCGCCGGGAGCAGACACTCGAATTGAGCCACGGGCGCAGCCTGCTGCTGATACCCGCACCAACTCCCCGTTGGCCAGGCGGACTGATGGCTTTCGAAGAGCGCTTCGGGCTGTTGATGAGCGACAAGTTCTTCAGCGCCCACCTCTGCACCGACACCTGGGCGGAAGCCAACCGAAGCAGCACCGAAGAAGAGCGTCGCCATTTCTACGACTGCCTGATGGCACCGATGGCCCGCAAGGTGGACCTGCTGGTTGAGCGTCTGGAGGAACTGAGCATCCGCACGATTGCTCCGGCCCATGGTCCCGCCATCGATGCCAGTTGGCGCAGTCTGCTGAATGACTACCGTCGCTGGGGGGAAAGTCACCAGCAATCCAGCCTGAATGTGGTTCTGCTGTTTGCCAGTGCTTACGGCAACACCTCAGCGATTGCCGATGCCCTGGCGCGGGGCGTCAGTCGTACCGACATTCGGGTCACCAGCCTCAACTGCGAGTTCACTCCATCGGAGGAGCTGGTTGCCGCCATCCAGTCTGCGGATGGGATCCTGATCGGCTCACCCACCCTCGGTGGTCACGCACCCACCCCGGTGGTCTCCGCGCTGGGAACCCTGCTGGCGGAGGGTGATCGCAGCAAACCGGTGGGCGTGTTCGGCAGTTTTGGCTGGAGCGGTGAAGCCGTGGACCTGCTGGAAACGAAACTGCGTGACGGTGGCTTCAGTTTCGGCTTCGACCCGATCCGGGTCAAATTCAGCCCTGATCGCTCGAAGGTGAAGGAGCTGGAGGAAATCGGGACCCGTTTCGCGCGCAAACTTCTCCAGGCGGAAAAACGGGCACAGCGGCGCAACGCCGGAAGCATGAGTGAAAGTCGCAGCGATCCAGCTGTGTTGGCCCTCGGACGTGTGGTTGGCTCCCTTTGCATCCTCACCACACGCAAGGGCGAACTCAGCGGAGCCATGGTGGCGAGCTGGGTCAGCCAGGCCAGTTTCACGCCCCCTGGACTCACGGTTGCTGTCGCCAAGGACCGCGCAGTCGAAGCTCTTCTACACAAGGGGGATCGCTTCGCGCTGAATGTGCTGGCCGAAGGTCGCGAGAGCGGACCGATGAAACAGTTTCTGCAGCCCTTCAAACCAGGAGCCGACCGATTCAGTGGACTGGAACTGGAGACGAGTCCGAATGAACAACCGCTTCTCCCCGAAGCGCTCGCCTGGCTGGAAGGTCGTGTCAGTCAGCGGATGGAGTGCGGAGACCACTGGCTGATCTATGCCCAACTGGACCACGGCGGAGTGTTGGATCAGGAAGCCTCGACGGCCGTCCACCACAGGCGCAGCGGCGCTAATTATTGAACAGTCGTCGTGCCCGATCTGGGGCCGACAACTGATTCAGGTAGCGGCGTGAAAACGTCGTTTCCATGCAACGTCTCCAGTCAGAGCTGATCATGAGCATGACGAACGGTTCCGATGTGCTGGTGATTGCAGCCAGCAACGGCGAGAACCTCAAACTGGCCCAACGCTTCGTGGAGCAGGTGCAGAAACAAGGCAACAGCGCTGATCTGCTCGACCTCACAACACTCGAACTTCCCCTGTTCACACCGCGCGAGCAGGACCACGGCATGCCGGTTGAGGTGCCTGCATTACACAAACAACTGATGACGGCACAGCGATGGGTCATCTGCGCCCCTGAATACAACGGTTCAATCCCCCCGGTCCTGACGAACGCCATCGCCTGGCTGTCCGTTCAGGGAGATGACTTCCGGGCCCTTTTCAACGGACGGCCGATCGCCATGGCCAGCTTCTCAGGCGGCGGCGGCATGGAGCTGCTGGTGTCGCTGCGCATCCAGCTCACCCATCTGGGCGCCCAGGTCGTGGGGCGTCAGCTGCTGAGCAACTACTCCAAAGCAGCGAAAGACGAAAGCATTGCCGACCTCATCCAGCGCCTGATGCAGATGTCACCACTGCAGCTGTGACTGCGTTTATCGGCCATTGAATCAGAAACAACCGATGAACCAAGGTTGGTCGCTGAAATTAAAAAGCAATCTATTCAAAAGAGAATCGGAATTTCATACGCGCACCACATCCAACCCACTGAAATAGCCAAGTCGTTAACAATTTCCATTCCACGAATGGGCATGACCCTGGATCCTCAGTACGCGATTCGCTACCGCGGATTTGTTCTGTTGGAACAACAAAACAGCGGTTGGCTGGTCAGACCGGAACGAAGCCCCATGACGCTTTTGCCATTTCGCACTCACGCCTGCTCGCTGGCGGATGTGAAAGCAGCGTTGGACCGGCGACTGAAACAGAAGTCAAGCCTGATCTCAGTCGCCTGAAACCTCAGGCCGCCTGAGGCGGGGGCGTGGGCGATCCCTGGGACTGGATGGGGATCACCAGAGTGGCCCAGCGCTCGGGACGGTCGGGACGCTGACGCCTTGCCTGACGAATTCCAAAAGGAACTCTCAGCACATTGGTCCCTTCGATCGGCAATGTATGACCCCGACCGAGTGCAGCCTGCAGGCAGTCAGGAATGTCGGGAAGCTGCAGTGAGTCTGGAGTCTGTCCCGTCGATTCAAGTTGTTGTTTGGTGTCGCGACTCATTGATTCCCCATTTGCGACGGTGAATGCTGTGCAGTGTGATCAAAGTTCTCATTGCACAACTAAAAATCGAAGATTAATTTCCGATTTCGGTAAAATTTAACCCATTATCTAACTCGCTGCTGCAGCCATCTCTTCAACGCTGGGGCAGGTGCAGATCAGATTGCGATCGCCGTAGGCATTATCAATCCGTGCCACAGCTGGCCAGAACTTGTTGTTGCGCTGATCCGACAACGGAAACGCAGCCTGTTCTCGGGTGTAAGGGCGATCCCAGTGATCAGCAGTCACTGCGCTCAACGTGTGGGGAGCGCGGCGCAGAGGATTGTTCTCACGGTCGCTGTCGCCATTTTCAATCGCTGATACTTCTGCGCGGATCGCGATCATCGCGTCACAGAAACGATCCAGCTCTTCCAGGCTCTCGCTTTCGGTGGGCTCCACCATCACAGTGCCCGCCACCGGCCAGCTGACCGTCGGAGCGTGGAAGCCGTAATCCATCAGACGCTTGGCCAGGTCATCAACCTCCAAGCCGGCGCTGCGCTTCATGTCCCGCAGATCAAGAATGCATTCATGGGCCACGAGTCCTCCCTCTCCCCGAAACAGCACCGGGTAGTGAGAATCCAGCCGATGCGCCAGATAATTGGCTGACAGCAGAGCCACGGCGGTGGCCTGCCGCAGGCCAGCAGGGCCCATCAAACGCAGATACATCCAGCTGATCGGCAGGATGCCTGCACTGCCCAGGGGAGCAGCAGACACCGCTGAAATGGACCGGTCACCGCCGCAGGACGTCAAGGGATGACCGGGGAGAAATGGCAGCAGATGCTCGCCCACACCGATGGGGCCAACCCCTGGGCCACCGCCGCCATGGGGAATACAGAACGTCTTGTGAAGGTTGAGATGGCAGACATCCGCCCCGAAGGCCCCTGGTCTGCAGACACCGACCTCAGCGTTGAGATTGGCGCCATCGAGATACACCTGTCCTCCATGGTCATGAACGAGGCTGCAGATCTCACGGATTCGGGTCTCGAACACCCCATGGGTGGAGGGATAGGTGACCATCAGCGCCGCCAGGACATCGGCATGCTCAGAAAGCTTGTC
>PVBE012684030.1_pt1 | contig 19497 bp, 18 predicted proteins | sample 1631181 | NCBI WGS metagenome assembly PVBE01 (sample SAMN08397723, study PRJNA350692) | Marine metagenome, whole genome shotgun sequencing project. | isolation source: water | place: Pacific Ocean | collected 2012-04 | reverse complement strand
TGCGAGAGGGCTTGCTGCCGCCTCGCGACCTGCGCCACCGGCGAGCTCTGCTGCGTGGGCAACGACGCCGACTCGTACGACAGCATCTACGAGGGCTGCCTCGAGACCTGCGCCGCGATGCCTGCGCTCGGCATCGTCGTGAACGGCCAGTCCAGCTGTGACCAGACCGTCAACTTCATGTCCGCCATCCACCCCGAGTTCGGTGACGCCTGCCACCGAGTTGGCGGATGGCGGTGACGAGAAGGACGCCTTCGGCCCCTGGTCGGTGACCGTCGAGCGGAACTGAACCGTCCTCTCAGTCTGCGGCGGCCACGCCGTTGAGCGTGTCGACGACGGAGAGCACGTCGCCGAGCGAGTAGAAGTCGACCGTCACGAAGTTGGGGACGCGCCCGAAGGCGGCGAGGCAGCGCTGCGCGTGGTCGAGCAGCACGGCCTCGGCGTTCGCCTGCTCGGCCACCCTGAAGAAGGCGACGGGGTTGGTGATGAAGTGGTTGAGGATGAAGAGCGGGTGCGCCGGGTCGCCGCGGTTGGGGGCGCAGTCGAAGTCCTCGATGGTGTCGACCGACCAATGGGTCTCGAACGCGTAGGACCAGACGTCGTGATGCCAGGGCGGGCCTCCCGGTGAGTCGCTGAGCACCACGAGCCGCCGGTCTGCGTCGACCATCTCGCCGAGCGTCGGGAACGGGCCGTCCGCCTGCAGCGTGTGGACGTAGACGGCCAGGCCGCTCTCCTCGAAGGCGGCGGCGGTCTGCTCCGGGCTGATGTACGCCTCGAAGATGATCGTGAGCACCTCCCGCGGGTTCGCCTCGAGGAAGGCGCGCAGCTCGCCGAGCACGTCGACGAGCAGGTGCTGGCCGAGGTCGCAGCGCCCGTGGCAGAGCCGCGGCTCGCCGTCGTGGAAGTGGGTGTCGAGCATCAAGCCGCGCACCCCGTCGGCGAGCTGGGTGGGGATGGCGTTGAAGTGGTTCGGCGCCCAATAGGCGTCGTCCTGGGTGGCCATCGCGTTGTGGGTGGTGGCGTAGGCGACCTCGTCGTAGCGGCGCGCACACAGCGCCTCGTGACCGTTGCAACGCACGTTCGCGTCGGGCTCGGCGGTGGCGTCCGGGACAGCCGCGGCGTCGGCCGCAAGCGCGTCGGGAGGTTGTGCATCAGGCGTCTGTGCGTCGGGCGGAGCCGCCGCGTCGGGTTCCGTGTCGTCGCAGGCAGCGAGGCACAGCGCGAGCACCAGGAGCCTCGGCGTCAGCGCACCCTCAACAGCTCGGCGGCGCGGTGCACGGCTCGGCGAATGCGCGGGTAGGTCCCGCAGCGGCAGAGGTTCGCGGAGAGCGCAGAGTCGATGTCGGCGTCGGTGGGCTCGGGGTTGCGCTCGAGCAGCGCGACCGTCTGCATGATCTGACCGGCCTGACAGTAGCCGCATTGCGGGACGTTGCCTTCGAGCCACGCCTTCTGGACGGCGTGCAGCTGCGCCTCGGTGCCGATGTCTTCGATGGTGCGCACCTCGCGGCCACGCAGGTCGCCCAGGCCGGTCACGCACGAACGCGCGGGGAAGCCGTCGAGGTGCACCGTGCACGCGCCGCAGAGCGCCTTGCCGCACCCGAACTTCGTGCCGCGCAGGCCCAGCTCCTCGCGCAGGACCCACAGCAGCGGGACGTCCGCCGGCACGTCGACGCTGTGCTCCTTCCCGTTCACCCGCAGCTTCGTGGCCAATGCGCTCCCTCCTACTCCGACGCCCAGACCGGCAGCTTCAGCAGCACGCCGACCTGGCCCAGGTGGGTCTCCGAGTCCGGAAAATACCCGTAACGCCCATAGAGCGAGAAGAGGGCGAACGACAGCAGCAGGCGGCCCTGGCCACCCAGCTCGGTCTCGCCGTCGCGCAGCCGCAGCGCGCCGCCGCCGTCGATGCCCAGCGCGGTGAAGCCGAGCTCGGGTCCGGCGGTGACGAGGGTCTCGTCGGGACCAAAATCGTAGGCCGCGTCGGCGAAGACGCCCGTCCACCAGCCGTGCGAGAGGCGCACCAGGCTCAGCTCACCACCGGCGAATCCGCCGCCCCCGGTCCCGAAGCTGCCGCCTCCCGTCGCGCCGAGCATCACGCTCCAGCCCGCCTCCGAGCCAAATGTGTAGGGCGGCTCGGTCGCGTACGCCGGGGTCGCGAGAAGGAGCAGCGCGGCCGCCACGGGTAGTAGCCATGCTCCACCTCTGGAGTACCGCGTCTGCGAAAACGCGGTGTCCGGGCTGGCACTGCGGTCGCTGCTCCGAGTCGCCGTTGCCGATGTCTCAGGGGACGCCATGCTGCGCTACATCCTGCCACAATTGATGCTGCTAGACGGACCGAGCACGCGTAACCCGCGCCAGCACTGGCGCGGACCACGCACGCCGCTTCATCAATCACCTCCTCCTGCCAGACGTTCGCGCACCCGCGCCCAGCTCGTGAGGGCCATCTCCAGGCCGGCGCGGGTCTGCTCGTCGACCGGCGGGCGGACCCAGCGGGAGCAGACGATGTCGGCGAGCAGGACATCGAGCGCCTTATCGAGCCCCGGTGGTGCACCCGCGAGGCGCGCGAAGTCGGCGTCGAGCCCGGCCCCCTCCACGATGAAGCGCGCGACGTCGACGGCCGGCGGCCCCCAACTCACGGTCTGCCAATCGAGCAGGACCGGGCCCTCGGCAGTGAACATCACGTTCTCGACGTGCAGGTCGGCGTGGATCACGGCGTGCTCCATCGCCCCGAGGCGCTCGGTGGCCAGCGCCGCCACCGCGGGCAGGTCGGCGAGCAAGTGGTGCACGGGCGAGCGCGGGAAGAGGTCGCAGAAGGTCGGCAGGCTGCGCGCCACTTGCTGAGCTCGGTGCATGGGCGAGCCGGCCCAGGGCGCGAAGACCATCTCGGCAGGCCGCGTCGGAAACGAGGTGTGCAGCACGCGCAGCGTCTCGGCCATCGCCGCCAACGACGCGGCGGGGCACCCGAGGTCGGACCGGCCGGGCTCTCCAGCGACGAAGTCGAGCACGATCTGGGTGTCGTCGGCGTAGTGCAGCTCTGGCAACAACAGGTCGAGCCTCGGCGCGAGCTGCTGGTAGAACGCCGCCTCCCGCGCGACCTCCTCCGGATCGTCGGACCGCTTGACCACCAGATGGCGCGTCGGCGTCCGCAGCTCGAAGCGCTGGCTCGCGCGGCCCTGCGCTTCACCGATGGGGCCCACCACGGTGCATGGCTCGCCGAGCGCGACCGATAGATCCATCGCCTGGCGCTACTCCCTCGGGCGCGGAGCGCACCATCCGTGGAAAAGCGGACATCTTGTATCACCTCCACATGAACGGGCGTTCGGAGTAGGTGAAGGTGCCGCGGGGGCAGTGGGGCCCGCGCGGCGTGACGGGTAGCAGTGCTCCATCTCTGGAGTACCGCGTCTCCGAAACCCCGGTGTCCGGGCTGGCACCGCGGTTGCAGCTCCGAGCGGCCGTAACAGATGTCTCGGGGGACGCCATGCTGCGCTACATTCTGCCACTATTGATGCTCCTTTCTTGGGGTTGCTACGCGGTCGAGGGGGCGTTCGACAACGTCCTCGCCGTTCGCGGCCCCGACATGGTCGCGGTCGGTCAGACGGCGACCTGGAACGCCTCCGACGCGTGCACCGAACGTGAGGGGACGGTGGGGGAGGGGAAGATCCCGTCGCCCGACCCCGGCAATCCGTGCTCGACCGAGCAGGTGAGCCACATCGTCGGCGTCACGGTCGAGGATCCCAGCATCTTCGAGGTGGTGGAGATCCGGGAGCGTCAGATCGTCTTCAGGGCGCTGCGGCGCGGGACCACGAACGCGACGGTCGTCGCGCAGATGGACGACGGGGAGAACCGCACCGGCAAGGCCTGGTTGCGCTCGGAGAAGGGCGACCGCGTCGTCTTCGACCCGGTCTGCAACCTGCCGCAGGACGGCGGCACGCCCAAGCGGCTGCCGGTCGACCAGGCGGTGGCGTTCCGGGTGGGTGTGCTCCAGCCGCATGTGCACTACGACGCGAGCATGGAGGTGCTGGACCCGGATCCACTCGTCTACGTGGAGCAGGACCGCATGGGCAACCGCGTTTACCGCACGCCGGCGCGCACCGGAGAGGCCCGGCTGACGTCGCTTCTCGACCCCGAATTCGCGCTCCCGATGGCGTTCTACTCCGCGGCGGATGTGGAGGAGATCGAGGTCCAGGTGCGCGGCGCCTCCGACGACCCGACGCAGCCGATCGTGGTGGGCCAGGAGATCACGACGATCCTCGACACCGGGCTGGTGATCGATGGGGCCCGCGTGTGTGTGGACGAGCTGACGCGGACGCTCGATTGGGAGACGCCGGAGACCTGTCACGGCGGCCAGCGCGACTTCACCCCGCAGACCACCAGCGGCCGGCACGTGTTCTTCAACGCGCGGGCGTCAGGCACCTGCCGATTCAGCATCTCCGTGGGCAACGCCGTGCACGTCTTCGAGCGCACCCTGGAGGTCACGCCCAGGTGAGGCGGTGCGACGGTCTAACGGGGAAGCCCTGACAGCGAGAGCTGCTCGGGTCCGTGCAGGACGCGGGTGTTGAGCCCCGCGCCCACGAGCTGCTCGGCGAGCGGCTCGGCGCGTGATCCGTGGACCAGCACGACCTCCGGGTTGCATTGCGCGGCGAAGCGCACGAGCCACGGCTCGTCCGCGCGGGGTCGGGCGTCCACGTATCGGCCGGCACCGCGGGTGGAGACGCTGTGCGTGGCCGACCGCGGTCCGCCGCCAAGCCAGCTCGGGCGACGCGGCTGCACGCCCGCCTGCTCCAGCGCGGAGATGACCGCGGCCGCGGCTGCGGCGTCGGGCACCACGATGCGCCCGGGGTCGGCCAGCGCCTTCTCGAGCCAATCCGATGGCGGTGCCGCGAGCGCGGGCGCCGCGAGGACGAGTCGCTGCGCATGGCGAGGCACGAGCCCCTCCGTGGTGGGCCCCACCGCCAACGTGCGGTCGCCGTCGCGGGTCAGGAGGAGCGCCGCGCCGCCGACGCCGTAGCCGGTGGGGAGCAGCTCGACCCGGTGTCCCATCGCCAACGCGCCACGACCGAAGGGCAACCCGAGCGCCCCGGGCCAGGTGGCGGCGAGCGACATGCTGGCGAGGGTCTGGCGAGCGGTGGGCCGACGCGCAGGCCGGTGGGTCCAGAAGGCGGCGTCCACCTTGCGAGTGGGATCGAGCGTGAGCCCCTCGAGCCGGACGCCGTGCTGGTAGGTCACCTTCAAGGGGTCGCACCGCGCAGGATGGCCTCCGGCGTGCCGTGGTCGAGGCGCCACACCCGGACGAGGTGGTCGCGACTCCCGGTGTACGCGTACTTCGCGTCGAGCGCGACCGCTTCCACCGGCAGCTCCGCTCCCTCGAGGGTGTAGACCCTCTTCCCACCTGCGTCCCAAACGACGGCGGTGAAGTCGTCGCTCCCGGTCAACAGGTGCGTGTCCGTGGCGGCCAGCGCCAGGATGGGCCGCGAGTGGGCGGCGACGTCGAGGCGGCGCTCGCCCGTGGCCGGGTTCCAGGCGCGCAAGCGGCCGTCGTATCCGGCGCTGTAGAGCACATCGCCGCGCCAGACGAGGGCCGTGACCCAACCGTCGTGGGCCGCGATGGACCGGACCAGCTGACCGTCGGCGGCCGCCGAGATCCGGATGCGCCCGTCGTGACCGCCCGAGGCGACCTGAGCTGCGTCCGGTGCCACCGCGGCGGCGAGCGCGTCGGGCGTATGCGCGGTGTGTTTCCAGACGTCGACGCGGGACGCCACGCCGGTGTCGGCGACCACGAAGACACCGTCGCCGAGGGGCGCGCCATCGTTGAGGTAGCGCGAAGGCAGCGTCACCTGGCCGAGGCGCTCGCCCGCCGGGGTCCAGCGCGTCGCGGATCCGTCGTTCGACAGGCTGAGCACGCCCTTCGCCGTCGCGTGCAGGGCGACGATGGGCATGCGGTGCGCCCGCCAGCGCTGGACGGCTCGGCGGGACGCCACGTGCCAGCCGACGATGTGCCCGCCTGAGTCGGCGCTGTAGAGACCGTGGGGCGTCGGCGCCAGCGCCGTGATCCACGCCGCGTGACCGGGTTGCGGCGGGGGTAGCGCCGCGTCGGCCGGGCTCGGCGTGGGGGCAGGCTGCGGTGTGGGAGCCGCGGCCGGCCAGAGCAGCCAGGCAAGCCCGCCGGCGGCGACGACAACGAGCAGCGGGAGTGCGAGCTTCACCTCGGTCAGACCCTTGGCGCCGCGTGCTCTTCGAGGAATTGAAGCTGGCCCTCGAGCAGACCCTCGGCGCCGTCCCAGCGCATCCCGTCCACGCGGGCAGCGGCCTCGTCGTCGAAGAAGCTGGTGGCGGTCAGCAGCGCCCCCGACAGGTCGGCGCCGCGCAGGTCCGCGCCCGCGAGCCGGGCGCCCTCGAGATCGCTGCCCCGCAGGTCGACGTCGCGCAGGTCGGCGCCGCGCAGGTCGCTCAACGTCAGGTTCGCGCCCGCGAGGTCGGTGCCGCGCAGGTCGGCGCGACGCAGGTCACAGTTCTTCAGACGCACCGCGCCGAGCGCCCGCGTCTGCGGCCACCAGCCGCGCAGGTCGGCGCTTCGCACCGTCCGCCCGCGCCACCGCTCGAAATCCGTCGCGGCCGTCAGCGCCGAGAGCTTCTCGGGTGCGATCGAACCACCGACGTAGCGCTCGTCGCCGGGCCAGGGGTCGGCGTTGTCGTGGTTGCCGTCGGTGCGCTCCCAGTAGCCGAGGCGGTGGGTGGTCTCGAGCTCGATGCCGCGCACCCACTTCAGAGACTTGTAGAAGTAGCGGCCGGTCGTGACGATCCGTAGCGGACCACCGTGCCCCTGCGTGAGCGGCTCGCCGTTCGCGGTGTGCACGAGCCAGCTGTCCGACCGCGCGACCTCCAGCGGCAGCGACGCGTCGTGGTCCCGCGCCGACCACGCCGCGAAGTGCACCGACACGGCCGAGGGCTGAACTCCGGCGCGGTCGAACAGGTGCGCCAGGCGTGTGCCGCGGAACGCCATGCCCTGGTGCGACCACCGCGTGACGCAATGGATGTCCATCACGAGGTCTTCCTGGGGCATCGCGAGCAGCTCCGGCCACGACAGGTCCAGCGGCCGGTCGACCGCGCCGCCGAGCGAGAGCCGCCAGTCCTCTACAGCTGGTGCGTCGGGGCTCGGCGTGCGTTCACCGACGACCGGCCATTTGCGGGTCGCGATTTGGTCGGGTGGGAGCCAGTCAGTCATGTGCGTCCAGGCGACTGGTGAGCGAGAAGCCCGCTGTCGGATAGCCAACCTGCGCGCCGTCGATTCGCGCGTTGTTGTAGCCAATTCGGGGTTCGAGCGCGACGGGGTGCCCCCACCAGCGTCCGAGCTGGACGATGCCCGAGAGCTCCGCACCACCGGCAGGCGCGAGTTTCCGAAGGCGCGGGAGGCTGCCGCGGGGCCAGCCGTCGATGCCGATGACACCCACTCTCGCGGTCGCGGCGACGCCGAACCCGTCCGCGAGCGACAGGTGGTAGCCGAGCATCGCGAGCGCCTCGGCCTTCTGGGTCAGCAGCACACGCTCGGGGTTGCGGTCGTCGGCGCCGCCCGACCACGCGAGCAGTCCGCCACAGAACACGTCGTCGAGCAGGAACCAGCGCACATCGACCTGGGCACCCGCCAACCAGGGGGCGCCGTCGTCCGGCTGGTCCACGCGCAGCCCACCTCCGAAGAGCAAGGCGCCCGCGGTGATGATCTGGACGAGGCTCAGAGGAAGATGGGCTCCTCATAACGACCGAAGACGCTGACGAGTGATCCGCAGACCTCTCCGACGGTCAAACCGTCACGCACCGCGTCGACAATTCGCGCCATCAGGTTGGCGTCGCCGCGCGCGCCGTCGATGAGCCCTTGCTGGTGTCGCGCCACCATCGCCGGATCGCGGCGTGCTCGGTGGGCCCGCAACCGCTCGACCTGCGCGTGCTCCAGATCCGGGTCGACCTTGTGCACGTCGTTGCTCGCGGTGACGCCCTGGTCGGCGAAGGCGTTGACGCCGACCACCTTCTGCTCGGTCGACTCGACCGCGAGCTGGTAGCCGTACGCGGCGTCCTGGATCTCGCGCTGGACGTAGCCCTTCTCGATCGCCGGGATCACCCCGCCGAGCTCGTCGATGCGCCGGATGTAAGCCTCGGCGCGCGCCTCGAGCTCGTCGGTGAGCCACTCGACGACGTGACTGCCCGCGAGGGGGTCGACGAAGTCGGCGACGCCGCTCTCGTGGGCGATGACCTGCTGCGTGCGCAGCGCGAGCAAGGCCGCCTCGGCGGTCGGGAGCCCGAGGGCCTCGTCCTTCGAGTTGGTGTGCAGGCTCTGGGTGCCGCCCATCACGGCGGCGAGGGCCTGCAGCGCGACGCGGACCACGTTGTTGTCGACCTGCTGTGCGGTCAGCGTGCTGCCGGCCACCTGCGTGTGGAAACGCAGCGTGCACGCGCGATCGGTCTTCGCGCCGAAGCGCTCGCGCATGATGCGCGCCCACAGGCGGCGGGCCGCGCGGAACTTCGCGACCTCTTCGAGGAAGTTGTTGTGGGCGTTGAAGAAGAAGGAGAGCCGACGTCCGAAGTGGTCGACCTCGAGCCCGGCGTCCAGCGCCGACTGCACGTATGCGATGCCGTCCGCGAGGGTGAAGGCGAGCTCCTGCGCCGCCGTGCTGCCCGCCTCGCGGATGTGGTAGCCGCTGATGCTGATGGTGTTCCACTTCGGCGTGTGCTCGGCGCACCACGCGAACATGTCCGTCACCAGGCGCATCGATGGGCGCGGCGGGAAGATGTAGGTCCCGCGCGCCACATACTCCTTGAGGATGTCGTTCTGGACCGTGCCGCGCAGCACGTCCGCCGCTACGCCCTGTCGCTCCGCGATGACCACGTACATCGCGAGCAGCACGCTGGCCGGCGAGTTGATGGTCATCGAGGTCGAGACCTTGTCGGTCGGGATGCCCTCGAGCAGGACCGCCATGTCCTCGACGCTGTCGATCGCGACCCCGACCTTGCCGACCTCGCCGAGGCAACGCGGGTCGTCTGAGTCCATCCCCATCTGGGTCGGCAGGTCGAAGGCGACGCTCAGCCCGGTCGTGCCCTGCTCGAGCAGGTAGCGGTAGCGCGCATTCGACTCCTGCGCCGTGCCGAAGCCCGCGTATTGGCGCATCGTCCAGAACCGCCCGCGGTACATGTTCGGCTGGACGCCGCGGGTGAACGGAAACTCACCGGGGAAGCCGTGGCGCGGATCCGGGTCGTCGGGCCCCTGCAGCGGTCCGATCTCGATGTCGCTGCTCGTCGCGAAACGCTCACGCCGCTCTGCGAAGCGTGCGCGGCTCTTGGCCAGCGTCGATTTCTCCCACCGCTCGCGCTCGCTCATTGCGCCTCCTCGAGCGTGACGAGGTCGGCGTTCGCCTCGACCGCGTCGCCGGCCTTCACGTGGACCTTCGCGACGACGCCCGGAGCGGTCGCGCGCAGCTCGTTCTCCATCTTCATCGCCTCGACGACCACCACGCCCTGGCCCGCGTCGACGGTGTCGCCCTCTGCGACCATCACCTGGACGACCCGACCCGGCATGGGGCTTCGCACGACGTTGCCGGCGGCGCCCATCCCGGAGGCGTTCCGGCGCGCTCGTAGCCGTGCGGCGCGGGCGTCGAGCACCGTGAGTGTCGTCGCGAGTCCGTCCGCGTGCAGATCCAGCGCGTCGCCCCGGGCGCCGGTCCGAACCGCCACGCTGCGACCGCCCGTGTGCAGGTGGACGAGCCCGGCGGCCGCCTCGGCCTCGACGGTGCGCGCCTCGCCATCGCCGACCCGGATCCGGTAGACGCCGGCCCCGACCGCGTCGACCTCGACGGCGATCGCGTCGTCGCCCAACTCGATGGTGTAGCGCATCGGCTCAGCCTCCCCGGAGGACGCGGCCGCGTCCCTGAAGCAGCCACGGGCTGGCGCTCGCGCCATGACCGTTGGCACCGCTGCGGCTCGCCTTCGCACGATCCGCCTCGAAGCGCTGGATGGCCGCAGCCGCCAGCACCGCGTCCTGCCACGCCGCGTCGCCGGACGGGGCGTCGGGGAGCGCGCCGCCGAGCAGCCCCGTGTCGTATTGACCCGCCACGAAGTCCGGATGCGTGAGCACGCGGTGGTGCAGCGCGACGTTGGTCGTGATGCCCAGCACGGCGGTCTCGCCGAGGGCGCGCTTCATGCGGCGGATTGCCTGCCCGCGGCTGGCGCCCCAGGTGCAGACCTTCGCGACCATCGGGTCGTATGCCATGCCGACCACCGAGTGGGCGTCGATGCCCGCATCCACGCGTACGCCAGGCCCTTCCGGCCAGCGCAGGCCGGTCACGCGGCCGGGCGAGGGCAGGAAGGTCTCCGGATCCTCCGCGTAGATGCGGCACTCGATCGCGTGCCCGCGTGCGACGAGGTCGTCCTGCCCGAAGCTCAGCGGTTCGCCGGCCGCGACGCGCAGCTGCTGCTCGACGAGGTCGATGCCGTACACGAGCTCGGTGACCGGATGCTCGACCTGCAGCCGCGTGTTCATCTCGAGGAAGTAGAAGCCGTGGTCGCCGCCCACCAGGAACTCGACGGTGCCGGCGCCCACGTATCCGCAGGCTTCCGCGGCCGCGACCGCCACCTCGCCCATGCGCTGGCGCAGCGCCGCGTCGATGAACGGTGACGGGCATTCCTCTACGACCTTCTGGTGACGGCGCTGGACCGAGCACTCGCGCTCGCCCACGTACAGCGCAGCGCCGTGGGCGTCGCAGAGCACCTGGATCTCGACGTGGTGTGGCTCGTTGACGAACTTCTCGACGTAGACCGCGTCGTTGCCAAAGGCGCCCGCCGCCTCGCGCCGCGCTGCGTCGAGCGCCGCTTCGAAGCCGGTCTCGTCGTGGACCAGCCGCATCCCCTTGCCGCCGCCGCCTGCCGACGCCTTCAGCATCACGGGGAACCCGACCTGCCTCGCCGTGGCGAGCGCGTCGGCAGCATCTGCGACCGGCTCGGAGACTCCGGGCACCGTCGGTACGCCAGCGGCTTCGACCGTACGGCGCGCCGTGAGCTTGTCGCCCATCGTCTCGATCGCCTTGGGCGGCGGGCCGATCCAGACGAGGCCCGCTTCGGTCACCCGGCGCGCGAACGCCGCGTTCTCGCTCAGGAAGCCATATCCGGGGTGGATGGCCTGGGCGCCCGAGCGCCGCGCGGCGTCGATGACGGCCTCGGCCACGAGGTAGCTCTCGGACGACGCCTCCGGTCCCACGCAGACCGCGGCGTCCGCCATGCGCACGTGCAACGCGTGGCGGTCCGCTTCGGAGTAGATCGCCACCGGCGAGATGCCCAGATCGCGCAACGTGCGCATGACCCGGACGGCGACCTCACCGCGGTTGGCGACGAGCACCCGCTCGAACATCGATGCCTCCTCGGGAAGGGGCGGAACTTACCAGATCGCGGGCGCGAGCGCGGTACCGTTGGGCATGCTGGACCACCCCGTCGTTTCGCAGCGCTACTTCTTCCCGCGCGCCACGCCTCCCCCCGACCCCTTCGTGGTGGCGACCGGCGAGGTGGCCCTCGTCTGTCATCGCGCGGCGGCCGGCAATCCACGGACGCTGCTGCACTTCCACGGCAACGGCGAGGTCGTGGCGGACTGGGTCGGCGGCTTCTCGGAGTCGGTGAATCGCGCCGGACTCGACCTGCTCCTCGCGGAGTACCGCGGATACGGCGGCTCGGGTGGCGAGCCGTCCCTCGTCGCCATGCTGGACGACGCGCTCGCCGTGTACGACGCGCTGGGGCTCCCGCCGGAGCAGGTCGTGGTGTACGGGCGCTCCGTGGGGTCGATCTACGCGCTGCACGTCGCTGCGCATCGGCCGGTGGCGGGGCTGGTTCTGGAGAGCGGCATCGCGGACGTGCACGAGCGGCTCCGGATTCGGATCGAGCCCCGTGAGCTGGGCACGGACGAGGCGGGGTTTCGCGCGGCGGTCGCGGCGCACTTTGATCACGAGGCGAAGCTCGCGGCGTACCAGGGGCCGGTGCTGGTGCTCCATGCGCGCGCCGACCATCTGGTTGACGTCTCACACGGCGAGCGGCTGGCGTCCTGGGCGGGGGAGCGCGGCACGCTGCGGGTGTTCGAGCGCGGAGACCACAACAGCATCCATGCGTACAACGGCGCGGAGATCATCGGGCTGGTCGGAGACTTCGCGAGTCCGTGAGGCATCCCGCCCGGTCGGAACACGCGGTCGCGACTCCGCGGGTGGCCGTCCGCGTCGCTACTCGCACACCCCGATGTGCAGGAAGTAGTCGGCGAAGCTCTGCCAGGCCTCCGTCGGGTCGTGCAGGCGCTCGCAGGTCTGGTCGAGTGGGCAGACCCCGACGCCGGGTCCGCAGAGGCGGCGGCAGTTGGGGCCATTTCCGCGGCCGCTCCAGGGGTGGCGCTCGGGGCCTGACCACTCGAATTGGAAGACGGAGCGCGCCGGGTGGCGGCCGTCGTCGTGCCAGCCGGTGTGAAGCGTGCAGACCAGCCCGGGCTCACAGCTGCCGGGGTCGCATGCGTCGCCCTCCACCTCGTCGCCGGCCGCGGCGCACTCGAAGCCGTCCCATTGGTTACGGCTCGATTGCGGGTAGCAGCCCTCGCCGTCGCCGCAGTCGTCCGCGCCCGGTCGGCAGGCGCCGTCGGCGCCGAGGTTGGGGAACTCGCGTACGTCGTCGTCGGCCGGCTGGCACACCCCGAAGCGGTTGCCTTCGTCGTTCTCCGGGCAGCGCATCGAGAAGGGACAATCGAAGCTGTTGTACGCGCAGAATGGCGAGCAGATGTTGTGGTCCGGGAGGCACGAGAGCTCCTCGCCGCACGTGTCGTCCTCGCCGTCGTCTGGACCCACGCAGTCGTCGCCCAGGCCGTCCTCGCCGGCGGCGACGCAGCGTCCGAATCCATCTCCCGGAGCGAGGGGCTCGCAGCGCAGCCCCGCCACGCAATTCTGCTGGATCACGAAGCACTGCTCGCCGTCTTGCGGCGGCTGGTCGTCCGGCGGAGGCGGCGGCGGATCACCTCGGTCGTCGCGCCCGTCGCGCCCATCACCCTCGTCGCCATTCGCCTCCTCGACCGGGTCGGGCTCCATCCGATCCTCCGGCTCCGGGTCGCCGCGGTCGTCCTCCTCGCACGGCGCCTCCTCCTCGGGGCACTCGAAGCCGTTCTCGATGATCGAGGCGGCGCTCTGATTGACGCCGTGGCCCCCAGTCGGGGCGCACGCGGCGAGCGCGAGGGCGGAGCCCATCATCGTGAGCAGGTAGCGGGTCATCGGTCTTCCTCCAGCAGTCGGTACGGCGCCCAGGTCATCGTGACCTCCATCGGGCGTGCGTCGGGGTCGTCGTGGGCCGCCTCGTCCAACGCGGCGAGGGTCGGCCAGATATGGGTCCGGTAGAGCGCGTCGAGGCGCTCGAGGTCGTCAGGTCTGATGCGCAGGCTAAGATGAAGAAGATGACTCTCGCGTTCGCCGCCGCCGGCCTGCTCGCGTTCACTGGGACTGCCAACGCGCAGGTCGATCTCGAGGAGGTCAAGGACCTCGCCGAGGACGCGATGGACACCCAGTGCGCCGAGAAGGTGCGTGCAGCCGCGCAGAAGGTCGGTCCGAAGTGGAAGGGCATGCGCACTGCGTGCAAGGCCCTGCGCAAGTGCAAGAAGACGTGCCGCGCGTCCAAGCGTGGCGTCAAGAAGGAAGCCCGCGGCGACAAGCGCGACTGCAAGGCGGAGTGCAGGGGCAAGAAGGGTCCGGCCAAGAAGGCGTGCAAGAAGTCGTGCAAGAAGGACTTCCGCGGCGCCAAGAAGGGCGCGCGTGGCGCCAAGCGCAACTGCGCGAAAGACTGCCGCGGCGAGCTGAAGACCCCCGCGTGCAAGAACGCCCGCAAGGCGGTCTGGAAGGAGATCGGCAAGACCATCAAGGGCGCCGGTCAGCAGTGCTTCAACGACGCCAAGGGTCTCTTCGGAGGCTGACCTCCGACGTGCGCGGTCCGGGCGCGGGAACTACATCCTCGCCCGGACCTTGTACTGGACGCCCTTGAGCAGCTTCTTGCCGTGAAGCACCACCTTGATCACGTGCTCCTTGGCGCCCTTGATCGTCACCGTCCTGACCTTGCCCTTCTTGGTCCTGGGCCCGACGGTGAACGCCGCCACTTGCTTCGCGCCGAACTTCTTGCCTTTGGCCTTCTTGCACACGACGACGCGAATCTCGCCCTTCCCATCGAGCTTGTGGAAGTCGAGCTCGACCTTCTTGAAGGCCGGGATGGACGAGATGAAGACGCGCTCCGTCGCGCCGACGACGCGACCTCGAGCCCACTTGTTGAAGTCGAGGCGGCGCGGACCAATGGTGGCCCAGCTCTGCTTGCCGACCAGCTTGTTCCAGGCCTGGATGCCCTTGTCGGTGGCCTTCATGATCTGCGCGGCGGTGGCGCCGTGCGGACCGGCGGCGGACAGCGTCTTGGTGACGATGGGTCCGCTGTACTTCCAGACGTCGCTGGTGACCTCCGCGGCCGAGGTGCACGAGCCCTTCTTCTTCTTCTTCTTCTTGGCGACCGCAGGGCCCGCCGCGAAGGCGATGGCCAGGCCGATACAGAGTGCTCTCATGTTTCCCCCATCACTCGTCCATGCGTGCGGACGATGTAATGGCGATTCTACCTATTCGCGCGCTTTTCAGGGGGAAGAAGATGCGATATCTCGCGCTCGTTTTCTGCGTTTGTGTGGCTGCGCCGACCGTCGTTCAGGCCAAGAAGGTCAAGAAGGCCAAGGCGGGTGACCAGGCCGAGGCTCAGCGCCTCGTCGAAGAGATCAACAAGCTCGCAAAGCGCAACGCCTGGTCCGGTGTGAACAGCAGCTACGCGAAGCTCACCAAGCTCAAGCGAGTCACGTTCCCGGCAAGTGCCCACTTCGTCGGGGCCCAGGCGTCTCGCGCGGCTGGCAACGTCACCAACACGCTGGCCCGCGTGAAGAAGGCCAAGGCGGCCGGTCACAACGCCAAGGCCTGCACCGAGTGGATCAACGACATCAACAAGAACTACGGCCAGGTGAAGATCCTCAAGCAGAAGAAGCCCAACCGCGCCCTCGCCGCGGCCTCCGCGCCGTTCGCGCCCGACCGGCGCGGAGCGATCGCGTTCGCTGCGACGAAGGTGAAGAGCGGTAAGAAGTTCGTGGGTTGGTTGCCGACCGGCGCCTACAAGCTCGGGAACGGCAAGACGTTCTCCGTGCTCGCCGGGCGCACGACCACCGTCAAGAAGAAGTGAGACGGGCTTAAGGTCACCAGCGAGCCGCATCCGCGCCACCGGATGTTCAACCCGCTGCTGCCCGTGGACGGGAGCGAGACGCTGCTCGGTTTCGCGGGCGACTGCGCCGGCTGAGAGAGGGAAGGGAAGGGGCCTGCGGCGCCCACGACGGATGCTCGTGGGGAAAAGGGGGAACCGGCTGTGTTCCGCGCGCGGACACCGCAGGCCGGTTGGGGAATCAACTCGATCAGGGGAAGAAGTCGGGCTCCTGGCCGTCGCCGCCCGGCTCTCCCGGATCGCCCGGCTCGGGCTCACCGACATCGCCATCGTCGCGGTCGCCGCCTGCGTCGCTCGGCACACAACCCGCGCCCGGTCCGCCGCCGCCGCCGCAATCGCAATCCTCGTTACCGTCGGGGTCGATGACGCAGGCGCAATCGGGCTCCTCCTCGTCCCACTCGACCCAGTCGCAATGGGGCGCGCCGTCGCACGCGTCTGCGTCGAGGTCCCAGCACACCCACGCTGAGGGCACGCACTCCGCGACCTCCTCGCAGTCGCCCGGGCCGATGGGCACGCCGGCGCAGTTACCCTCTCCGTCGCAGTCGGGGGGCGGCACCTCGCCGTCGTCGCAGACCTCCTGCTGGACCCAGGCGCACCAGGCGTCCTGGGCGCAATTACGCGGGCCGAGGTCCTGGCAGTAGTCGAGGGCGTCGCGACACACGGGCTGCGCGGCGCAGTCACACAGACCATCGTTGTCGCCGCGGTCCGCGCAGTCGCACGCGTCCTCCAACCACTCGAGCACGCACTCGGCCTCACCGGCGCAGGCGTCAGCGTCGAGGTCTGCACAGTCGCGCCGCCGCTCCTGGCAGAAGCCGCCGCCCTCGTCGCAGTCGCAGTCCTCCTCACCGTCCGGGCCCACCAGGCAGGCGCACGCGCCGCCGCCGTCTTCGGCCCACTCGCAGTCGTCACGCCCGTCGCACTGGTCGGCGCCCAGGTCCTCGCACTCGTTGCCACCCTCGCGAGGCACGCACTCCGCGCCGCAGTCGCAGGGCGGCGGCACCGGCTGGGCGCAGGCGCAGCCGTCGCCGTCCTCGCAGTCACACGGCACCGGGTCGGGGGCCTCGCATTCGCAGTCGTCCTGGATGAGCTCGCAGCGGTCGTTGCGGACGCAGGCCTGCTCGTCGAGGTCCTCGCAATCCACCGGGCCGTCCCGCTCGACGCAGGTCTGCTCCTCGTGGCACGGCGGCGGCGGCTCGGCGGGATCCTCGTCGGGGGCGCGGAACCCGGCACCATCCGCGTCGCCCTGGGCCTGGCGCTCGTCGCAGACCTCCACGACCTCGACGCGACAGCGCGGGTCGCGGACGCATTGGTTGGGCGTCAGGTCGTCGCACGGGCCGACCTCGTCGGGCACGCAGATCTCGCAATCGCAGTCGACGTCGGGCGGGCAGTCGCATCCGTCGAGCTCGACGTGGCACCCGGGCGTCCGGCGGCAGGCGTCGGGAGGCACGTCGCGGCAGTCCACCTCGGCGCGGGCACACGAACGGAAGACCTGGTCGCACTCGTCGCAATTGTCGGCGTCGCCGTACTGCGGGGCGCAGTCGGCGCGGGCGATGCACATCTGCTCGCCCAGCTCGTTGCAGTTGCCCTGCTGCAGCTCGACGCACCCGTTCTGCGTCAGGCCGCAGTCCCCGCGCATCAGGCAGGTCTGGTCGTCGAGCGCGTCGCAGGGCAGGTGGGCGGGATCGTCCTCGCAGTGGTCGGCGATGAAGCGGCACTCCTCGCGCGCCAGGCACGCCGGGCGCTCCAGCTGGTCGCACGTCGGCAGCGGCTCGACGCAGCCCCGCGCGTTCCACTCACAATTGGCGGCCTCGCAGGAGGCGGGGTCGGGTTGGTCGCAGCGGCTCGGCGCCGGCTCCTCGTTGCATTGGTCGGCCCACCAGTAGCAGCCGGCCGCCACACATCCGTCGGCCTGTTGGTGGTCGGGGCAGGCGAGGGCGCGGTCGCCGCACGCGCCGCCGGCCCAGTCGCAGTCGTCGCGGTCGCCGCACTGCGCCTGGTCGAGGACGCGGCACATCGCGTCGTCGGCGTCCTGACAGTCGGCGAATTCACCGAAGACGTCGCGCCGCGTGGCGCAGTCGTCGCGGCCGTCGCAGGTCGCCTCGTCGACGATCTCCGCGCAGGCGCAGTCGGCGCATCCGCCGCCTTCGCCGCCGTTGCCGCCGTTGCCGCCGCCGGCGTCGTTGAGGCCGCCGTCCGTCTGCCCGCCGCCGGCGCCGCCTGCGCCGCCGTCGTCGGTCTGCTGTTGCGGGATGCAGGCGGCCAGACACAACGCTGCGGTCATGCTCGCGGCGTGAATGAAGTGGTTGGTGGTCATGAGTTCCCCGAATCGAATTCTGTTTCGGGGGGCTCTTCTGCAAGGGGGGGACCAACCGCGGCGCCGCAGACTTTCGTGGTCAGGGGCGCCGGGTCGGTGGGATTTCTGAGGGCTCGCCTCAGACTTCCGTGGGGCTACTCATTCGGGAGGCAGACACCGTCGCCGTCCGGCGGCGGCGCGATCAGCGCCTGGTCGCATTCGCAGATCTGCTCGCCATTGTCGTCCACGCACCCGCACGCCTCGGCCTCCGCCTGGCCACCATTGGCGCCGGCGCCGTCGCCGCCGTTCTCGTCGGCCTCGGGGTTGTCGGGCTCGCGCTCGGGCATCACCTCTTCGATGACCTCCCAGTGGCACCCGGCCATGCGCACGCACGCGGCGAATTCCAACGCCTGACAGGGGTCCGCGTCCTCCGCCTCCCGGCAGAACCCGGGTGGGGGCTCGGGCTCGTCGGGCGGCACGGCGATCAACGCCTCGTCGCACTCGCAGGGCTCACCAGGCGGGCACGCGCAGCCTTCGCCGCCGTTCTCGCCGCCGCCTTCCATCCTGCCGTCCTCGTCGTCGACCCACTCACATCCGTCGGAGTCGATGCACACCTCGAATTCGAGGTCGCCGCAGTCGCCGCCGACGGGCTGGCAGGACCAGCACTCCTCGGGGCACTCCGGCGGGGGCAGCGGATCTCCGCCGCAATTGGGGTCGTCCTCGCGGCACGGGACGTTGGCGCCGCCGCCGTCCTGGGCGCACTCGCATTCGTCGTCGAGCTCCCACGCGCAGTCGTTGCGCTGGTCACACGCGGGCTCACCCTCAATCTCCTCACAGGCGTCCACGGGCTGGCAGAGCTGCTCGACCCTGCAGATGCACTCGTCGTCGGGCGGAGGCGGCGCGCGCCGCTCACCGTCGGGCGCCTCACCGGCCCCACCGCCGTCGGCTCCCCCACACTCGCAGACCTCCACGCCGACCAGGTGGCAGCCGTCGCGGTCCGCGCAGACGTCGACCGGAAGATCCCAGCACGCCACGCCTTCGACCGGGACGCACGCCTGGATGCGCGGGCACGGCGGAGGCGCGATCCGATCGGCACCGCCACCCTCGGGCGGGTCTTCGTCGGGGACCTCCATCTCGGCACCCGGCTCGTTCTCGTTGCCGTCCGGGACCCCGTCGCCGTTGCAGTCGAGGCCTTCCTCGACCTCGCAGAGGCCGTCGAGGGCGCAGACGTCGATGCCGCGCTCGTCACAATCAGCGGCACCGTCGGGCACGCAGAGCGCCTGGCCATCTTCGTTCTCGGCGACGTGGCAGCCCGGGGTGCGTTCGCACGCGTCGACCGGCACGTTGCGGCAGTCGAGCTCGCGTGGGTGGCAGCCCTGGAACTCCGCCGGGCAGTCGCACGGCTCGGCCATCATGCCCCCGGGTTGGTCGCCATTGCCTTCGTCGGGCGGCGCCTCACCATCGCCGCCGCCGGCGCAGTCGCAGCCGCCGCCGTCGGCCCACTCCGCCTCGCAGTCGGCGCGCAGCTGGCAGGCTTGCTCGCCCAGCCCGTCGCATTCCCCGTCGGGCAGCGGCACGCACGCGTCACCGGTCCAGGCGCAGACGTTTGCGCGTTGGGCGCAGCCGTTGAAGTCGAGCTCGTCGCAGGGCAGCTGAGATGGGTCGGGCTCGCAGTGGTCCTCGATCCAACGGCACTCCTGCCGGCCGGCACAGACCTGCTGGTTCAGACGCCAGCACGGGTGCACCGCCTCGGGGTCCTCGCAGCCAGAGTTCGTCCAGATGCAGCCCGCGGCCTCGCAGGTGGCCGGCTCCGGCTGGTCGCAGTCGACTTCACCTTCGCCCTCGCCCTCACCTTCACCTTCACCCTCGCCCTCACCTTCACCTTCGCCCTCACCTTCACCTTCGCCCTCACCTTCACCTTCGCCCTCACCTTC
>PVBE011737703.1_pt1 | contig 19497 bp, 16 predicted proteins | sample 1631181 | NCBI WGS metagenome assembly PVBE01 (sample SAMN08397723, study PRJNA350692) | Marine metagenome, whole genome shotgun sequencing project. | isolation source: water | place: Pacific Ocean | collected 2012-04 | reverse complement strand
CGCTACTTCTTCACCCGCTCGATATAGGAGCAGGAGCGGGTGTCGATCTTGAGCCACTCCCCCTCATCGATGAACAGCGGCACGTTGATGGTGGCGCCGGTGGAGAGGGTGGCGGGCTTGGTGGCGCCCGAGGCGGTGTCGCCCTTCATGCCGGGCTCGGTGTGGGTCACCTCCGCCTCGATGAAGTTGGGCAGCGTCACGCCGATGGGCTTGTCGTCGAAGAACATCACGTCGACGTTGATGTTGTCCGGCATGAAGTTGGCCGTGTCGCCGATGATCTCGCTCTCGATGAAGATCTGGTCGTAGGTCGAGTTGTCCATGAAGCAGTAGTTCTCACCGTCCAGGTAGAGGTACTGCATCTCCCGCTCCTCGATGTTGGCCGACTCCAGCTTCTCGCCCGTTCGGTAGGTGCGCTCCAGCACCGCGCCGGTGATCAAGTTCTTGATCTTGGTGCGGGTGAAGGCCGTGCCCTTGCCCGGCTTGACGAACTGGAACTCCACCACCGTGAACGGGACACCGTCCTTCTGGATCTTGAGGCCTTTGCGGATATCTGAGGTGTCATACATCTTGTCAGCCCTGTTCTTGTTGTTCGGTCCCTGGAAAGGAGCCAGATTAGTGAAGCGACCACTGGCGAGTCAAGCACGGAAGGGGTCGCGGGGTGACAATCCCAATGCCCCGTCCTCGTTGACGCCGGTGGCCGCGGGATGTTAGCAAGGCTTTTTTCACGGGAGAAACCCATGGCGTACTACTGTTACAAGTGCCGCAACGAGATTGAGTTCATCGTCAAGGTCGGCGTCATTGTCGGGCGCCTCGACACCTGCAACCACTGCACGGCGTACATGCACGTCTGCCGTAACTGCCGGTTCCACGATCCGGACGTGCACAACGAGTGCCGCGTCCCCGAGGCGGACTTCATCCGCGATCGTGAGGCCGCGAACTTCTGCAACCTCTTCGAAATGCGCCAGCTGGACGAGGCGCCGCCGGTGGACGACACCGTCGACGCGGCCAAGGCCAAGCTGGAAGACATGTTCAAGAACCTCAAGTAGGGGCACAGCCGATGGATACGCGAGACAAGGAAGAGGGCCAGGAGGCCGACGAGGTCGAGGTGGACGAGGCGACGGAGCCCGTCGCCGAGGACGCGGACCTGGACGAGGACGGCGAAGAGACCGAGGGCGAGGACGAGGACGGCGACGACGACGGCGAAGAGGCCGAGGACGGCGACGAGGAAGAGGAAGAGGAAGAGGAGGAGGACGTCTCGCCGCCTGATATGGACGAGCGCATCCTCTGCCCCGACGGCGGCTGCATCGGCATCGTCGGCCCCGACGGCAAGTGCAAGGAGTGTGGCACGGTCTACGAGGGGCCGGAGCCGCTGCCCGGTGAGTCCAAAGGCGACGACGAGGACGGCGACGAGGAGGAGGAAGCGGAGGAGCCCTGGGTCGACACCGATGACGGCCACCCACCCGACTTCGAGGAGCGGATCCTCTGCTCCGACGGCGCCTGCATCGGCGTCATCGGCCCCGACGGCAAGTGCAAGGAGTGCGGCAAGCCGTACTCCGGCGAGTGGTTCGACCAGCCCGAGGAGGAGCCCAAGGAGGACGAGGAGGAGGAAGCCGAGGAGGCTGACGGGGACACCGATGAGGAGGAAGCCGAGGAGGCTGACGGGGACGCCGATGAGGAGGAGGCTGATGAGGATGACGGGGACGCCGATGAGGACGAGGGCGCGGAGAAGAAGGACCAGTAGCCGAAGATCAGGGCTGGCACTGAAGGACGGCCAGACAGACCGCCGAGTGCGGCGGCCCTGACAGCCCGCCCTCGTAGACCACCGCCTCCCGCCCGTTTCCCCAGGCCACGTCGCCCACGCCGTGGGACCAGCTCATGCAAGATGGCAGCTTCACCGCCCCGCTCACCATGGCGCCGTTGGCGTCCAGGAGCTGGGCCTGGAACCCCTTGTTTTCGTAGACCAGCACGTACTGGCTGCCTGTCCAGACCAGCGACAGATAGCGCACCGCCGCCGCGGTGATGGCGCCCTGCCCCACCACCCTGGGGCTCCCCCGCGGCTTGCCGGCCGCGTCCAGGGGCTGAAGCTCCAGCTTGTAGTCCGAGGACCGGGCGTAGGCTGCGGCGAAGCCGTCGGCCGAGGGCGCCACGGCCAGGGCCGGGGTCACCTTCTTGGTCGCCGGCTTGATCAGCTTGAGGTTGCCCTTGGCGTCCATCAGGCCGAGGGTGTCGTCCCAGGCCAGGGCGAACCCCGAAGGCGTCTGCATGATCCACGGGGAGACGTACCAGCCGCCAGTGTGGATCACGCTGGTGCTCGCCGATGGCCCGCCCACGGACGCCGACAGCAGCAGCTGCGACGGCGTGCTCTCCGTGCTGTGCAGCACGGCGTAGCCCGCGCTCAGGGCGGCCACGCCAAAGGACCTCGTGCCCTTGAACCCGGAGTGCAGGCCCACCACCTTGCCGTGGCTGTTCAGCCGGACCAGTTGCACCTTACCGGCGCTCTCGTGCAGCAGGCCGTACTCGCTGCCGTGGAACGTCAGGTCCGGTCGCGGCTCGTGCACCGTGTTGCCCAGCGGCACGCCCTTGGTCACCTCGGCCTTGCCGTCTGCCGTCACCCGCGTGAACCGCAGCTGCATGATGCCCGTGGTCGTGTTGTGGGGGCGGTGGGCCCAGGCCACGGCGAATCCCGTGTCGTCGGCGGTGATGGCCGGCGATCTGCTCATGCCGGGGATCTCGCCCAGGGCGTTGACCTTGCCCAGCAGCGACAGCTTCGTACAGCGAGCGCCAGCGTCGGCCGCCGCGAAGCCATCTCCGGCCACAGCGGAGCCGTCCGAGGCCACCGCGCGGTGATGATCACAGGCTGCCAGCGAGACCAGCAGCACCAGGACCACGGTTCGTGATTCGTTCACCTCTCCCTCCTCTTCATCGCCTACTGGCAGGCGATCTTTCTGTCGCCCGCCCTGTGGCACTTGAGGCAGGCCCGGTGGTTCCGCGCGGCGAGGGCGCGGCACTTGGCCGAGCCGCGCCAGCCTGCGCCGTGGGGTGAGAACCCTCCCCTGCCCCGGGCGCGGGTGCCGTGGCAGCGCACGCAGGTGGCCTCGCGGTGGCAGCTGCTGCAGGTGCGGATGTTACGGCGGGCCGCGTGGGCGTGGTGGCCCGGCCCCTTGGTGATGCCGGTGAAGGCCTTGCTGTGGAAGCGCGCCGTGGTGTGCGGCTTGAAGCCGCTGCCCCGGGTCTCGGCGCCGACGCCCATGCGCTGGTGGCAGCCGAGGCAGAAGGACTGGGACCGGTGGCAGCTGGAGCAGCGCGGCTGGTTGCGGCGAGCGTCCAGGGCGTGCCGGCGCGTGTAGTCGCCGCTGTGAATCGACATGGGGCGCAGCGAGCCAGCGTGGCACTTGAGGCAGTCCTTGGGCTGGTGGCAGGACTCGCAGTACTTGCGCTTGCCCCGGGCCACGCCGCCATGCTTGCGCGTAAACAGCGGGCCGTGCACGTCGCCCTGCAGCGTGCCCCGCGGGACCAGCTTCCCCGTGGGGTAGCGCGTGATCAGCCGCCCGTCCTTGTTGGCCTTGTGACAGACCACGCAGCGCAGCAGCGACTTTTTCTTTTTGGCGTGGCAGGCGCGGCAGGTCTTCATCGACGGCAGCTTCGGGTCCGCCGCGGCGCCGTGGCAGCCGGCGCAGGTGGCCCCTCGTTGCATGTGCAGCCGGTGGTTGAAGCGCAGGTTCGCCGCGGGATACCGGGGTCGGGCCGGGCTCCCCTTGCCCTTGTAGCCGGTGTGGCAGAAGGCGCAGCCAGGGGCGCTGCTCTGCTTCTCCGCGTCGCTCTTGCGCGTCTGGTTGTGGCACTCGCGGCAGGCCGCCTCGGCGGGCAGGTTGCGGTCCGAGGGGCTGACGCTGCTCGCCACCTTCGGGTGGCACCTGGCGCACGTGATCGCCGCGTGCGACCGATGGGTAAAGCGCACGCTGGAGGATGCCGGCGGGTAGACCGCCTGAGAGAGGTTGGCCCTGCTGCCGGCCATGGCCACGCCCACGGCGGCGAGGACGACCAACGCCACGAGGACCAGCGCCTGGCGCCAGCGCCGTCGGGTATCTTGACGAAGAGCGGTCATGGCGCAAACTCCAGGTCGAGCACGCCGAGCAGCCGCAGGGCGCTGTGGAACCGCGCGCTGATGTTGTCCTCCAGCAGCACGTGCAATTTCACGCCGTGGAAGAACCGCACCAGGGCCCCCACCTGGAAGCCGAAGTTGAGTCCGCTGCTGCTGGCCTCGCCGGCGCCCTGAAAGTCGATCAGCGAGAGCCTGCCCTCCAGGGAGAGCCGCCGCCACAGATTCCAGCGGCCCGCCAGGTCACCGCCGATGGTGGTGCCCCCGTGGCCGCCGAGGAAGAAGACGTCGGCCGTGGCCGTCAGCTTGCTGGAGCGCCACCAGCCCCCCAGGGCCAGGGTGAAGGCGTCGGGGCTCACCGCGCCGCCCTCCTCGTCGTCGGTCCAGAACCTGCGGTAGCCGAAGCGGACGTGGGCCTGCAGCGGCTCCAGCACCCGCACCGCGTAGCGGGCCGCCGCCTCGTGGTAGGGCTCGGTGTTGAAGATGTTGAAGATCGAGTCGCCGTCGAAGTGCGGTACCGAGCGCAGGTACTCCAGCTGAACGTCGTGGCGGCCCACCCGCTGCCGCGCCAGGGCCTGGACGTCGTCCACCTGCCCCAAAAGCAGGTTGTAGCGCAGGCCGGCGCGCAGGCGGGTGCCGACCAGGGGCAGCTGACCGCCCACGCCGAAGAAGAGCAGCTCCTGGTCGATGCCCCAGATCGTCTCTCGCTCCACGTCCTCCTCCAGGGGCGGGCTGGTGTTGTCCAGGGGCGCCCTGGAGGCCGTGCCGCGATAGGCCACGCGCAGGTCCAGGCGGCTCAGCTCCGCACCCACGGCGACGCCGAAGGTGGGCATCAGCGCGTCGTCCGTGCCGTCCCGGCTCGTGCCGTCGGTCTCCACCACCGCCCGGGAGAAGGGCTGGGCCCGGGAGACCTGCAACCCGAAGTGGGACTCCACGAAGAGCCCGAGCCACGGCAGGTTGGCCCTCAGGCGCAGGCCGTCGAAGGCGAAGAAGTCCAGAAGCTCCATGTCGTACTGCCGGCCCAGGGTGAAGTCCAGCCAGCCGAGCACGTTGCGGCCCTCCATGGCCCCGATCATCAGGTCGAACTCGTGGTTCTCCAGCTCCGGCACCGCGCCGCCGTGCTCCATGTAGCTGGCGAACTCCGCGCCGAAGCGCATCATCGCGTGCAGGGTGATCGTCGCCGGCGGCCGGCGGGTCCCCGGCTTGAACGGATCCTGCCCCGGATCCAGCAGGTTGAAGACCCGCAGGCCCATGTACTGGGTCACCATGCGGCGGTTGAGGAAGGTCACCCCGGTGCCGTTGTACCGCCGCAACTGATAGCCGTACCCCTCGGTGCGCGAGGTCACCTCGAAGTCGTATGCCGCCGCGCTGGCCGGGGCGATGCCCAAGAGGAAGCAGCAGAGAAACCTGATCCGACGACAGCTCATGATGGTCCGGGCAGTGTATTGCCGACCAGGCAGCGTCGGCAAGGGCAGGAATCGGGAACTCTGCGGCCCGGTCGTGGTACTAATCCATCATGAGGTTCCATACGGCCGTATTCCTGTTCGTCCTTGTCTCCGCCTGCTCCGGTCCCAGCGTACGCCCCACACCCGACGGACCGCCGCCGGTCCCCGCCGAGGTGAAGGCCGCGCTGAAGATCCCGCCGGTGGCGGGCTCCGCCGCTGCGCTCGCGATCCTGCACAAGGACGGCGCCAGGGGGCACTGCGAGTCGGCGTGGCTGCGCATCCAGTACCTCTTCGATCTGATGGACGCCGCGCGGGCCCAGGCCAGCGGTGACGCCGGCGAGCGCAACCTGGCGAAGGCTCATCCCATGTTCTGGAAGGCGCTGAGCCTGCCCGGCGATCCGGGGAGGGGCCGCCTGGCCACGCGTCAGGCCATGGACGCCATGAAAAAGGCCATCGACAGGGCCACCCGGGACTGCGCAGATCTGAAGGGCGAGAACCTGGCCGACGCTGCCGCGCTGCTGGCGGCCGACCGGGCCCCGCGGCAGCAGGTCAAGGACGCGCTGGGCGCGGCGGTGGCCTACAAGAAGATCGCGCGCTCTGGATCGCCGCTGTCGCCCAACGCCCGCCTGCGCCTGGTGGACTGGTGCCTGTCGGCCTTTCGCCTGGCCAGCGGCGGGATCGCGGCGCTGCAGCACGGCCGCATCAACCAGTGCCTGCTGCCTTTGTTTGACGCGGATCCGTCGGCCTACTTCAGCCAGGACCCTTCCCTGCGTCCACCGGACGCGCCCTGGCCGGTGATCCGCAAGGCGCTGGACCGGGCGCTGGCTCCCCTGGCCAGGACTCGCCTGGCGGCGATCCACAAGCAGCAGCAGGCCGCGTCGAAGGCGCTGTTCGCCAAGGTGGCGGCGTACCTGCCGACCCCTCTGGATCTCAGCAGAATCGCCGCACCGCTCAGCAAGGAGGGCGCCCCCTGGGACCGCACCCCGGTGGTGATCGCCACGGCCCAGGGATTCTACGTCGGCGGGCGAGCCGTGCTGGCAGACGACCAGGAAGGCCTGCGGAAGGCCATGGCGGCCAGGCTCTCGGGGGACCGGCGCGCCCGGATAACCCTGGTCACCGCGCCGGGGACACCGGCCGCGGTCGTGAGCTATGTGGGCCGCGAAGCGCGTTTGGCCGGGGCACGGACCCTGGCCCTGGGGGTCATGACCCAGATCGCCAAGAAGGCGCCGTCCTCAGACGTGCAGAGCGCGGTGTTCGGCGAGCGTCCCGTCTTCCGGCTGCACGAGATCCCGGTCTCGCTCAGGCTGCTGTCGGCGAGAGCCTCGCGGCCGCTGGCCCGGGACCGTCCCCGGGGCATGGACTACGATCCGGACGCCGCGCGAAACGGCCTGACCCTGGTCCTCGGCCGCGGCACCTTCACGCTCTACAGCAAGCACGGGGCCCTGGCGCCCGTCCGCTTCAAGGGACTGCTCGCCTCGCTCCGCTCCCTGCACAGCGCCTACCCCGACGACTCCTCCCTCGTGCTCGTGCCCGGCGCGGGCGCCACCTACGAGGAGCTGGTGACCGTGGCCGGCATGATCCGCCGCGACAAGGGCCAGCCGCTGTTCCCGGGCGTGGCCCTGGCCCCCAGGGGCCATGCGCAATCGGCGGAGGGCGACCTCGAGCCCCTGCTGAGGCTGTTGTCGTCGGCCTCGGTGACCGTGACGCCGCCGCTGACGCGCGCCTTCCCGTTGGTGCTGCGTCGCTGTTTTCTGGACACCCTGCGCGGTCTCAAGGCAAAGAAGAAGCCGCCCCGCGGCACGCTCTTGCTCAAAGAGCGCAAGGGCAAGCTCCAGGTGGCCGGCGGCACCATGCGCCACCGCGGGCTGCGCTCATGCGTCAAGCGGGACATCCTCGCCACGCAGACCGCGGCCGCGGGCGCCAGGGTGAAGGTCACCTTCGAGGTGAATTAGCCCCACTTGAAGTGCAGCGGTCGTGGGTGATATGTTACTGGCGCATTTTTATTGGAGTCAGGAACATGCCCTTCGACTGGTACGAACCCGATGTGCCTCAGGACTACGTTGAGGCCCCCGAAAAGGCCAAGCAGATGTACGAGCAGGAGATCGGTGAGCGCGCCGCCCTGCTGCTCCGTCTCGGCTACCCCAAGGACGAGGCCAAGCTGCGGCTGCGCGGCAACGCAGGCTGGGACTTCGAATTGCACAACAACCCCGAGCACCTGGACCGCATCGACGCCCTGGTTGACGAAGTCTACTCCCACGGCGGGTTCGCGGGCGGCGGGCCACCGATGCTGGAGTAGCCAGCGACGCTACCCTTTCTGCGATCAAAAGGAGTTGGAACGAATGTACAAGTTACTATTGGTTGCCGCGGGCGTGCTCGCGCTGGCCGCTTGCGGAATCCCCGAGGAGCAACATCAGGCCACGCTGGACGAGCTGAAGAAGATCAAGGCAGACCTGTCCACCATGACGTCCAAGGAGGCCGCGTGCCAGGAGGACAAGGGCAAGGTGGCCAAGCAGTTCAAGGACTGCACCGACGAGAACACCGTGATGAAGTCGGAGCTGGAGAAGCGGGGCGCTGACCTCTCGAAGCTCAAGACTCAGGCGGGCGCCTACCTCAAGGACATCGACGCCAAGCAGAAGCAGATCTCCGACCTGCTCAAGGCCCAGGCGGCCGCCAAGAAGCGGGCCGCAGAGTTCAAGAACCTGTTGTCCAAGTTCAAGAAGATGATCGACTCCGGCAAGCTCAAGGTCATCATCCGCCGCGGTCGGATGATCGTGAAGATGAGCGACAAGATCCTCTTCGACCCGGGCAAGACCAAGCTCAAGGACGAGGGCGAGGCCGCCATGCTGGAGGTGACCCGGATCCTGCGCGAGCTCAAGGGCCGCAACTTTCAGGTGTCGGGGCACACGGACAACGTCCCGCTGCGTCGCAGCAAGAGGTACAAGTCCAACTGGGAGCTGAGCACCGCCCGCGCCGTGCGGGTGGTCAAGTTCATGGCCGACAGCGGCATGAACCCCAAGCGGCTCTCGGCGGCCGGGTACTCCGAGTACGATCCGGTGGGAGACAACACCACCGACGTGGGCAAGGCCCAGAATCGCCGCATCGAGATCACGCTCATGCCGAATCTGGGTGATCTTCCCGGGTTCAAGGATTTCAAGTAGCCCTTTCCGGACCATCGAGACAATACCGCGGTTTTATTCTGAAACATCTGCTCAACGTGTATAATGCTCGTGAATTCGCGCCTCCAGGAGCACACTGGTGACAGATGAGTCCCTCCTGCCGGCCGGGACGCAGTTCGGCCGATACAGGTTGATCGAACACATCGCTACCGGGGGAATGGGCGAGATTTACCAGGCCAGGTATATCAACGCCGCCGGAGTGGAGTGCTTGGCGGTGGTCAAGCGTTTGCTCCCTCGCCTGGCCGACGACTCCGACTTCATCAACTACTTCCAGAGCGAGGGGCGCATCTCCTCGGTGCTCAACCACCCCAACGTGGTACAGACCCTGGAGATGGGCACCGTCGGCGACGACTACTACATCGCCATGGAGCACATCCCCGGGCCCTCGCTGGTGCGGCTGCTGGCCACGGGGCTCTCGGTGGGGCGGCCGTTCTCCATCCCGCTGGTGATCCACCTCGCGGCCCAGATCGCCAGCGCTTTGAGCTACATCCACAACCGCACCGGGCTGGACGGGCGCCCCTTCGAGATCATCCACATGGACCTGGCCCCCCACAACATGCTGGTCACGGCGGATGGGGATCTCAAGGTGCTGGACTTTGGCATCGCCCGCGCGCCCGGCCTGAGCCAGCAGCGCTCACGGCGAGACTTCCGCGGCCGCACCGCCTACCTCGCGCCGGAGCAGCTCCAGCGCAAACCTCTGGACAGACGGGTGGACATCTTCGCCATGGGCATTATCATGCATGAGATGATCGTGGGACGACCGTTGTTTCGTACCCGGGATGACCACAAGACGGTGAACAGGATCCTCTACTCCTCCATCCCAAGGCCTCGCAGCAAGCGGCCCGAGTGCCCCGAGATGCTGGAGCGAATCATCTTCAAATCCCTTCAGCGGGACCGCAACACCCGCTACCAGGAGGCCGGAGATGTGACCAGGGATCTCGATCGCTGCTGCGAGGTCCACAACGTCGTGAAATCCCTTGACGGGCTCCACGATGAGATAGGGACGCTGTTGGAGGCCATCGACGTGGCCGCTCGCCTCAAGCCCGAGGCCGTCGAGGACTCCATCGACATGTCCACCACCAAGGTTTGACGCAGGAATTCAAAATGAGTGAAAAAGTAGAGACCGTGGCACTGGAGAAGGCGGACTTCGAGAAGAGGTTTTTGGCGCTGGTCTACCAGTCGGAGGTGCTCATCACCCCGGCAAACGTCGCCTACCACCTGGACCTGCCCATCGAGCAGACCCAGGATCAGCTCCTCTCGCTGGAGCTCAACGGCGTGATCCAGCAAGAGATCGACGACGACGGCAACACGCACTACGTCCTGCCGAACCGCCCCGCCCCCGGCACCAAGCGCCTGGGCGCCGAGGGCACGGACGCGCCGGAGCTCAACACGAGCAACAACCCCGCGGACATCCCCACGGCGCCCACCCTGGTGAGCCCGGGGGCCGAGCCGAAGAACATCCTCGGCATGATCCTCAACCTGATGGTGCCGGGCCTCGGCTCGCTGGTGGCGGGGAAGATGATTGGCCTGGCCATGATGGGCCTGGTGCTCCTCGGCATGATCACCTTCCTCCTCCCCCTGGGCTGGGCGAGGCTCCTGGGGCTGGTGCCGATTATTATCGGCGTCCTCTGGTCCTGGATCGCGGGGGTGAAGATGATGATGTCGTCGGGAAAGAGCTAGCCCCGGAGCCCATTTCGGTGCGGCGCGTTTTTCCAGTGTAAGCCCCGCCGCGGCCAGGCGTTTGCCAGTCGTACTCAACAAGAGGAGGACCACGATGAAACGTCATAGCAAGACCGCCGTGGTACTGGCCCTGATCCTGACCGCGGCCCTGATCAACTGCAAAGGTCGCTCTTTCGAGCCCATGTCGTCGTCCGGAGACCGGGCGCCGGCTCCCGCGCCGCCGGCCCAATCAGAGGCCGAGCTCAGCATCGACGGCACCAAGGCCTCGGGCGGCACGGTGACCCCCGGATCCAAGATCACCGCCAAAAAGGTCATGCCGCGCAAGATCATCCGCGACGGCGAGATCAGCGTGGTGGTCAAGGCCTACGATCCGGTGCGCACCGCCATCGAGTCCATGGTGGAAAAGTCCCGGGGCTACATCGCCAGCTCCAACGTGCAGCACAGCCTGGGCAAGGTCTCGTCGGCCACCCTCGTCATCCGCATCCCCGCTCGGCGGTTCCCCGGCATCCTCAAGGCCATCGGCGCGCTGGGCGTCGTGCAGCGGGAGTCCACCAGCAGCAAGGACATCACAGAGAAATACTACGATCTGAAGGCGCGGCTCTCCAACGCGCGCAAGCTGGAGAAGCGCTTCCTCGACCTGCTGGAGAAGCACACCGGCAAGGTGTCCGATCTGCTGCAGGTGGAGCGCGAGCTGGCACGCGTGCGCGGCCAGATCGAGGTCTTCCAGGGCAAGCTCAAGCTGTTCGACAACCTGGTGGACATGAGCAAGATCACCATCAGCTTGTCGATTCAGCAGAAGTACACGCCGCCCAAGCCGCCCAGCCTGGTCAACGACATGAGCCGCGTGCTGGACGACTCCCTGGACACCATGAAGGCCTTCGGCCGCGGGCTGCTGCTGGTGGCGGTGGCCGTGGCGCCGTGGGTCGTGCCGCCCGGCCTGGTGATGTTGATCATCGTCGTGCTGGTCTGGCGCAAGCTCCGCCGCGGGTCCAAAAAGAAGAAGGCGCGCGCCAGCGACGAGGACTGATCACTTTCGCGCGTAGAGGAAGAAGTGCCGCCCTCGGTGCCAGGCCACGGTCATGATGTGCTTGAACTTGTCCTGGAACCCCGGTGAGTGCAGCAGGCGCCCCTCGATGGGGTGGCTCAGCCGGAGCAGTCGGCCGTGGACGCTGGCGAACACCACGAAGCGCAGGTCGCGCTTGAGGATGTAGTCCAGGTCCCAGCCCTTGCGGGCGATGCGGCGGTCGTTGAGCGAGTGGTCGTGCATGTCCAGCACCTTCACCCCGGAGCCCGAAAAGAAGGGCACCATGCCGGCGTCGCGGATGGCCAGCCACTGGCCGGGTTTGCCCATCTTGCGGATGCGCTCACCCATCTTGATGGCCTTGTGGTCGTCCCGCGCGTAGTGCAGCTCCGCCTCGCGGTGGATCTTGCCGGTGGCGTGCAGGTTGGCGAAGAGCACCGGGACGAGGAAGAGCGCCATGGCCGCCGCGGCCAGCCAGCGCAGCCGGCCGTCTTGCAAGCGCGCGCCGAGGTCGGCCACCCCGCCGGCGATGACCGCCAGCAGCAGCACCGCGGTGAGGTAGAGCCGGTGCCCGGGCATCCAGAAGTTGTTGTGCACCGACAGCGAGATGCCCGCCGAGGCGAGGGCCAACAGCAGCAGATAGAACGACCCGCCGCCCCGTCGGCGCAGGGCGCTGGCCAGCAGCACCAGCAGGGCGGCGGCGGCGATGGCGAGGAAGAACACCGGGTGCTGCCACAGCAGCTTGAGGTTCCGCGGCAGGACCACGTCCAGCGGGATCTTCTTGGCGTAGTAGGTGTTGGGGTGGAGGCTGCCGTAGTAGACGACGCGCCAGATGAAGTAGGGGCCGGCCACGGCGAGGAAGCCGCCGCCGTACTGCAGGCAGCGCAGGAGCGTGGCCTTGATCCCCCGACGCCTGACGAGCATGGCGACGAGGGCCCACACCCCGGTGACCGCGGCGAGGCCCAGAGCCTCGGGGCGCAGCAGGTAGCTCACCGCCCAGGCCAACCCGGCCAGCCAGGGCCACCGGCGCTCCTCCGGCAGGTCCAGGGAGAGGCGCGCGGCCACGAGTACGGTGAGGGTCGCCGCCGCGGTCTCCAGCCCGGTGACCGAGTTGAGCCCCCAGAAGGGGCTGGAGCCGAGGGCCACCATCGGAAAGACCATGGCCCCCCGGGATCGGTGCAGGCGGCGGCAGAGCCAGGCAGCCGCCGCCAGCGCGCCGAGGCCGCAGCAGAGCCCGATGACCCGCATCACCGGCGCCGCCTCCTGCCCGAGCCAGATGAACAGGGCGGCCACGGCGGTCCAGAGGAAGTTGGTGTATCCCTCCACCGGCTGCTCGCCGCAACTGTACACCGGCCCGCAGCCCGCGGCCCAGTTCATGGAGTAGCGGAAGCTGATGTAGGCGTCGTCAGCGGTGAGCCCGAAGAAGGAACGCGCCGTCACCAAAAACAGCGCCGCCGTCACGGCCAGGACGCTCCACTCGAGGACGCCCCACGGATTTTGCTGCCGGCTCTCCATGAACAGACGCTCGCTCCTCAGTACCTCACCGTGGTCAACAGGTGCGGGGTGAACGAGACCTTGTCCCGGCAGATCCCGCCGGTGGGCGCGCGGTCACAGTCGTAGTGGCTGGTGTTCAGATCCAGATCGAGGAACACCTTGTCCGTCAGCACCCAGATGACGCCCAGCGACACCGACAGCAGCCGGCTGGTCTCGGAACCGTTGGCCAGGCACTCGTCGTCGGCCTCGCAGATTTTCTTGTCGATGCGCGACGAGATGCCGCTGCCGAGCTGGATCTTGTAGCTCGCACGCAGGTAGGGGCGGAAGCTACCCCACCCGTCCACGTCGTCGAAGCGCCGGCGGATCTCCAGGCTCGGCGTGATGGCCAGGTTGTTGTAGTCCAGCCGCTCGAGGTCGCCCTTTTGGCCGAACTTGTTCTCCACAGTGCGGATGTGGGGCAGGTCGCGAAACATGTTGTAGGAGACCGACAGCTTGGCCAGATGCCACCAGCGCTGCGACCAGCGGCGCCGCCACTCCAGGGCCGGCTCGAAGTTGAGCGTCGTCGGCTTGACCTCCGGCGTGATGCCCTCGTATTTCTGGGGGGTCTTTTCCTCCCGCGTGACGTCGAAGCGCAGGGTGATGGGCGAGGGGTGGATCGGCCGCCAGGTGACGTAGGAGCGCACCTCCTGGCGCGTGGAGCGCACGGTCTGGTCCTCGCCGGAGATGGTCCAGCGGGCGTCGGCGAACAGCTCCACCTGCAGCTTGCCCGGCGTGTCCCAGTAGATGGTGCCGTAGACCCGGTGCGACTTGGTCTTGCCCGTGATCTGCAGGCAGGCGTCGGCCATGGCGCAGTCCGGGTCGTCGCAGTCGGCCAGGCCGTCCTTGTCCTCGTCGCCGATGATGTCGCACTGCTCCTTGCCCACCGGCGCCACCCCGCGCCGCAGCGCCCTGGCGCTGGACTGCTCGGTGTAGGTGTAGGCCACGTTCTGCTTCAGCGGCGACAGCGCCTTGGCCCACTCGCCGGGGAAGACGTCCACCACCGCGCTGACGCGGGAGTCCGCCTCCTGCTCCCGGGTCTGCTCCACGGTGGCGGTCGACAGTGAGGTGTTGCGCGCCTGGCGATCGGCCAGGGGCATGTCGTCGCCGAACCAGATGGTGGTGTCGAAGCGCAGGGCCAGACCGGGCACGATGCTGCTGCCGCCGCCGCCGTCCAGCCGCCAGTAGGTCAGTTGGTCCACCAGCTGCTCGTCGCTGTCCAGCACCCCCTCGAGGCCGTGGTACTCCAGGGTGAGGTAGCCGCTCTCGGTGAGGGTCGGCGCCAGACGCAGCTCGCCCACGGCGTGGTGCATGCGCTCGGCGCGGTCCATCTCGGCGGCGGCGGTGGCGCGAAACTCGTCGACCTGGTTGTCGCCGTATTCGTAGAGCCCGCGCAGGTAGAGCTTCTTGAACTTCAGCCCGCGCAGCAACCCCTCGGCCAGGTCGGCCTCCAGCGCGCCGGTGGCCCGCAGCTGGTCCTGCTCCGACAGGGCGTCGCGCCGGCCGATGTAGCCGCCGCCCAGCGACAGCCGCGGCCAACCCTGAGGCTGCAGGCCCACGGTGGCCAGGGCCACGTCGCGGACTCCGACCCGTGCCCGCCCCTTGGGGGCGTCGTTGTAGTCGGTGCCCAGGTCGGTGCTCTGGCGCTGCCAGGTGAGGTCCACCGGCAGCCAGTCCAGGGCGGTCACCCGGCTGGAGAAGCCGATCTCGTGGTCCAGGCGGCTGGTGCCGGGCAGGGCGCAGGCGCCGCTGCTGTCGCGGCAGAACTCGGTCTGTCGCGCCACGCCGATGCCCATGAAGTCCCGGGTGTACTTGCGCGCGTTGATCCGCGCCACGAGGTAGGGGCTGGTCAGCAGCGCGCCGCCCGTGATGCCCACGCCGGTGGCCCTGCCCTGCACCTCGGCGTCGGTGCGGGAGGCGGCCGCCTGGAAGCTGGTGGACAGCGAGATGTCCCTGCCGAAGCTGCGCGTATAGGCGGCGTGGGAGGCGAAGACGTCGCGCTCCAGGGTTGGCGCTTTTGGCAGGTTGGCGTTGTCGGCGCTGCGCGTGCCGAGGTAGTTGAAGCCGAGGGTGGTGTTGTCCGACAGGCGCAGGGTGGCGCCGGTGGAGATCACCACGTCGCGCAATGCGTCGGCGGACAGGTCACCGGAGGAGCCGATGCGGTTCATCATCCAGAAGGCGATGCTCTGGATCTCCTGCTCCATGGTGGGCTGATCGATGCTGATCTCGATGAAGAAGCGCCCGGAGAACCCCTTGACGCTGATGCTGGCCGCCTGCTTTTCGATGACCCAGTTGGTCAGCCCTGGGATCGGCTTGGCGTCCGGCAACTTGCGGGCGAGGTAGATGGCGCGGGCGTTCTTGTCGTTGGCCATGTCGTGGATGCGCAGGCTCACGCCGGCGCTGCCCCACTCGTAGTCCTGGGAGAGGGTCTGCGCCCAGCCGCGGTTGATGTATTGCTCGGCGCCGCCGTCGATCTCGTCGAACAGCCCGCGCTCGTCCTTGGCCCAGCGGGCCTGGCCCGAGCGCTTGATCTGGCCGATGTCGCCGTCCTTGGGCAGCAACAGGGTCAGCGAGACGACCTTGACGATCTTGCGCGGGATCTGCTCGTACTCAAACTCCACCTCCAGCACGCGCAGGGTGTGTATCAGGTCGGTGTTCTTGACCCACAGGGTGCCGGTGTCGTGGTCCACGAAGTAGTCAACGTTGCGCTCCAGCTCCTTGCCGTCGAGCAGTGCGCGCACGCTGGTGGGGATGATGAACTGCCCCTGCTTGGTCGGCAGCTTGAAGCGCTTGATCTGCAGCGTCCGCAAGGTCCCGCCGCGGAACACCGCGCGCGCGGGCGTGCCGCGGCGCAAGCCCGCCGTGGCGCGCACCTCAACCATGCAGCCGCCCCTCCGCCGGGGCCCCAGGGCGGCTACCACGCGGCCACCCTCCACCTCGGTTCGCTCGGTGAGCACGCCGCCGCGGGGGTCGAGGCGCACCTTGTCGCTGGTCAGCACCTCCCGCAGCCAGTCGTCCCGGGCGCCGAGGTACCTCAGGCGCAGGTCGTAGCGCTGGAAGGTCTCCAGCGTGGAGCTGTCACCGGAGAAGATCGGGTCCAGGTCGCCCCAGTCGACCTTGCCCGAGATGTCCACGCTGCGCCCCTTGCCCCAGCGGGCGCCCGCCCCCAGGCGCAGGGTGTTGACCAGCCAGATTCCTTCGCGGCGGTCGAAGCCCCAGGTGTTGTCGGTGTTGCCGTCGTCCCAGATCAGGGCCTGCCGCAGCTCGGTGTCCAGCTCGGCGCTCACCGAGAGCTGCAGCTTGCCGTCCTCCTTCGGTGCGCCCTCCCCCGCTGGCTGGCTCCCGGGCTGGGTGGCGGGCTGAGTGCCGGGCCTGGAAGCGGGCGCGGGCGCGGCGGCTTTCTGAAGCAGCTCGCTGCGCTCCATCCACTCGTCTTTTTTGTACTCATAGGTGTCCAGCTCGCCCGAGGCGGAGAAGACCAGCAGCAGGCTGCCCGAAACGGCCAGGCGCACCAGGTCGTCGCTGCTGAGCCCGTCCTCGACGGTGTAGTATTCCCAGACCTTGCGGGTGGGCTCGAAGCGCTGAAGGCCCTTGCCCGTGGCGAACCAGACGAAGCCGCCGGCCGCGATCACCGAGCGCACCTTGGCCCCCTGTAGCCCCTTGGCGTGCAAAAATGGCGACAGGGCGTCGGCCGCTGTGTCGTAGGTGATGAGCCCCTTGTCGGTGACGAAGTAGATCAGCGTCTGGAAGCGGGCCTGGGACAGGATCTTCACCCCGGGCAAGCCCTCCTTTTTGCGGAAGAGCGAGAACGTGCGGCGCTGCAGGTTCATGCGGCTGAGGCCCTGGTCGCAGGTGAGCCACAGGTCGGTGCCGATCTCGTCGATCTCCAGCACGCGGGTGCCGGCCAGGCCGTTTTTGTGGGTGTAGATGACCCAGGTCCCCTGGCGGGTGTCCCGCGCCGCCAGCCCGCCGTCGGTGGCGGCCCACACGGTGCGGCCCCGGAAGAGTACGTCCCGCACCTTGAGCGACGGCAGCCCCGATCCCGCCGCCATGCGCGTCCAGGTGTTGGTGCGCACGTTGTAGTGGGCCAGGCCGCCCAGGGTGGAAACCCAGACGTGGTCCGGGTCGCTGGAGTCCAGGGACACGCCGGTGACGCTGTTGGACGGCAGGTCCGGCGTGGTGAAGCGCTCCCATCGACGCGATCCCTTGTCCAGCCGCGCCAGGCCGCGGTCGGTGGCCACCCACACCGAGCGTGTGGAGAGTTCCACGTCGGTGACGCGGGCGGAGGGCAACCCCTCCTTGACGCCGTAGCGCTTCCACAGCTCTCCTCGGCCCAGCATCAGGCCGCGCGTCGTGCCGACCCAGGTGCCGCTGGAGTCTCGCTTGGCGACGGGGTAGCGTCGCGCGGAGGCGTCCTTTGTGCGGAGCAGCCCCGTGGACAACGCGGCGCAGAAGAGGAGGAGGTGCATGGAAGACGGGTAGCGCAAGTTGCCTCCATGCTACCGACTTTTCGGGCCATGAACAATGGGCCCGGCGCGCTCATTGCAGCCCCTTGCCACGCACATGTAACATGTCATATATGACCACATATGGCCATATGAGCTGTTAAAAATTCATATATTGTCATTAAAGTGGCCGCCTGTCATACTGGCTACATGACCAAGACCATCCCTGGCATTCGTTCTCCCCAGGAGGTGCAGATGCTGCTCGGGCAGCGGCTCAAGGAGCTTCGCCTGCTGGCCAACCTCCGCAGGACGACCCTTGCGGCGCGATCCGGCGTCAGCCTCAGCTCGCTGCAGCGATGCGAGGACAGCGGCGAGGCCTCGCTGAAGAACCTCCTGCGCCTGGCCCACGCCCTGGGCCGCCTGCCCGAGTTTGAGCGGCTGCTCCAGCCACCAGACGCCGCGACGCTGGAAGAGCTCGAGGACCAGACCAACCGGTCTTCGCGTCGCCGTGGCAGGATCTGACGTGAGCGCGTTGAAAAAGATCGAGGTCCGCTTCGCCGGCCCCGAGGGGACCACGACGGTGGGCACGCTGGCCCAGCGCCGGCACCGGATCTACTTCGAGTACGCCGGTGCTTGGCTCGACCGCGGGCTCGAGCTGTCGCCGTTTACGCTGCCGTCTCGCCCCGGCCTGCTGGAACACTCCGATCGCCAGTTCGGCCCGCTGTTCGGGCTCTTCGACGACTCGCTCCCCGACGGCTGGGGGCTGCTGCTGATGGACCGCCATTTCCGCAAACAGGGGGTGGCCCCCGCCACCGTCTCGCCGCTGGATCGCCTGGCGTACCTCGGCACGCGCACCATGGGCGCCCTGACCTACCACCCGCCAGCGTCCCGGGAGGACACGGGGACTCCCACCCTCGACCTGCACCGCCTCGGCGAGGAGGCGCGGCAGGTCCACGCCGGTGGCACCACAGAGGTGCTGCCTCAGCTCATGCGCGCTGGCGGCAGCCCGGGCGGCGCGCGGCCCAAGGTGCTCGTCGGCTTCAACCGTGAGACCGACGAGCTGGTCTCGGGAGAGGACGATCTGCCCTCTGGCTTCGAACACTGGATGGTCAAGTTCTCCGCCGGGCAAGACCTGGCCCAGGCGGGGGCCGTGGAATACGCCTACTCGCTCATGGCTCGCGAAGCAGGCCTCGAGATGCCCGAGACCCGGCTCTTCGAGACCGCCGAGGGGGACCGCTTCTTCGGCGTGAGGCGCTTCGACCGCCGCGCCGGGAACCACCGCGTCCATGCCCACACCTTTGGCAATTTGATCCACGCCGACTTTCGCGTGCCCGGCTGCGACTACGCCGAGCTGCTCAGGGCCACGAGCATCCTCACCCGGGACCACCAGGACGTGCTGCGGGCCTTCCGCCTCATGGTGTTCAACGTGTTGGCCCACAACCGCGACGACCACGTCAAAAACTTCGCCTTCCTCCTGGACGCCGAGGAGGGACGCTGGGCCCTCAGCCCGGCCTACGATCTAATCTTCGCTGCTGGCCCGGGCGGTGAGCACACCACCACCGTCAATGGCGAGGGTCGCGCGCCCGCCGAGGAGCACATGTTGGCCCTGGCCGGCCCGGCGGGCGTGGAGCCGAGGGCGGCGCGGCGGATCATCGACCGGGTGCGCCAGGCCGTGTCCCGCTGGCCCGAGGTCGCGGAGCGCGCCGGCGTCGCCGAGCGGACCGCCGGCATGGTCGCCGCGGCGCTGACCGGCGCTCAGTAGGCGGAGGAGCGCGCTGAACGCGGCGCGGCCTACCTGCCGTGGCGTGCGCGGATGTCGTCCAGCTTGTGCTGGTCGATGTTTCCGCCGCTGATCACCAGCACCACCTTCTTCGGCTTCGGCAGGTGTCGCAGGCCAGGGCGCTTCAGATCGTTGAGCGCCCTCTGCAGGCCGGCCAGGGGCAGCGCGCCGGCGCCCTCCACCCGGGAGCCGGTGGCCTTCATCAGGTCGAGCACCGCGCGCTCCGTGCGCCGCTCGCTCACCTTGACCACCATGTCCAGGCGCGTGCGGAGCAGGTCCACCATCTTCGAGTCCGGCCTGGCCGTGACCAGGGTGCCGTCG
>PVBE012062725.1_pt1 | contig 19500 bp, 23 predicted proteins | sample 1631181 | NCBI WGS metagenome assembly PVBE01 (sample SAMN08397723, study PRJNA350692) | Marine metagenome, whole genome shotgun sequencing project. | isolation source: water | place: Pacific Ocean | collected 2012-04 | reverse complement strand
TCCTTCATGTACTACTATAATTGATTAATTTTTTAGAACAAGGATCCAGGGTTCCTCCATTCTACATTTCCATCAAAGTTTATCCGCATTGCTGAAAAGGTAATACCAATACTCATGGGCGATTCACTTCCAAGATAACTGAATGATTCATTATATTTAATACAGTAAGCCTCTCTAAACTCAAGGGTTTTTCTAATATTATTTTGAATAGTGAACTCTATCTTCCCATGTTTAGCGCCTTTATCCGCAACCATCCAGTCGACCAATTGGGTGTCTCTCGAAGACTCAACAACAAGATTGATATTATTAAATCGAACCCGTGCATTTGGCTGTCCTGTGAGATGATCTATATTCTGGGTGAATTCAAAATCACATTGGAGTACCTTTATGGAATCACTAATTTCAGTTCCATCCGGGTCCACAAATACTAGTCTTGCATCAAAAGCCATAATTGTTATCTTTAGTTAAATGAATGAAAGGAATGGATGCCGAAAAAAAAATTGATTTTCCGACATCCTCTTAATATTTTTTAACAGAAATTGTAAAAATCTCATCCTGTAGGTTTTTATCAATTGAATCGTACGATTCCTTGTAATCTAGCAAATAAGCATCCTCGAATTTCAGGGTTTTCATATTTGTACCATCCCTCTTTTCAAATTCGAAGCTACCACCTTTTGTTGTATAAGGATTACCTACCCATTCTAGAAAATCGGTATTTCCATCATTAATGGATTTTATCAGCATATTTATTTCACCACCGGTCGGTTCACCAGTGACCCGCATAGTTTCATCTATAGCCTGCTTGGTAGTGTAATCAAAATGCAAAACTTTTATCGACCTGCCTCCATCGAGTATTAATGTACCATCCATAGAGTTGTTTTACTTAAATGAATAATAAAGGATACTTGGGTTCTGATAATAAAGCGGCCTAGTATCCTATGTTCATTAGTTAATCTGCCCAAGTATTCTCATGGAATACACCACCAATATCAATCTTCTTAGCAGAAATTCGTATCTCTTCAAACTCGGAGGATGCGTCAACACTATCGTATGTTTCCACAAAATCAACCAGGTAGCCATCTTCAAATTCGAGGGTCTTCATGTTTGTTCCATCTCGTTTCTCAAAATCAAACGAACCAACCTTTGATACATATGGATCACAAGCCCACTCGAATAATTCTGTATTACCATCGTTAAGAACTTTGAGTGTTACAGATATCTGTCCTCCACGCGTAATTGCGCTTGGCCTTCCTTCAACATCATGTTCCTGATGCAGGGAATAGCTCATTTTTACTACTTCACGTTCGGCTAAGCCGTCGATTTTCATGATTACTGACATAATTTTAATTTTTTATAAGTTAATAATTGGTATTTATAATATAGCTGTATGGTTAATCGGTATGATTAGTCTACTTCAGTACTCCATTCTCTTCCTTGTTTTCCATCATGTCCTTCTAACTTAATGTAGAAGTTCTTAGCGGCAAAGAAAGGTTTGATGTTAACTTCAATAGTAATATCCTTAGTAATTGGGTCTTGCTTGATTCCGCCTCTGTCAAATGAATAATCCTCAAATAATACACCTTTGTAATCATTCAGGAAATCAACAATTTGCTCCCAAACGTCATCTTTTAATTTCTTATCAAATTTTTGAAAAGCAACGTCATTAAAGAAATTCATAAATACTTTTCCTACCCAGTCGAAAACCCGCACAATGGGATATTCCTGCAGTCCAATATTGTTTCCATTAAATAAAGTTTTATTGGAGAATGCCATTACACGATTATCTTCGAAAACCATTGGGATTAGGCTCAAGTCATTCAAAGCAGCTATTTCTGATTTCTTTAGGTCAAATCTCGCCCCACTCACTTCATTCAGTGTTCCAAACTTTTTACCGGCGCTGCCTTGTGATATGGGCGTTCCTACAGTATTATATAATTTTCCGGCAAGTGCACCTGCTGGTGGGACATACAAATCTTCATCTTCACCAATTTCACCATATTTTCCTCTGCCAACCAACCAGTTGCAAGACATGATAATATTTGATAGGTGGGCATCACCCCCATTTAAACTTTCTTCTTCGAATAATTCTACAGTACTTTCCACATCTTCCAGGTTTCTGAAATCAGTAACCATTAGTACTTTATTCTTATGTGCAAATTTTGCCCATTTGTCAACAACTGTTTTGGAGCCTAAATAACCGGGAACAACCAGTAGGCTATAGTTATTTTTTAAGGATAATCGATCATAATTTTTATTTAGTTCATCCGATACAGCATTGATAAACCGTGGATTATCAAGATCCTTCAATTGATCAGGTGTTACATTCATTATTGATACGTACTTTACCTTATCCTGTTCTGTATTGTTAAAGAATAATGCCACTGACCGGTATGATCTTTCAAGATCTTTGGTCTTTTCAATGGCTTGTTTAAGATTTTCTTTTAAAGTCTTATCTACAACTTTCGCCTTCTTTTCGCATTCTTCAACATAAGATGAAACACTACCATCTTTGCTTAGTAGTTCGGACCACATTATTAAAGTCTGTTTTAAATTTTCTCGTTGAGATTTAAATTGTGATTCCGTCAGAAATATTTGCTTCATTGCCTTTTTTGAAGGGTTGAGTTTCTGGACACCACTAATTGTATTTTCCACCAAATCAAATCCCCCAAATTTTTCAAGAGCACCCAGATTATCTAACAAATGTTTTCCAGGATCTTTTATTGTGCTTATATCCGGAGCCGTTTTTTCTTTGAACTGCTCCATTTTTTGTTCTTTCTTTTCTTCTGCCATGATTACATATTTAATTTTTTATACCAATATTATTGTTAGCAACTCAGATGTTATGCATCAAGCTCAACTAGCAAGGCGTGAATTACATTCAGCATTGCCTGCTTCGATTCAACATCACCAAGCACCTTTTTGAGTTGTTTATTGCTTTTTAGCTGCTTGATAATTTTTTGATACTCTTCCTTTTGTATATTTAGGCTCTTGAGGAAGTCGCTTTGCGAAATAATGCCCTTAACACCAAAGTCTCCTACATTATTAAATGCCAGTTCTTCTTTTTTTGTAGTGCCTTCGCTATCCTGAAAGTCAACATTTACCTTTGGTTTGTATTGTTCAAAAACATCTTCAACGGTTTTCAGTCCTTTTACAATTTCAGGTCTGGTGGGGTCGTCAGTTGTTAATTGTTCGGTTAAGAATGCGCGATTTTGAGGAAATTCAAGTACTGATTCCATCACCTCTACATCCTGCACTTCTGTAATTACTGTTTTTTTTGCCATGTTTAATACTGTTTTATGTTTAATCTTCGAATTTTCATCAAGTTAATTATTGCTTTCTTATTTAGAATATTCTACAAAGAATAAGCATATCTTATTATCTATCTTAGAAAGTCAATTTATTTCATTTTTTAAGTTTCAGTGTGATCAATTATTCCAGATTAATTCACCTTTCTTATTAAGGGTTAATCTCACATTGCTTCCTTTACTTATCTTGCCTGATATTATCATTCTGGAAAGTGGTCGTCTTAACTGATTCCTGATAACCCCTACAACAGGTCTTGCTCCATATTTAGGGGTAAATCCTGAAACAGCAAGTTTGTGTTTTGCCTCATCTGTAATCTCAAGTTTAATACCTTGTGTTTCAAGCAATTTATTCAAACCTTTCAGGTGAATATTAAATATAAGTGTCACAATTTCTTCCGTTATAGGCGCAAAAGGCACTATTTCAGTTAAACGACCCAAAAATTCAGGTCTGAAATAGTGACCCATTATTTCCATTAGGGCATTGGATTTTGGTATTTCTTTGTTTCCAAAAGATTTAATAATAAATTCACTACCAATATTCGATGTGAATAGAATCACTGCATTTGAAAAATCACCCTCTTTACCAAGGCGGTCATGTATTTTTCCCTCGTCAAGAATCTGCAGAAAAATATCAAATACAGATGGGTGTGCTTTTTCAATCTCGTCAAATAGAACGACGGCATAAGGTTGTTGTCTGATTTTATTTACCAGCAACCCGCCTTCTTCATATCCTACATAGCCGGGAGGGGCACCATATAACAAGGCAGCAGAGTGTTCCTCTTTAAATTCCGACATATCGAAACGGATCATGGCCGTTTCATCTTGAAAAAGAAATTCGGCAAGCGTTTTTGCCAGTTCAGTCTTTCCTGTTCCTGTTGGGCCAAGGAAAAAGAATGAACCGATTGGCTGGCCAGGTTTTGTCAATCCCGACCGGGATTCAAGAATGGCTTCTACCATTGAGTGAATAGCATGATCCTGGCCTACAACACGCTTTTTAAGCACATTCTCAGCATTCATCAAGCGTTCTCTTTCCTGCGATTGCACCTTACCCATAGGGATCCCTGTTTTGTAAGAAATAACTGCTGCTACATCGGTTTTCTCAACTTTAGTACGTTTTTCAGTGGCAAATTTTTCGAGTGAATCGAGTGTTTTTCTAATATGGTTTTTTAGAGAAGCAACGGATTCAATCTTTTTTACATCGGCTTCGTCATCAAGCCGTGCAAACAAAATATGGCTAATTTTATGCCTGAGGTAGTCGTAAAACCAAAGCAACTCTGATAATAATGTTGCTTCATCCAACTTCGCTTTATTCTTTACAATATCTTCATACTTTTCCATGAGTACCGAGATGTCAGCCTCGGAGGTTTCATCTGTCATTTTAACAACAGCCATTGTACGATCCAGTAGGTCGATGGCTGCATCGGGTAGGCGTCTTTCTTTGATGTACCGCTTCGAAAGCCTAATTGTTTCCTTAATAACTGCTCGATCAACTTTCAATCCATGATGCTTTTCGTAATGTGGTATCACTTTGGCCAACATTCTAACGGCCATTTCCTGTACAGGCTCATCCAGTTTGATGGTTTCAAATCGCCTGTTAAATGCATCATCCGATTCAATATGTTTTGCATAACTATCAAGCGAAGCAGTACCTATTATTGTGAGTTCCCCTTTGGCCAGTTCAGGTTTAAGCAGATTTGCAGCACCTGATGCTCCTCCGGATTTATCTAACAGTATATGAATTTCGTCTATAAAAAGAATAGCTTTGTCATATTGCTTTATTTCCCCAATAATCTTTTTCAAGCGGTCTTCAACCTCTCCCTTGTATGATGCTCCGGCTATTAATTCTCCAAAATCAAGCTCAAATATTCTGGCATCTTTAAGATTTGATGCGATGTTATTTTTTGATATTTCCTGAACGAAACCATCAATAAGAGCTGTTTTACCAACACCTGGTTCGCCTATGACAATAACATTGGGCTTCGATCGTCTACTCAATACTTCAGCTACCATTCTGATCTCCCGGTCGCGGCCAATAACCGGGTCGAGTTTACCAGCCAATGCCATATCTATTTTGTCAATACAATATTTCAATAGTACATTGGATCTAATTCCTGATTTTGCTCCACCTTCACTTTCCAGCTCTCCACCTAATATTGCTTTCATGTCAGTCTTTTCAACATAAGCATCAATGATCTCATTTTGGTTAACAGGAAAGGTTTTTAGCTGTTCAAAAGTAAAACCTACACCAGGTGTGCTTAACGAGGCTAACAGGCAAATTGGTTCAATTGCATCCATTGAAAGTTTTAAACGGATATTATCAGCCTCACTAAATACAGCTACCGCTTGATCATCGGCAACCGGTTGTTCAGGAATTTTCGAACATTTTGGATAGGTTTCAATACGTACATCGGCCCATTCTTCCATAAAATAGAAATCCTTTCCAAGCGATTCCAAAAAAGGAATCAATCCAATGTCTTTATGGAGAACTGCTTTTAATAAATGACCTGGTGAAAATGTCTTGTTTGAATATTCCTTTGCTAGCGACTGAGCAATACTAATACACTGTTTAGTTTCATTTGTCAAGTTGTAGTCCAGTGGAACTTCCATCCGAGTGTATTTTTTTTAATAAATTAGTTTATAATAAAAAACTAATTCTGTTGATGCGTGTTGATTTAAGCAGATCTGATCTCAATTCCATAGATCCTAGAGTTTTTTGCGATGCACCATTCCGCAAGGACAATGTAGCAAATGTAATAAAAAAACAATAAAAATCAATTAAATACTTGGATTTGGCAAAATATTAATTAGCGTGATCCACTTTTCTTAAAGCTATTTACGCCCTTACCTCCTTACAAAACTATAAACAAATTTTGAATTTAGTTTTGAATTTATCTATATTTGCCTACGAATCATTTATCCATTCTGAGTAAAATTGCTTAACTAAATGATCTAAAACTGCTAAATAGTTACTAATAATTACAAAATGGGAAAACCCGCAGCAAGAGTTGGCGATTTACATGTATGCCCCATGGTAACACCGGGAGTGCCTCCAGTACCGCATGTTGGCGGACCGGTAATGCCTCCGGGAGAGCCAACTGTATTAATCGGCGGCATACCGGCTGCAACTTTAGGCAGCATGTGTGTGTGTACCGGACCGCCTGACTCGATTTTAATGGGTTCGGCCGGGGTAATGATCGGTGGAAAGCCAGCAGCCAGGATGGGTGACAGTACTACCCATGGTGGCTCCATAGTTGCCGGATTACCAACCGTGCTAATCGGTGAAGCAGGTGGTGGTGGCGGCGGTGCAGGTGGTGGAGCAACACCACCTCAATCAGCGACGATGATAGATGCAGCAAGGGATGGAACTCCTTTTTGCGAAGAATGCTCATAAAATAACTAAATCTTGTAAAAATCAAAATGTAATTGAACACATTCTAAGATAAAATTTCTTCTAACTTAATATTGTGTCGAAGCCCATTACTTTAATACCAATTACTGATTCTCCAAAAAAAACTGAATCGCCATCAGGCAAGATTAAGGAAATCAATACTACTGTGGCTGAATTTTTGATTGAGCAGGCTGAAAAAGTTGAATGCAAGCTTTACGGCATTGTTGATTCGGCGCGCAATGACGAAGTGTTCAGGTACCTGGTTACAGGCGATGTTATATATAAATCGCTTTTTGAAAATACCATGGATGTTCAGTCATTCGGGGTATCTGGTTTTTTAGTTGAGTGTAAAAAGGAATCCCCGCTGTTTCAATGGATGACCACCGAAGCCTGGGGCGATAGTTTTTCTATCTTTTTTACCAGTAAATCCTCGTATGATGAATTGTTCAGCCATTTTCAAAAATTCAATAGAGTGTTTCTTGAAGGTGATGATGTTGTATTATTCCGATATTACGACCCAAGGGTTTTACGAACTTATCTTCCGACTTGCAACAAGGAGGAAATTGAGATATTTTTTGGAGCAGTGAGGAACTTTTTTGCAGAGAGTGAAGAACCTGAAGTTATTAATGTTTTTAAACAAGATAAAGCAGCAAATGAAGATTTTCTATTTGTTTCAAGTTACAAATTAACTGTATAATAATAATTTATTATGTTGACCATTCGAAAAGAACAAACAGATAAACTAGGAGAAGTTGTTGAAAGAAATTTTAAAATAAATAACATTAAACACCTGAAAGAAAAATATCCTAATGAAACCAATGAGAAGGATGAAAAAAAAATGATGGGTTTTATTCAAACTGGCATTAAAAAGGCTGAAAAGCATAATATCATTGAACGCAGAGATATATCTGTTTACCTGGAATATATGTTGGCTTATGGAGAAGATTTTGATACTGATCCGGAAAACGAGTGGGCAATTAAGGTTTTACGCATTGTAAATCTTAGGGGAGAAGAAAAAGTAAACCGGCTTTTAATAAAGAAGCCTTTATAACCTGATTTTAAAAATATGACAACAAATGTTGGAAATCCAAAAGAGAGCTGTCCTTTTAATAAGGTTGAAGAACCAGAAGAAATACAAGACCCTACTAAACACTGGATAAAATTCAGGATAAAAGATAATACTGGTACAGGTGTTTCAGATGTTACGGTTCAAATAACTTTACCAGATAACAACGTTGTTGAAAAAACTTCAGATGAAAATGGATTGATTGTAGTAAATAATATTGATCCAGGTAATTGTAAGATTGTATCTGACTTGAAAAATGTGAAAATTTCTGACACAGTAGTTATTGAATAATCTAAAACTTCATACTTCATATTTGAATTATTACATAATAAATGAAACTATGGCAGCCAAATATCTTGTAAAAGTTAAAGAACATAAAGTCAAGAAAGGTGATACTATTGACTCAATTGCTAAGGAGAATGATATGACCTGGCAGGAACTTGCAAAGTTTAACTGGGGGACTGATATTCCTAATAAAATAAATATTTTTCTGCGGGATATTGTCGGCTGCCATGTGCTTACCGATGATTTAAAAAATTTTAGATTTTGGGGAGATGAAAAAAATCTTGGTTTTGGGACAGGGTTTCTCTGGGTCCCCGAAGATTTGTCCTTAACATTTGCCTCAAACACAAAACATCATATCAATGTTAAGACAATCAATTCATTAAACATTGAAAAGCCAGAATGTATAGTTGAATTTAGGCCTCACCCAGAATGGAAAGGAGAAAAGTATGGGTTTGATTGGAATCGCATTGGAGACACTGATGTTGGTACAGCTATAAAGGATTATAAATTCAAGGATTTTGTAGGCAAACATCCGGATAATGATTATAACGTGACTTGTGTTCCAGATTCAACTCTCTATATTAGTTTAAAAGATTCGGAGTATGCTCCTAACAGTATCAGTATTCCAGATGGACTAAAAATTGCAAACGATCGTGAAGAGTGTTATGTGCCATGGCTGAGTTTTTATCCCGTACCATCAGCAAAAAAATTAAGTAATGGAGAAGCACATCCTCTTGCTGGTAAAATCCCGGAAGCAGAATTAAAGTTACATATTGAGATAACAGTACCTCCAAAAAATTTACAAATAGAGTTTGATAGTAAATTTTTTGAAATTAGTGGCGATGGAGGAACGGTTGAAAGTCCCCCTAAGGGTTCTAAAGATGAAGGTCTTGGAAAGAAATATTACGTTATTTCAAAGAAAGGAGCTACAGGGCTTGGAACTCCAAGAAAAGAAAATATCACCATTAAATGTGTCAAAAAAAATAACAAAATTGTTGAAATTGATACTGAAAAATTAATTAAGGTTATGACGTTACACAAAATATCCATTGAAGATAAGAATAATACAGGCACCTTAATAATATCTAAACCAAATAAATTTGAGGATAAAAAGCTTGTGGGTAAATTGAAAGTAATGCCCAATATAAAAAAGAATAGGAGAATTAAAAAGTTTCTATTTGTAAACGTAAAAACTGATTTATCAGTAATGGGTACTAATACCAAATCAGGTTTAAGAAATGTGAGTATAAAAGATAAAGAATTAACTCTAAGTAAATTTTGTCATCATGCTCTTATAGACCCTGTTGTAGAATATGTTACTTTAGATATTACAAGTGACTCTGATGTGAGAGAAGCTTTTAATAATGCTTATGTTGATATGGATTCAGGTGAATTATTAGCCTATTATGAAGCTGTGTCTTATGATCCCTATACTAAAAACCCCCTCGAACCCGATGGTTTTACAGATCTAAATATGTTTTTAGACGATAAGTTGAGCAGCCAGGAAGGAAATAAATATGACGCTGATTACCTTAAAATGTTTTTTCTTGCTGAACCAGTTAATTGTGTAGAAGTGGGTGGTGATTTGTCAGGTTTAAATGGTTATTCGCAGGGTTCTATTGTAGTTGTTGTTCCTAACATTCCAGATTCTACCCCTACTCATGAAGCCTTCCATTCATTAGGACTTGCTCATACATTTGAAAGTAAACCAGATTACGCAAATGCAAAATATTCATATGAGTATAAAAAAACAGAGAACATCATGGATTATACACATCATCGACCTTCAGATGGTAGCGAAGGAAGTGAGAAAAGATGGTATACTTATCATTGGCAATGGAAGATAATGCAAAGCAAGGCTGATACCGAACCTTAAAACTATGAATTTGAAATGGGAAAGATTTTAATAATTATTCTGGTAAGTGTAAGTTGTTGTATGAATCAAAAAAGAAACGAGCCACAAACCACACAAGATAAATTTACTAATATGAAAGATACTATTTTTATACCCGAAGTTAGTTCAGATTTTGAAAAACTCAACCTTGATAATTTACCCCATGATTCAGTAGGAAAACTTATTAGTAAATTTTTTGACGACTATTATTTGGAAGTAGAAGAATCACCCAAGATTATAAGTATTAGAGAAATTCGATATGATTCATATTTTACCATTATTAACGGGTATAATAATTCTGGGAATATCGTGCATAAAGGGGTTGTATTTACATCTGGATCGTGGGAATCAGGCAAATGGTATTTTTTCGATGAATCGGGAAACCTTTCAGAAACCATAAATTATGATGAACCTTTTAAATTTTCGTTCGGGGATTTATTTGAATTGTTGAATGAAAAAGAAATTCCTCTTACGATTGGATATTTAGATGAATATGCGTTTCATACAAGAATCAGAAGATACATCTCAGAATCTGGTGTGCCATTGTGGACTGTAAAATGGGAAATAACCTACACACTTAAAAAGTTGATGACAATAAACGGAATTACTGGTGAGGTAATGAAAATTGAAGAAATTAAATACAGCCCTTAAATGGTGAAGAATAGGTTATGTTGTGTCAGCGGTTCTATTGGATAATCAATAAAAGAAAATTTCAAAAATAAACTTAATGGATGAGAATTTTTATAAGAAATTAAATTGAGAACTACTCTGGCAACTATTTATGTTTATAAACCCATTTAAGTTCTTCGGTTTTAATGATTCTGAAACTATTAAAAATATTCATTAAAACTCAAAACAACTATTCCTTACATAATAAAAAAATATAAAGATCAACTTAAATTATTTGATAAGATGAAGAATGGATAAAGAAAAATTAGATAAAAATCTAGACTCATTTGAAAATTTGACTGAAAACTTCAATGAAAGATGTAAAAGAATTGATCCAGAATATAATCCCAATGAGGATTCAAAAACTTAACGCAACAAATCATTTACGCATCATATTTACTACTCCCCATTCTTTTGACGGCGGATTCATAAAACAGATTAAATAATGATAAATAAGTGACTGAAAAACAAAGGAGACTTTCAAGACTAACCGACATTTTAAGTAACCATATAAAACACCATTCATGAGAAGAAAAGAATTGCAAAAACGTGCCTTTAAGTATATCAATGCTGAAAAGTCCAAACAACAGACGTATGAGGAATTAAAGGAGATGGGGGGAATATCACAGATAGCGGTAGCTAACCCGGTACGTAATTGTCCCACAGTGCAATCGCGACAACAATACCGGAATCTGATACTGGTTTTTATTTTCTACCTGGGCTTGCTCATACTACAGATGCTCTACCGGGGTGTTACAGTTATCATTGAGAATGGATTCCAATGGATAGACCTGGGGCTTCTGATTCGAATCGGTATTCATGGTATCCTGCTCTGGGGAGTGGCGACATTTAACGGCCGTAGTTATAAATATATGGCAATTTGGTTAACCATTTCATTAGTGCTTCTTGCTGTTAACGGCATTGCGGATTCATTTACTCTTTCAATTTTGTTGTATATTATTTTTGTAGGCGCTGGTGCCTTCCTGGGATTTTACCTTTATTTCAAGCTTTGCCCAAAGTACCGGGTATCCTGGGAAGAATTCCAAAATCCTCAGGGAAAGAACGAGATGCGAAAAGTAATAACATTTGAAGACTGAGGAGAATTATAAAGTCGGGATATGTGTGCAGATATTTTCAAGGTAGTGGGAGTGTAAGTATCTGTAGGTACCCTCTTTTTCCTACAGATCAAGTTTAGGCAGATTTCTTTTGATTATTCCTATTCATAAATTCAATTGGGCCCATATCACCTAAACTATCGTGAGGGTGTTTATTATTGTAATCTTCTATGAACTATTCAGTTTTTTCTCTTACCTGATGGATGTTTCCAAAAATGTTCATTTCAAGACCATCTTTCCCGATGTTCGTAGATTGCAATAATATATTAATCGGAGCGGTTCAGCTTAGACTGTGTCTACGTCGGATTATACAGGTAGCATGCAGCTACCTATATGAAAACAATTTCTTTCATCTATCAAGGATTTCGTAATAATGAAAACTGTTTAAAGTTAGGGAATCCTGATAATTTTGTGCATATCCTTTATAAAGGTAGATTCGCCGCGTTTCAGTTCCTGTTTTATAGCTTGTAAGGGTAACTGTTTGAGGGACCAAAGATGGGGATTGGCTGCTTATTTATCTCTGTTTATACGAGGTGTTAAATAACCCTCTTGTGCTGAATATCCGATTATTATGCTTATACTTGTATTTTATGCAATTATTTGTAGTCGAATAATATGTTAGACTTTTATTCATAATAGTTGTCTTATAGTTTGGAGAAGTATGTTAAAATTTCTAGCAAATAATGTTATTAACTATTCTGAACGTGTCTGATGGATCTAATTAGTTAGAAGGTATATTCCATGTGAATTTGCAGTATTTTTAATATAACAAAATATGAGTGTCGGGAAAGTTACACAATAAACCTTACATTAAAGGAAACAATTTTGACATGAATCTAATCAAATTTATTGAACGTTTTCCAGACGAAGAGAGTTGTAAACAAAGGTTTAAAGAAATAAGAGACCAAGAAGGGATTATTTGCCGAAACTGTGGCAACAATGATCATTATCTGTGAACTACTGATAAAAGAGCATTTGAGATTGTTCTTTTAAATTAACAAATAATTGAACCCGCTAAAAATAATTTTATGAATTTTTTTTGGAATGGAACATTAAAAGCACATATAGGACTAAATCAAATTGATAAGGATTTGGATTGGGGAAGTGGTGACCATTGTGTAAACAATATGAATTTCGTTAATGCAGTGTTTAAATTTTGGTATATCGCAAGGCAAAATATTAATTCAATTACTGATACTACTTTAATTAATGATACTACTCATAAGGAAGCAATGACAACAACATTGGAAGATGCGGGACAACATTGGTCTCTGTGGTATCCATCTGGGATAAGCAACCTTGAAAAATCGTTTGAATATATGATTCGAAATTCGGGTAATTGGACCGATGATGATACAAGATCATATGGCAGTCAACCTAATAGTTGTTTTCAACCTGATATGGCATTAACTCATGCTCCTAGAGGCATTGTCGCTTTTGCAAATGCCATTGACGATAAATATGAAGATTTGATTGAAATTTTACGGGAATTTGAAAGGAATTATAATTCTTTAGATTTTGAATATTTACAACCACCTCGATCTCGTAATTGGGCAATAATTGGGACTATTCTAGGACAAATTAAAGATAATGCAGAAAGAGCAGCACCATTTCTTTGGATGACCCCAAATACACAAGAATATGCAACAGGTACAGTAACTTTTGCTAATGCTTTGAGTAGGGTTCACACCGGTTTAACTACTTATACTAATAGTTTAGAGTCACGTTTACCTGAGCGAGTTAGTGCAGGAATTGCAGCCTTAGCAGTGGCAGTGACTTATGTTCCAGTATTTGGGGCATTTTATGGAAAAGCTGTAGAATTGATTCCTGTATTAAGTAGATGGTTTAGAGGTATAATGCATATACATACACGAGGTATTGGTAGAGCGAGTAGTAATGCCCCCTATGGTACCCAGGTCTTGAACACGAGGTATTGATAGAGCGAGTAGTAATGCCCCCTATGGTACCCAGGTCTTGAACACGAGGTAGTGTTTTTTACCTTTTAATCGGACTATTTTAATTTCGATTCAAATATACGTATTTTTCATTTATAAATTTCATAATATTGTATCAGCAAGGAATGACCGAAGGTAACCTTTGTGCCGGTGGTTGTTGAAGTATTTCGGATCCGTTTGCTTCTTTTTGTAAATAATCAAACTCATCGAGAGTTTGATTATTTAAGCAAGTAACTCCCTTTAGGCTCTCATTATCCGGTATGTGTTAATTGTGCCATTTTAAGCTTTTCACTTTCTTCTATTTATCATACATATTCAGCATCGATTTTATTTTACTCACGATTACATTTACCCTATCTGGCCCTTTTTTTTGTGAGACTTCCGATTTTTCTTCCCCTTCATCATAATCCAAACCATGTATAAACCTGTCTATCTTTATTAAGGTCTCGGGATTATTTATACAAATTAAATATTCCCTTAAGCTTTCTACGCGCCTCATTAATAAGTTTCGGTTTTTCTTTTACCTGGTCTTTAGGTGCACCATCCTCATTAAACCTTTCGCGTTTGTAATAACGGTCATCGTCATCCAGGTTTCGGATAAAGTGGTCTATTTGGTTAATAAGTTCCGAATCCCGGATTCTGGTAATGTGCTGTATGATTTCTATTTTTTTTGTGTTGATGTCCATGATAAGTTTTGGTCTAATTTTTATTGAATAAAATAACTTTAAAAGGCAATACATTCAACGAGTTCTCTTCCAGCTGCAATTGTAAGTCATCCCTTAAAAGTTTTATTTCTTCGGGTTTTAGTCCAATATTTTTTTTCAAGTTGATGGAAATACTGATAATCCGTGTAAGACCTGATTGATTTTGAGTGTTGGTCTCCACGTCTTTTTTTACTTCTATAGCATCAGCATACTTACCATATTGACTTTCACACAAGGCTTTAATATCCTCAATAGTAACCAGTCTGCCGTGGCTTAGTACTGAATATCGGAATTCCCTCATTAAATCCTCATCCTGTTTCACATCTGTTCCACCCATTGATTGGGTCATTAAAAAAAGTTTATTTTTGATTAGATCAGCACCGTCGAAATTAATCGGTTCGTATGCTGGAATCTGGTTGCCCAGGCTGCCATTTGTAAGATAATAGCTTAGTTCCACTTCCACATCCTCTTTTGCAGGATCGGTTTTGAGCATTATATAGGGATTGGTTCCGGTAGTGTAGTTACGGATTTCATCAATACCATGTTCAAAAGGGCGTATCGCATCGTAAAGTTTTTCGACATCACCGGGCTCAATACTTTTAATTTTTGAGAAGGCTGCATATTCGCTCTTGTATGCATTAATTGTCCTGGTTATCATATCTACAGCATTGTTTCTGTCCATTCGCCCGATGTTATCTTTACGAAGCGTAAGGAGTGCTTTGCCTTCCATATTCTTAGGTTCACTATCCCCGAGTATTATCTCTAACTCTTCGTCACATATTATGTTCTTCAGATCAAAGAAAACTTCATGGGGTTCAGCCCAAAGTTCCTTGATCCTTTCGTAACCTGTAATTACAATCTTTTCGGTTTTTCTGTTTATAACAGGGAAACAGTTTACAGTGCATACTACATGATCCAACAGTTGCTGTGCGATATATTGCGGAAAACTCACTTTTATCCATACTAACTTACTATCAATTACTTCAAGGTCTACCTGATCAAATATCTGTGTAAAGGAATCAGGATAAACTATATATGAGTCCTGTGTTATTAATGAGTCAGTTTGATCATCGGAAAAGGAAATAAAATACTTTTTGTAGAAATCAAGTACATGATGGGATAATGCAAACGACGTATTAAACTCAGATGTTGGAAGTTTAATTTGTTTTTTGTTATTATTAATCTCGGTGTCACAATATCCAGAGTGTACATTTAATTTTATGTTATTTATTTCCCATATGCCTGTTTTTAATGCATTAAAGAAAAGCTTTTCTTCAAGATCGTTCACATTTTCGATATCAAAGTAAAATGACATGCCCTTCAATGATGTAACCGATTTATTCAGCCTCATTCCAATCCATAAAACATCAACCAACCCTTCACGTGACTTCGTACTACACACTTTAGTTTTCCTTGAAGACGAATCAATCCTGAAAAGAGTATTTCCAGAAGCAATGAATTGTACATCTGCATCATACAACGTGTGTTCCCTTATAGGGCTAAGAAAGATTTCCATTACTGGCTCTTCCTTATCTATTTGGCTTGTCTTCTTAAAATAAAACTCATGATCCTCCATCACTCTGCTACAATACTCAAAAGGATGAGCATGCATAATTGCACGTGCAGGAACAGGGCTTATTAAGTTATGTGGTGTAAGCAGTTCCATCAGTTTCATTTGCATGTTTTGACGAACTTCGTTGATAGATATAGAGATGTTTTCAATTTCACTAGCACAGGCATCAATTAATAGGGATATCAGAGGATCTACTGTCTTCATTTCCTTACTGGTTATCCCCCACATCTTTGCCGCAGAAGCAATCATTCTTTTTTTTATGTCATGCCGGTTTTCCATAAACAGTGTATTTAATATAATGAGCTCATTGCAAAACTGAAAGACTTTTGATAAGGTTGTTCAATCAAATTTGCAAATTTCCCTTTTACCGTTATGTTGACAAAATATTTAATTTCTTTTCCTTTATATTTCTTCTTGGACATGAATAATATCTTGGCCCTTATATTTTTAAGGCGAGGTTCAAATTTACACAATGCGATATTTAATTTAGTCTCCATATCCTGTTTTGGGTTGGTATGCGTATTGAATTTATCAATTTGTATATTTTCAAATTCCCTATCCCATAAAACAAAACCATAATCCTTATTATTTTTGTATTCTCCCATATGGGTCATGATGATAAGCTCTATATGTTCATTAATAGATCTTTTTAAAGAACTGATTTTTTTTAATAGGCGGTCATGCGACCTTCCAGAACTCTCAACATGTGTATCATTATGAAATAGATCAGTAAAATCAAGTGGTATACTATAATATTTATGTTTCATCGATAAAATATTTGATCACTGGAAAATGAATTCTACCATATAATTATATCTATCTTTCTTGTTCTGGTAACACCCTCGATAAATTCCATCTTTTTCAATTCATTAAAAAGTAGGGAGATCACATTAATGAAATCCTCTGCTTTTATAAATGATTGGTTTATGTCTGTATGTTGATAATCTATTCCGATGGTAATATCAAGCAATTGTTTGAATTTTGCCGGATTTATATCAAAATGCTGTGAAAAATAATTCAACAGTTTTTCTCTTTCTTCCGGCGTTCTGGTTTCTATGGCGTTTTTAATAGTATGTGCCATACTCACAATACTGGATATAAGAAAAACCGGCGGTTTAGATTTCAACAACCACTTAAATTCGAATATTTTGTCATTTAAATAGTATAGTAAGTTTTCAGCCAGATACAGGATTATATCAATAAGAGCTTTGGATGTGGCTTTCAAATTGACCTCTGCAATCAGTTCAACAACATTCATTTCCAATGCATTGATACTCTTTGTTGCAAACTCATGAAATTCCTGTAATTTATTATGGCAGTTCATTGATGTGCATGGAGGGATATAAGTTGTGTCAATTTCCGGTTTGATATTTACGACAGAAATTTTACCTAGTGGTAATAAATCAGGTTCCAGGCTAGCGAGTATATTAGGTGTAGCGTGTACAATTTGTAATGAGTATTCAGGTATAACAAGTGGTTGCCTGAGTGGACTCTCAGAAGATACTGCCTGACCAATTGGTATTCTTGAAAACGGGTTTACAGAAATGACAACGTAAAACTCTTTTTCCTGCATATTAGATATTGCTAGTGTGGCCTCAACGTTTAGATTGATTCCATTGGAAGTTTCGGTACTGCCATTTGAAATATCGATAAGATATCCTGCCTGGGTAATGGCACGGCATGTTAGCACTTTGACTTTAAGATTTTTCTGGTCATCAATAAAGGCTTCAAATTCCAGGTTTTTATCTTTCGGGCTTTTTAGAGGCATCAATCCATAACTGTACTCATCTAAATATATTCTTCTGACATCTGCATCACAGGCAGTAAAATAATTTTCAAGACCAATGAAATGATCCTTATTAATTTTCATGCCGTCAGTCCAATTTATTTGCTTGTAATTAATCTTATTGTGCATAGTATTATCTTTTGTCATTTTCAATTAATTCATTCTTAGATTGCAGTATTATACCCGAGGTATAATTCCGGTTTTCGATGCTCCACTGAGCCTGTTTCGTCTTCCAAAACAAGGGTAGTGCTAACATTACAAATAATGTTTGTTTCAACTTCTACTTCAACTGGAATAAAATAGCGATAGAAACTATCAATCAATTTCCTGCCAATACCATTTTCTACATCATTGTAGAATGGGATACTGGTTTCATCTTCTATTATAATCGTGAACTTCCAAGTAAGAATGACCTCAATAAAATTACTGCCGCAGATAAGATTATCCCCTAATAGAATATTGTTATTTAATGAACAGCTAGTGGAATCGGTATTGTTGAAATTTTTGTTCTGATAATAACTCGTTGCAGATATTTTCTTACCTAGGATCTCAGAAAGGCAGAATGAAGTAAATTCGATATTTCCTTTTATTTCGTTACTAAAGGGTAACAACGAAATTAGTCTTCTATGAAAATCGGGAGGGATGTTAATGTCATTCGGAAAAATTTCTTTGAATACACTTAGTGGATCCCTGATTAATTTCAGTAATTCAAGTTCTTGTTTTACCCTGAGAAGAAAGAGTTCATTATCGATTGGTATTAAGAATTTTCGTGCATTAATTTCTTCCTGCTTTTGCTTCTCAAATTCATGTTTTCGCTCTTCAGTATCGATATTGCTGTACCTGGTAGCTGGATGAAACAGACCTTCTGGTAATACATCATATAAACCATCCCTAGCAATTTGAAATACAATGACCTTTCGAACCATGTCTGCATAAACATCAGAAACATCCTTTGAGTAATTCCGACTGAATAGACCTAAATGTTTAAAGAGAATATCTTCAATATCGAATCCTTTGTCAATTAAATCGCCAGCAAGTACTTCAGCCTTAATATCTGACAAACTTGACCTGAGTGATTCAGCTATTTTTTTATAGGACTTCATTAATTTTAGCAAGAGTTTTCAGAGGTAAAATAGCACCTGAAATTTTAAATACCTGAGATAGAAGAAGCACAAAACAAAGGCAGTAAATTACATTATGGTCCTCAAAGATAAAAAAATAGAACGGAAAAGCAAGTAAAGATCAATTTAACTTTTATAAGTATAGGTAGTTTATAAGATTTATTAATTGCTGAGAAGTAAATATATACTGAACAATTCTTCTATTTGTATTAAAGATATGTAATATCAATATGATAGCCTATATTTAATGGTTTTTTACAAGAAAACTGGAACTTTTATTGCACAGGTAAATTGAGGGGTTTTTGCGCAGTCTGACGGTTTAGCTAAGGGCAGTAGCGGATTCTGGAATCTGCACTGTCCATGAAACGGAGACCCCGCTATTGCCTATGCGCTGTTAGCGGTATGTGCTTATATTATTCTAATCTCTTAGTATAGATATAATCATAGCTATAATTGCGATTGATCCAATTATTATAAGTCCAGGAAAAATCATGTTTAATATTGATTTCCAAATTGATGTTTTTTGTACTTCAGAAATTCCAATTACTAATAATACTAATGTTGTATGTCTTCAAACAAACTTGAACTTTTAGGGTCAAAAATTAAGAGAGTGTTAATACAAAACTAATTGTTTTTTTT
>PVBE011980540.1_pt1 | contig 19500 bp, 14 predicted proteins | sample 1631181 | NCBI WGS metagenome assembly PVBE01 (sample SAMN08397723, study PRJNA350692) | Marine metagenome, whole genome shotgun sequencing project. | isolation source: water | place: Pacific Ocean | collected 2012-04 | reverse complement strand
CTTCGTGGCCGATGACTCTGGCGAGCGCTTCGAACGCCATCGCCTGGAGGATGACGTAAATGTAGGCGTCTGGATCGGTCTCCCAACCTTTACACTTCACGATCCAGCCCGGGTGACCACCCCCCGAAGCGTTGCCAGCCCGCGGCACAGCTTCCCCAAACTCTCCGTTAGGATACTGCGGGTATTCCTTTAATGGGCCATGGGCGAGTCGTTGCTGATCACGCAACTTTACCCGGCAGAGGTTTAACACTGCGTCCTGCATAGCGCATACCACACGCTGACCCTTTCCGCTTTTTTCACGGTGGAATAAGGCTGCCAAGATACCAGCCACCAGGTGCATTCCGGTTCCCGAGTCACCAATCTGGGCACCAGTCACCATAGGGAAGCCCTCCAGTTCCCCCGTTGTCGATGCAGCCCCACCGGTACACTGGGCAACATTCTCGTACACCTTGCAGTCCTCATAGGGGCCGGGACCGAAACCTTTGATAGACGCATAGATCATACGCGGGTTGATTCCCTGGATTTTCTCCCATGGAAAACCCATCCGGTCTATGGCGCCAGGAGCAAAGTTTTCCACCATCACGTCACATTCCTCGATCAACTTGGCAAAGATCTTGTTACCCACCTCAGTCTTAGGATTGAGCGTAATGCTGCGCTTGTTGGCATTCAGCATTGTGAAATACAGGCTGTCCACATCCGGAATGTCGCGTAACTGGCTGCGCGTCGCGTCACCGGCGCCAGGCCGCTCGATTTTGATGACATCGGCACCGAACCACGCGAGAATTTGCGTGCACGTCGGTCCCGACTGGACATGCGTCATGTCGAGAATGCGGACACCTTTCAGGGCTTTTCCCATCTTCCCTCTCGTATTTGACAGATATTGAGGATCTTATTGAAATGAAATCGAAGCGTGACGTCCGGCGGCATCACCGTCAACCCAGGCGATGAATGCTGATTCGTGCCACACCGTATTCCAGTAAATAAACGAGTATCATCCCATCCGAGCAAACCAATGGTGATGTTGTGGCAGACACCAAACTCAGCGAATCCTTGAAAATCTCGCCCGTAACAGTGCAGCACGATTCGGGCCCGGTTGTACTTGGAAATCGATGCCAAAAATGCACTCTAGCCAATTTGCTCGACAACCTTACTCCAGTCCACACCCCACAGGAGAATTAACCATGCATCGGACTCACTTTATCTCGACGTTTCTGGTCGTCGCAGCAGTTCTTAGCATCGCTTCATTCGCCCCAGCGTTTGGGATGGCACAAGTTCAGGAGGCCCCGAATCGGCCTGCTGGAGAGGGAGAAGGTCCATTCGAACGGTTGATCCTGCGCGGCGCAACTCTCATCGATGGCACGGGGGCCCCACCGTTCGGGCCAGTCGATATCGTTGTTGAAGGGGACCGCATTGTGAATATCGTCAGCGTAGGTGCCCCCGATGTAGCAATCAATCCAAACCGGCGCCCAGAAGTACTCCCTGGTGATCGTGTTCTCGACCTAGAGGGACATTTTGTCCTGCCTGGATTCATCGATCTGCATGGCCACCTCGGGGGCAGGGAGCAAGGCACACCGGCGGAGTATGTGTTAAAGCTGTGGATGGGTCACGGCATAACGACCAGCGCGGATCCGGGCAGTGGCAACGGTATTGGCTGGATGCTCGAGCACAGGCGGCGCTCGGAAGCCAATGAGATCACATCGCCACGCCTGCTACCTTCGGCAACATTCGGCCAGGGATGGGACGAGCCCATTTTTACGCCACAGCAAGCACGCGACTGGGTCAACGAGATTGCCGACATCAACGCCCATGGCATCAAGTTCTTCGGCCTTCGCCCCGACATCATGAAAGCAGCACTTGAGCAAGCTGAAGAGCGCGATCTTTACACCACGATGCACCATGCGCAGCTGAACGTTGCTTGGATGGACGTTCTCGATTCAGCACGCCTCGGCCTGACTTCGATGCAGCACTGGTACGGATTGCCAGAGGCATTGTTCACTGATAGACAATTGCAAAACTACCCGCTCGACTATAACTACAATGATGAGCAAGATCGTTTTTCAGAGGCTGGTCGCCTTTGGAAGCAAGCAGCGGCGCCATACTCGGACCATTGGAACGCCGTGATGGAAGAACTCCTTGAGATCGACTTCACCATGGTGCCAACATTCCACGCCTACGAGACGACACGAGACTTCATGCGTATGGCGCGCGCCGAGTGGCATGAAGAGCATACTCTTCCCTCTTTGTGGCGTTTCTACGAGCCTAACCGCATTGCTCACGCTTCATATTGGTTTTACTGGGGTACTGAAGAAGAGGTCGACTGGAAGGAAAATTATCGCCTCTGGATGACCTTCATTAACGAGTACAAAAACCGTGGGGGCCGTGTGGCGGTGGGCACCGATTCAGGCTATTCATACAATCTCTATGGATTCTCTTTCGTCCGTGAAATGGAGCTTCTGCGAGAGTCTGGATTCCACCCGCTCGAGGTGATTCAGTCGGCCACGCTCAAAGGCGCTGAGGCGCTTGGGGTCGCCGATCAAGTTGGAACCGTTGAGGTTGGGAAGATGGCAGACTTCGTCATCGTCGACGAAAATCCTCTCGAGAACCTTAAAGTGCTTTATGGCATCGGTGCCGTGAAGCTAACTCTTGATAACAAGGTCGTCCGGGTCGGCGGGATTAAGTACACCATCAAGGACGGCATCATCTTCGACGCGCAGCGTCTGCTCGGCGACGTCCGTGCGATCGTGCGAGCAGCCAAAGACCGTGAGGGTTTCGAGATCACACAGCCGGGACGGGGACCGTTCCGCTGACCTGAAACCTCTGGCACAGCCTGTAAATTCTCATTCGAGATCCTTCTGGCTTCAGGTTGATTCTACAGACAAGGAAACTTAGCGAACACAAACCAAGAAAAACAACGGAATGGGGTGGTCCGAGGACCGCGCCTAGAGCTTTGCAATTATTAGCAGGACCGAATAAATCTTGGAACGTCTAAATCGCTAAACGATACCCTGGTCCATCATCGAATCGGCGATTTTTATAAAGCCGGCGATGTTTGCACCGTTGACGTAATTGCCTGGGGAACCGTACTCCTCAGCGGTTTCCTTGGCCGCGGTATGGATCGATTTCATAATGCCATGAAGCTTGGCGTCAACTTCCTCACGAGTCCAGCTCATTCGCAGGCTATTCTGCGACATCTCAAGCCCAGAAGTCGCGACACCTCCCGCATTCGCTGCCTTGCCGGGACCATAAAGAATGCCAGCATCAATAAACAAGTTGACGCCCTCGATGACCGTCGGCATGTTGGCCCCCTCGGAAACAACATAGACGCCGTTCTCGAGCAAGTTCGCAGCGTCCTTCGCGTTGATCTCATTCTGTGTTGCGCTCGGAAACGCACAGTCAGCATTATGGTCCCAGATAGCATTGTGGCCAGCGTTAGGGTCGATCTCCATGTACGCGGCACTGCTGTATTTTTCTGCGTACTCTTTGATCCGGCCACGGCGCACGTTCTTCAGATCCATAACGAAGCCTAGCTTGTCACGATCGATACCTTCTTCGTCATAGATGTAACCGCCAGAATCTGACAAGGTGACTGGCTTACCTCCTAAATCCAGGAGTTTTTCGCACGTGTACTGCGCTACATTGCCACTCCCTGACACAAGACAAGTCTTGCCCTCAAGGTTCTCGCTGCGGGTAGCGAGCATCTCGGCAGCAAAATATACGGCACCGTAGCCTGTAGCCTCCGGACGAATCAGTGAGCCTCCCCAGTTGAGGGCCTTGCCCGTAAGTACGCCGGTAAATTCGTTGCGTAGCCTCTTGTACTGGCCAAAAAGGAAACCGATCTCGCGGCCACCAACACCGATATCACCAGCTGGGACGTCTGTGTCTGGGCCGATATGGCGACAAAGTTCGCTCATAAAACTCTGACAGAAGCGCATAACCTCGTTATCACTCTTGCCCTTTGGGTCAAAGTCTGAGCCACCCTTACCACCACCTAGCGGTAATGTCGTGAGCGAGTTCTTAAAGACCTGTTCGAAGGCGAGGAACTTAAGGATGCCGAGATTGACTGACGGATGGAAACGCAACCCACCTTTGTAAGGGCCGATTGCACTGTTCATCTCAATCCGGAAACCACGGTTGACATGAATATCCCCGTTGTCATCAACCCACGGCACGCGGAACATGATGACACGCTCAGGTTCGATAACGCGCTCGACGATTTTGGCCTTTCTGTACTCGGGCCGCCGCTCGAGCACAAGCTCGAGTGACTCTACTACCTCCTCCACTGCCTGATGGAATTCAGGCTCAGCAGCGTTCTTAGCCTTCACATTGGCCATGATGTCATCGACAAATGACATTTGAGGTCCTCCTCATCAGCCCACCCCGGAAAGTCGGCGCGCAAGCATGGTTATATCGACAAATAATCCGATTTGTATTCACTAGTTTGCAAGTTCCTCGTATTACCTGCCGGAAGTCGATCGACAACTGACCACCCGACAAAGTCAACCGTCAAGAACCCGAGAAAAGGGCCATAACCACTAAAGGGCTACAGCCAACCTTATGGTGCCCCAAGAACGGCGTTTTGGCGAGCCCATTTAGCCACTGGATATCAGCTTAAGAATGGGGCTTCGCTAGCCATCTCATCTGGTTCAGATTGCCGTCGTGCTGAAACCCGCGTCAACATAATGGACTTCTCCAGTAACACCCTTCGACAATTCTGATAGTAAATACAAACCGGCAGAGCCAACGTCATCGATGTCGACGTTGCGGCGCAATGGCGAACGCTCAGCAAGCTGCGAAAACATCGAACGTAAACCCGAAACTCCCGAGGCAGCGAGTGTCTTGATCGGGCCGGCCGAAATAGCATTGATGCGGATGTTTTTCTCGCCCAAGTCACCGGCAAGATAACGAACACTTGCTTCCAGGGAAGCCTTTGCAATTCCCATCACGTTGTAGTTTGGCACCGTTTTCATAGAACCGTAGTAGGTCATGGTGACGATGCTGCCACCCTCATTCATCATCGGCTCTACCTTCCGAACAAGATGCAACAATGAGTACACACTAATCTCCATCGCCATCAAGAAACCGTCGCGCGACGTATCTAGGGTGCGGCCCTTGAGATCTTCACGGCCAGCAAATGCAATCGAGTGGACCAGAAAATCGAGCGAGCCAAATGCTTTACCCACAGCATCGAAGGCAGCATCTACTTGTGCCTCGTCAGTCACGTCCATCGGCACAAGCAGGTTGCTACCAACCGATTCCGCTAGCGGTTGAACACGCTTAAGAAGAGCTTCCCCCTGGTACGTGAACGCCAGCTCCGCCCCAGCTGACGCTGCTCTACGAGCCAGGCCCCAGGCGATCGATCGTTCGTTGGCCACCCCTACGACTAAACCCTTCTTCCCTGCCAAAATAGGTGGAGTATTGAGTGTCGGGTCGTCTTGCTCTGTCATCTATCCCCTCATTCAAACGGCGAGACCATTTCCATCAGTATATCCTCGCGCAACCATGAGCAGCGCCAACCAGCACAATCAGTCAACGCGTCTGCCTTCTTCTTTCTATCATCGGAATGTCATTGCGGTCGCCCGTGGCCTGCTTGGTCAACGACTTGTCAGCCAGGTCGATGATTCCCGTGTCTCCGGGATCATTGTCGAGACCGAGGCCTATCTCGGAACAATCGATAAAGCAGCCCACACCTACCATGGATGTCGCACGGCCCGCAACGAAACAATGTGGGGTCCTGGGGGGAACGCTTACGTGTACTTCGTTTACGGGATGCACCATTGTGTCAACGTGGTAGCCGGCGATCCAGAGGAGCCCGTGGCAGTTTTGCTACGTGCCCTGGAACCAGACGGTGGGACTGATGTGATGTTCACGCGCCGCGCCGCAGCTCGACATTCGATTGATCTCTGCTCCGGACCCGGCAAATTATGTCAAGCACTTGATATTACCCTCGCCAGCGACGGGGAGGACCTTGTGGGTGGCAAGACGCTTTTCATCGAAGAGATCCGCAAGCGATCCTTGCCAACCTCATCGATCGGTTGTGGGCCCCGCGTCGGTGTCAGCTACGCTGAAGAGTGGCAACAGAAGCCGCTACGATTCTGGGTTCAAGGAAATCCCAACGTCAGCCGTCAAATGGGCGCAAGAAACGAAGTGTAACTAGCTGTCATCCTCTGGAGGAAAGTTCTCGAAGATTTTGCCAATGGCGTCATCGATTTTCCCAGAATTCTGTGAAGATGGCAGGAGTTCAGCCCGGGCAATACCACGCCATATCAAGCCGACGGCGGGATCGGGAGATAGCATGTCGATGGTAATCGTGCCCGCGTCGTACTGGGAAACATTGAGACCAGCAGGGCCATACCAGCCCCAGCCCCAGTAACCGCTCCAGCCTGGCCCGTAGTAGCTTTCCTGAAGCCGCGCGACTTCTTCGCTACCAACGTAGTAGGTGACTAGGAATGAAGGATTGTTGCTCGAGCGACGAAAACCAACCGCACGCATGTGGTCATCCACAACCGTCCTAATGGCCGTGTCAAGCGCCCCATACTGCAAATCAGCGCCTGTCTCAGGTTCTTTGGCCGCCCAATCGAAAGTGTTGATCCCAGCAAAGTCAAATTGTGTGTCCCACACCGTATCTATGTTGCCTCCCGAACATGCAGGAGCTACAAGCAATACGAAAAGGACTCCGATCGAAAGTGTCTTTCCCATGTGCACGAGAATATTCCATTCGCCGCCGACAAGCACGCCACAAAAAAGGCCGCGAGTGCTTTAAAAGGGCAGGAATTAGGTTGCGCCAAACCTCCAACTAACGCAGTGGCAAGCGACGGATTTCTTTCTTCTGGGACAGTCTCGTCGCAGCAACCCAAAGACCATCGGGAGAAATCTGCCCATGCAAAACATTAGCTGGCTCCTCAGTTAACTGTTGGGGCTCACCGCCGAATCGAGGGATCAAAAATAACTGCATCTTCTCGCCCACCAACGCCGAATAGACGATGTTCTCTCCATCTGGTGTCCACGCAGCCCCACCTCGAGTGTAAGACGTGAACTCGATGACTTTCCTGACTTCACCTGCAGCCAGCATGACCCAAAGCCTTTGAGTTTCTGGGTTCAGACGCTCGATAAATAGCACGTCATCTGAGACAGGAGAGTAAACCCCTGAGACTGAGCCAGAAATCTCGTCGGGCAACTTCAAGGGCACGACGTCGAGCAGATCACCATGTTCAGGATCGATGGTTGCGACCCAAGGCTTTGAAACACCAGGGACGCGGTCCCAGCTATCGAACAACAGCCGACTACCATCGGTCGACCAATTGGGGTCACCAACCTCCCAGCCAAGATCAGTGAGCCTAATTTCGTCGGCGTCTGGATCTTCGGCCCGACGCAAGAAGATGTCGTCGGTGACATCGGGGCCCGCATAATAAGGCACCGGCCGTGGTGAACGACGCGACCGGTAAGCCAGCCAACGACCATCGGGCGACCATGAGGGCGTGTAGTCGGCATGATACCCGGTGACCAGCGCCGCCGGCGATCCTCTGTCCCCATCCGGCCCTATGGCAACAACTTCCGTGTCGAGGTTGAGCCCCCAGTCCGCAAGCCTCCAGCTACCAACCGTGTAGGCAAGTAATTCACCGCTGGGGTTCCAGCGCGGTAGCTGGGTAGCAAATCTTCCACCTCTCTCCCCAACAACATCGAAGAGTGGCTTGGCGCCAGGATTGTCAAGCGGTATCAGCATCACAGAAGCGTCGTATTCATTATGCGTCCAGTACAGATAATCACCCGCGACCCACGGCCAAAAGTCATCTCCCTCAATATTACTTACTAGGCGGAGGGTTCCCGATTTGATCTCGAGTTCGTAAATATCGAGATCTCGGTTCACGCGCGTCTCGTGCCGTGCATCAGCATCCGGTTCGTCTTCCGTGGCAAGCGAGATAAAGAGTGACTGTCCATCGGGGGCAACTGCTAGGCCATTTGGCAGTGCCGAGGCATCTAGCCCTTCCCGGATGATCTCTACCTCGCCACCCAAGGGCCGTATGCGGAGAACCGACGCTGATCCGTTTTCTGACATGGCCAGCCCGTAGGCGGCTGCGCCTGTAGGGTCCCACGCCAATCCTAATACACGCTCGCCGATGTTATGCCACCGGTCATCGGGAGGCTCTCCCAGTACGATCCTGTTACCAGGAGGGCGGATCCAGGCGACGTCACGGTTGCCTGGTGCCCACGCCGGAACCGCATCCAATGGAATTGCCGGCGAGCGTAAATTTTGGCCACTCTCAAGAAACCAACCCATATCACGACGCCGGTTAGCAAACCGAGCAATCCGGCCATTTCCATCGAAAGTCGCAGCCATCACCTGATCGAAATCGAGGAGAAGTTCAGCCCGAAGAGCTTCGCCACTTGGCAAGTCGACCAAGCTCACACCGAGGCTGTCGACGTGCAACATTTTGGAGCCATCCGGTGACACCATGGCGTGGGTGAAGGCGTCTTCGAACTAGGTACTAGGTTCCTCAACGTAGATCGTCTCAGACAAGTCAGGAAAGGATTGTGGTTCGATTGCAAACTGGCGGGAGCGCAAATCATCTTCCAGGAACCAATGCGTCGCCAGAATTGCGGCGGCAAGGAAAAAAGTGAGGGTCGCTGCTCGCATCCAGTTCTGCTTCTTCACTAACCGACGATCTCCAACAATCGGCTGCGAACGTATCGTCTCAAGGAGCTTGTCGGAACACTCCCGACATTCCTTGCAATGATCGAGGATGCACTGTGCCTCCTTTTGACTCAGCCGTTCCTTGGCCAGATTGGCAAGGTCTTTAGAGTCCGGATGCCAGCTATCCAAAGCACTCATCGAGTTCTCTTGACAGGATTCTTCTTTCAAATGATCGACATCTTAACGACACCTAAAGTCACTCTGCTGACGATCAGATTTTCCCTCCGATGTAAACACTGGGCAAACATTTCAACTGTGGAACCAAATTATCCATAAATCTCGAAAGTGAAAAGCTCATATTGTTGGTCTGCAACATCCACAATAAGAGGCTGCCTGCTTCACAAACACCTTGACCCACAGCCTCCTTGCATCGATGATGGACTAATTGCGAGGGGGTGCTCCCTAAGGGGGCTGAGACACCACTGGTACGGGCAAATCCGGCCGAAACGTGGGAACCCTTATCAGGCAGCAACGCTCGGTTCGTTCAGGCTACCTGTCACACCTGATTCGGGTAATGCCGGCGGAGGGAATAATGAAAGCCGCAGTTAAACACCTCGAAATTGACTTAACCACAGGGCCTCTTCCCGCATCGCGCAAGATCTTTGTTCAGGGGAAACTTCACAAAGATGTGTACGTACCTCTACGTGAAATCTCGCTGAGTGACCAGTCACAGGAACAACCACTGCATGTTTACGATAGCTCCGGGCCATACACCGACACTGAAGCGGTGGGCAATCTCAATATCGAAGAGGGGTTGCCTCGCCTTCGTGAGGCTTGGATCCGTGCTCGTGGCGACGTCGAGGAATACGAAGGACGAGAGGTAAGACCGGAAGACAACGGATTTGCCACCAATGAACGTCTAGTTCCAGAGTTTCCCGCCAAACGGACACCGTTGCGTGCTCGAGACGGGCTCGCGGTAACCCAGCTCGAGTACGCGCGCGCTGGAATTGTTACCCCTGAGATGGAGTTTGTTGCTATTCGTGAGAACCTTGGCCGAGAACGCATCCGCGCCATCAGTGAGCGCGATGGAGAGAGTTTCGGCGCCGAAATTCCCGACTACGTCACCCCTGAGTTCGTGCGCGACGAGGTGGCCTCGGGCCGCGCCATCATCCCCGCGAACATCAACCATCCAGAAAGCGAGCCGATGATTATTGGCCGTAACTTCTTGGTGAAGGTCAACGCCAATATTGGCAACTCGGCGGTGACGTCATCGGTCGCCAATGAGGTTGACAAAATGGTGTGGGCGATTCGTTGGGGTACCGACACAGTTATGGACCTCTCGACAGGTCGCAATATTCATAACATCCGTGAATGGATTGTCCGTAATTCGCCGGTACCGATTGGCACTGTGCCCATCTACCAGGCCCTGGAAAAAGTTGACAGGGTAGAGGACCTGACTTGGGAAATTTACCGAGACACGCTTATCGAGCAGTGCGAGCAGGGAACTGACTACTTCACAATCCACGCTGGTGTGCTTCTTCGTTACGTGCCGTTAACCGCTAAGCGTGTTACCGGAATCGTTTCGCGCGGCGGATCAATCATGGCGCAATGGTGTCTAGCCCACCATAAGGAAAACTTTCTTTACACCCATTTTGAGGAGATGTGCGACATCATGCGCGCTTACGATGTCAGCTTCTCCCTTGGCGACGGACTGCGACCGGGAGCGATTGCCGACGCCAATGACGCCGCTCAGTTCGCTGAACTTGAAACCCTTGGGGAACTCACCACAATCGCCTGGGACAAAGGTTGCCAGGTGATGGTAGAAGGACCTGGTCACGTGCCAATGCACAAGATCAAGGTCAACATGGACAAACAGCTTGAGGTTTGTGGCGAAGCACCTTTTTACACGCTCGGTCCTTTGACCACAGACATTGCACCGGGGTACGACCACATTACATCGGGTATTGGAGCCGCCATGATCGGCTGGTTCGGTACAGCTATGCTGTGTTACGTGACGCCCAAGGAACACCTTGGCCTTCCAGACCGCGACGACGTTAAGGAAGGGGTAATTACTTACAAAATCGCTGCCCACGCTGCTGACCTCGCGAAGGGACATCCAGCTGCCCAGGTGCGTGACGACGCATTATCACGGGCGCGCTTCGAGTTTCGCTGGGACGACCAGTTCAACATTTCGCTCGACCCGGATACAGCGCGCAAACTGCATGACGAAACCCTTCCAAAGGATGCCCACAAGTCGGCCCACTTCTGCTCGATGTGCGGCCCCAAGTTCTGCTCGATGGAGATAACCCAGAAGCTCCGGGATTTCGCTAAGCAGGAAGGGTACGCCTCAACAAACGAAGCGGCCGCCGCGGGAATGGCCGAAATGTCCGAAGTTTTTCGAGAGAACGATGGGGAACTTTACCAAAGAACCAATGATTAAAAACAACTGTTGTGGCACCAAACCATTATGTCGTTTGAACTCACTTGGTAGCTGCATATGAGCACTTTGTGGGACGGAACATACACCGCACTGGTCACACCCTTTACGGCGGACGGCGAGATCGATCACGATTCGCTTTGCGACCTAGTTGATTGGCAGCTGCAAAGCGGAGTCGATGGCATCGTTCCCTGCGGAACAACTGGCGAGGCCTCAACCATGACCAACGATGAGCACACAGGCGTCATCGAATCAGTGGTTGCACGGGTCAACGGCCAGGCCAAGGTTTTAGCCGGCGTAGGTGGCAACGACACTCGGAACGTCACGATACTCGCTTCGCGTGCCCTCGAAATGGGTGCTGACGGAGTGCTCGCTGTGGCCCCTTACTACAACAAGCCAACCCAAGCTGGGATGGTTGCGCACTTCACTGCGATCGCGGACACCGTAGACATCCCCCTGGTCTTGTATAACGTTCCCGGTCGTACGAGTTCGAATATTCTTCCCACCACGGTACTGCGGCTCGCTGAGCACCCCAATATCGTTGGCATTAAGGAAGCTTCGGGTGATCTAGGCCAGGTTATGACGATTCTCGCAGGGCGGACGGAAGGCTTCTCAGTTCTGTCGGGTGAAGACGATCTCACGCTAGCAATGATCAGCCTTGGTGCCAACGGGGTCATTTCAGTCGTTTCCAATGAGGTGCCAAATGAGATGAGAAAAATGGTGGGCTATGCGCTCAACGGAAAACTTGATCTAGCTCGCGAGATCCACTACCGCCTGCTCGGTTTGATGAATGCCAACTTCATCGAAACCAACCCGATTCCAGCCAAAGCAGCTTTGGCGATGATGGGACGCATCGGAGAAAACTACCGACTACCGCTCGTGCCAATGGCAGAGTCGACCAGAGGCAAGCTCGCCGACGAACTTAAGGGGCTTGGCCTCATTGATAAAGGGAATTAAACGGCAAGCCAGTCGTGGACTTCCGTAAGAAGTGCGGTTCCGGAGAACTCCGTAAATTCCACAAATAAGAGAGGCCCCGACCCCTTACAGATGGGGCCGGGGCCAAGCTTTGTGGTCGGTGGCGTTGGGTTCCCCCGCGATGGGGCATCACCCAGCGAGCGCCACGGACGCTCCGGAGCTTTCCCCTAGGGGAACGCCACCTCCACTAAGTCCGTACAGTCAGATACCACTGGATCACCCCCTCTCTGGGCGAATCTGCTTTCGGCAGGTCCCCACCCGCCCAGTCCAGGGAGCCGCCCAAGCTCTAGCCCGGACCGCCACGCCACCCCATCGGGCGCCACGGTGTCGATGCCGGGAAGATACACTCAAGATGACTTGAGACGCTAGTAGGAAATAAGCGTGGGAAGAGCCAGCTTGGGTAGTAAGGCCCGAATGCTTCGCAGAGTTCAGTAGTCAATCTCTACGATTTCAAGTAGCTGCTCACCACGGGGCAATTGCAGGGTCACTTCGTCGCCGATCTTGCGGCCAAGCAACACCTTTGCGATCGGCGAAATCCAGCTCACGTCCCCTGTTTCAGGTTCCGACTCGTCGACGCCACAGATCAAGTAGGTACGCTCATCGCCCTCTGTATCCATCACGGTTACGCGAGCACCGAATCGGACTGTATCGGTTCCTTGTTGTCGCCCATCGACAATCTGGAATCGACCGATGTGTCTCTCAAGCAACTGGATGCGGGCTGTAACCTCGGCGAGTTTCTTGCGAGCTTTCGCCTTTGACTCGTTGGCCAGTGCTCCGTCACCACCCTGTCTGGCGTTCGCCTGCACTTCAAGAGCCGGTTTTTCCTCATCGATCAGCCTACGAAGCTCCTCACGTACACGACGTGCCCCCTCCGGCGTGACATAGTTGGGTACGTTCGGCGGTAATAGGTCGACCGGCTGCACAACTGCTTCAGTGAACTCATCGTTGTCCGATTCTTTAGTAAATGCTTTGTTCATTTATCTTTCAGGCAAGCAATAAATTCTTTGTTTCCAGAATGGTTTAATAAAATTAATGGCCCCAACCGGAGATGCGAAGGTGACCGGAATCAGATACACGTGCCCCAAATGTAACCAAGACCAATACGAAACCGGTGAAATTCGCGTTGCCGGTGGCTTCTGGTCGAAAATTTTCGATGTCCAAAGCAACAAGTTCACTACAGTGATCTGTGCACGTTGTCGCTACACCGAGTTCTTCCAAGCCGACTCCGGTATGATCGGTAACATCTTCGACCTCTTCACCCGCTAGCCCCAGGCGCGAGGGCGGCGCTGAGCTACTTGGAAGCTGCACTCAGCGCGGCTCCAAGCGCAATGCCGACGCCAACACCAAGAAGGATGTTGTCGAGTGCAACGGCAAGGGCCACGCCAATGGCAATGCCGACGCCGACACCAGATTTCCGTGAATAGCGGCCCATGTTCAATCCTCCAGAGGCCTACGCTTATCAACGCGTCTAGTATCGGTAGTGTTCAGGCTTGTACGGCCCTTCAACTGGTACGCCGATGTAGTCGGCTTGTTCCTGCGTCAGCTCAGTAAGCTCAACACTGAGGTGGTCGAGGTGTAGGCGCGCAACCTCTTCATCGAGCTTCTTTGGAAGCACATAGACCTTGTTCTCGTACTGGTCCTGATTCTGTTGTAGCTCAATCTGGGCAAGCACTTGATTAGTAAAAGACGCCGACATAACGAAGCTCGGGTGCCCAGTGGCACAGCCGAGGTTCATGAGGCGGCCTTCCGCCAAAACCAGTATGCTGCGGCCGTCTTCGAACACCCACTCATCGTATTGCGGCTTGATGTTGACCTTCCGGATGCCAGGCGTTTTGGCCAACCCCGCCATGTCGATCTCGTTGTCGAAGTGGCCGATGTTAGCGACGATCGCTTTGTCCTTCATGCGACCCATGTGCTCAGCGGTGAGGATGCCAAAATTACCGGTTGTAGTTATGAAGATATCTGCAGTCTGGACAACAGACTCGAGCTTCCGAACCGCGTAGCCTTCCATTGCCGCCTGTAACGCACAAATAGGATCGATCTCGGTAACCACCACACGGGCACCTTGTCCGCGCAGCGCCTGCGCGCAGCCCTTGCCCACTTCGCCGAAACCGCAAACAACGGCAACCTTTCCGCCAATCATGACATCGGAAGCACGGTTGAGCCCATCAACCACCGAGTGCCGGCAACCATAGATATTGTCGAATTTTGACTTGGTGACAGAGTCATTTACATTAATTGCCGGAAAAAGAAGAGTCCCCGTCTTCTCCATCTGCATCAAACGGTTGACACCGGTCGTGGTCTCCTCGGAAACGCCCCTTAGTCCGAGGGCTGTCTTGTGCCATCGATGTGGGTTTTGGGCAAACTCCACGCGCAGCAGATCGAGGATCACTTCCCATTCCTCGGGATCGTTCTCGGCATCAAACTCTGGGACCTCTCCCGCTTCTTCAAACTCGTAACCCTTGTGGATAACCAGCGTCGCGTCACCACCATCATCAACGATGAGTTCCGGGCCACTCCCGTCAGGCCACAGAAGTGCCTCGTTCGTGCACCACCAGTACTCTTCAAGGGTCTCGCCCTTCCAAGCAAACACTGGCACGCCACGAGGGTTCTGGACCGTGCCACCGGTCTCCTCGCGGCCAACAACAACTGCCGCAGCAGCGTGGTCCTGCGTCGAGAAGATGTTGCAGGAGACCCAACGCACGTCGGCACCCAAATCTACCAGCGTCTCGATGAGCACCGCAGTCTGAACCGTCATGTGCAGGCTACCCATAACCTTCGTGCCCGAAAGTGGCTTGTTTTCGCTGTAGCGTCGTCGCGTCTCCATCAACCCCGGCATCTCGTGCTCAGCAAGGTCGATTTCCTTGCGCCCATGTTCGGCAAGAGACAGGTCCGCGACCTTGTAGGGGACGCGCTCGGCTTCTGCCGCGACGTCGAAGGCGTGCAGTTCAGTGCTGACAGCTTCCATGACGATGCTCCTGAGTGATGCGTATCTAGAAAAGCGATTTCGATAGCTACGGAATCGTGGGACTGGGACCGGTTACAAGAGCGTGGGTAGATGACCTGGCCACGCCGATCCCGGGGGGTAATGATATTTCAAAACAACACCTGATTCGACCTTGGTCACGACTGTTTGAACGATGCAGGGAAGCAGCCTTTCGTCTGAGAACAATGCGATAAGCAACGATTTCTGGCATTCAAGGCAACCTGCAGGCAGTTCTCGCGCACATCGATGCGACGAGAGTGGCCGGCAGTCTCCACCTTGACGACTTAGTTAGGTGGTGGACCAGTCGAACTGCAGGCTCCCAGACCTCTCAAGGATAGCCGTCCACCAGGCCTGATTGTCTAAATACCAACGCACCGTCTGTTCCAAGCCAACTTCGAAATCAACCTTGGGCTCCCACTCAAGTTCGGTTTCGATCCGGGCTGGGCTGATCAAATAACGACGATCGTGGTTCGGGCGGTCTGCCACGTGATCAATCCATTCCCCAGGTTCTTTTCCGAGCAGACGAATTGTCCGCGAAACGATGTCAAGATTGGTGAGTTCATTACGGGCACTAATGTCATAGATGGGCAGTTTCGATGGATCCGTAGCCGCCTCCTCCGGAATAGCCTCACCAGGCGCTTTGATCATGGCAGAAATCGCGCGGCAATGGTCACTCACATGAAGCCAATCACGCTTCTGTAGACCATCACCATAGACCGGAGCTTTGAGCCCCCTCAAAACATTCGTGATCACCAGAGGAATCAACTTCTCGGGGAATTGATAGGCACCATAATTGTTCGCACAATGCGTCAACATAATGTCCATCTCCGGATACGTCTGCATATAGGCACGCACGAACATGTCCCCCGCCGCCTTGGCCGCACTATAGGGTGTCTTAGCGTTAAGGGGGCTGGCTTCGCTAAACCATTCCTGAGATTCGCCCAGTTCACCGTAGACTTCGATCGTCGAAATGTGAATATGGCGCCGAACAGGGTTCCGGCGCGAGACCTCAAGTAAATTCTGGCATCCGAGAGCATTGGACCGGGCGAAGTCTGAGGGTCTGGCAACAGCTCGATCGTTGTGACTCTCGGCAGCGAAGTTGACCACAACCTCGGGCTGATGGCGTTGATAAACCCGCGTCATCGCCTCAAAATCACAAATGTCCTCGACCTCGAGGATGATACTGTCAATAATTCCATCTAGGTTGGCACGATTGCCTGCAAAACCAAGGTTGTCGACAACGATGATCTTCGTCTCCGGCTGGCCGTTGAGCAAAAAATGCACGAAGTTTGACCCAATGAAGCCGCAGCCGCCGGCAATTAGATAGGTAGTCATCTTTAAATAGTTGGAAATGAATCGGGAGAAGGCATAGCGGGGTAATAACGAGCGAGAGGCTAGTGTAACGTATCGGCGGTATAAGAAATGAACCGTGTTCGATAGTTAGTAGCTTCATGTTTGGCAGTTCCTAGGGTCGAAGGTAGAGTTTTGCCCGGCTTTCAAATCACTCCGGATGGGAGAAAATATGCGTATTTGCCGCATTATTCCTGCGGTTTTTGTCCTCAGCCTAGTCGTTGCCTTGAGCCTCGCTTCGCTCTCTTACGCTACGTCGACAGCACAGGAGCGTGGCAGCCGCCGCGGCCCAATGCCCACACCGGAGCGCACCGCCAATCAAGGGGTAGGGCCCTTCGGTACCATGGCCATCCGGGGCGTGATGCTTATCGACGGTGCAGGCGGGCCACCGCGAGGGCCAACCAACATCATTGTCGAAAACAACCGCATCTCTCGTGTCGGTGGGAGTATTCCATCGGACGCTGACTACGTAGTCGAGGCTGATGGAATGTACCTGATGCCTGGCTTCGTCGACATGCACGTACATGCTGGCGATACTCGCACCAAAAATCCGCCCGAGTATGCTTACAAACTGTGGCTGGCACACGGTGTTACCACAGTACGTGGTGTAGGGCTCGGCCCCCGTGGTTGGACACAGCGCGAGAAGGAGCGCAGTGCCCGTAACGAAATTATGGCACCGCGTATCTTCGACTATCAAAGGCCTAACGCCAATACCGTCGAGCAGGCCCGCGCTTGGGTGCAAGAAGCTGCCATCGAGGGCATTGACGGCATGAAGATGGGAGCCTTTCGCCCCGACATCATGGAAGCCTTGCTCGACGAGGCTGGGAAAGTGGGCCTTGGCTCTACTGCACACCTAGCGCAAACGGGTGTGGCACAAATGAACGCCATCGATGCGGCCCGCCTAGGGCTCGGCACGGTAACCCACTACTACGGGCACTTTGAGTCGTTGCTGAAAGACTATGTGGTGCAACCATGGCCAGTAGACATGAATTACAACAACGAGCAACACCGCTTCGGCCAGGTCGCTCGACTGTGGGACAAGATCTACGAGCCTGGTAGCGACCAGTGGTGGGCATACCTAAAGGAACACGAAAAGCTAAACACGGTGTTCGACCCCACTATGACCATCTACTCCTCGGGGCGTGATGTCATGCGCTTCCGCGAGGCAGAGTGGCACGACCAATATACGCTGCCTACGCTGTGGGATTTTTATCAGCCGAGCCGCACCAGCCACGGTTCTTACTGGTTCGACTGGACCACGTGGGATGAGGTCGCCTGGCGTAATTTTTACCGAGTGTGGATGCAGATGATTAACGACTACAAGAAAATCGGTGGCCGCGTCACAACCGGTTCGGATTCCGGCTTCATTTACCAGACTTACGGTTTTGGCTACGTCAATGAACTCGAAATGCTTCAAGAGGCCGGTTTTCATCCGCTCGAAGTAATCATGGCCGCCACTATGAACGGTGCCCTGACGCTACACGAACCCAAGGGAACTCCGATCGAATTTGGCATAGTGCGCAACGGGCTACTCGCCGACATGGTAATCGTGGATGCCAACCCGCTGCACAACCTCAAGGTTCTTTATGGCACGGGTGCCATCAAGCTTGACGACGAGACCGGCGCTGTAAATCGCGTTGGTGGTGTGAGGTGGACCATTAAAGACGGCATTCTGTACGACGCCAAAACGATCCTGGCCGAAGTTGCCGAGATGGTCGAAGAACAGAAAGCCTCGAGGATTACTGCCAGCCAATAGAATAGTCGAGCTCGCTAGATACAGGATTCTGCCCGGCTACGCAGAGCGCAACAAGAAGCGAGTCGTCATGCTCCGGCCCTATCTGGGAAATCCCATCGGGACAGGAATCTATCGGATATAACGGTTCGGCTCATAGCGATTGTAAGGCTGTACCAGTACGCTGGCGAAACTCATTTTGTTCATTATTCTGTAGATTGGCACCCGCTGGAGACCACCACGGCGACCTCCGCGACCCTGAAACCGTTGGCGCTGCTGCGGCGTCACCTGCGATCGGTTTTGGGCGGCTACAGGACTCGGCGTCACCCGCAGAATGTTGTCAAGGTATCCCCAGGTCACCAGGTTGTCGTTGGTCTCGGGCTCCAGCAGATAGCTAATGAAGTTCGACAACGGCTGGCCGCTTGGAATAAAGAAACTGCCCACCGGAAAGTCCACTGTTTCCATGACTACATCGGCGGTCACCGCTTTCAAGTAGTGGGCCTGGAAATACTGAGTGTCCTCAACAGCGGTGGCATCATAGGCCTCGACTTCGATGGACAACGGCTCGATGAGTCGCTTCACGGTAATATCGTGCTCAAGCAGTATAGGAATTAGCTTGGTCATGCCCGGCGGGATCATGTAGCCATAGGGCCTTGTGGTCATGCGGGTAGGTTCGAACTTTGTGAAAACTGGGCCGGTAACCAGTTCGTAGGTAACTTCACCGCCTCCACCACGGCCACCACGGCCACCTACGCGACGCCAGAAGTCCTCTTCGTGCTTGGCAACCTGCTCGTACTCGAGGACGATTTGGTCATTGTCGGAATCATCATTGCCCAAGCGTATGGCCTTTTCACGTGCTTCGCTGACAACCGTCTTCAGGTCTCCAGTCTCCTCCGCAGCAAACCGGATGAGTTCACGCTGGCCGATATATTGGCCGCGCACTTGGTGCCGATAGCGCTCGCCTTGTGGAACCGAAACCACCTCCGTGCCGTTATTGATTACTCGGTGCGCGCTGCTCGGCGTTTCAAAGAGAAATCCAACGGTGTTAGACAACGTCGCAAAAACATGTTGCTTACGTGGCTCAACTGAGGTCGGCACCCAGCCTTCCACCCCGTTGACCGTTCCAACCCCCGTGTACCAGAAACCATCATAGTCCTCGGCCCGTAACGCTTCCCGCACCCGGACCAGAATGCGGTCATTACCAAAACTTACTAGTGCCTGGTCCCCGGCCGGATTCATATTGGTCTGGTAGGTCAGTGTGTACGGCGCAGAACCACCGTGATGAGTGTCGACCCAGATGTCTGGCTGCCAGCCATTGATGACCTTTGTCACCAAGGCGTGAATTTCTTGCGACTCCAACTTAATGTAGTCGCGGTTCATGTCGAAGCCTT
>PVBE010160360.1_pt1 | contig 19508 bp, 13 predicted proteins | sample 1631181 | NCBI WGS metagenome assembly PVBE01 (sample SAMN08397723, study PRJNA350692) | Marine metagenome, whole genome shotgun sequencing project. | isolation source: water | place: Pacific Ocean | collected 2012-04 | reverse complement strand
CCTCCAGATGGTGTACTGGCGGAGCTGCGTGCAATCCAATCGGGATAGCTCCCATCACCGGCGTTGTCGGTCTGTGAGTTTGTCCAACCGACAGGGGCAACTGTCGAACCATCCGGACCTGCGGTATCCAGATTGTCAACCCACGGAAATATGCTCACGGCGCTCGAGATACCGTTGGCAACGGTGGTCGTGACCGAGTCGTTGCCTGCAACGGCATCACCTGACAGGAAAACGGTTGCAACAAGGAGCCAGACATGAGAGGACCCCAATCCAGCCAGCGCACTGAAGCTGTAGGTGATTGACTGAAAGCTCAGGATATCAACCAAGGGAACGAGGATCTCACTGACTGTCGTCGGCGGGTTGACCCCATCCTCCAGAACATACGACACTGGAATCAATGTGCCTGCGAATACGGGGTTGCTTCCCATGTTCTGAACTGTGATCGTAACGGTTTCCGTCTGAAGAGGATGACCGCAAGCTGTGGACGACCCTCCTGTCGGAGAATCGATGCTGCTGAGCGCCATGTCAATAGTCGGAAGTACGTCAGGTGTGTAGCCCACCGCACCGGAATACCTGCGAGGGCCGAAGAGGCAACTGAAGGGGTAGCACATGCCGTGGCCCTCCAGGATTTCAGCATTTCCATCAGCTGCCGAGACGTTTCCCACACCGGAGCCGATCTGGTAATTCATCCCTGCGCCATTCGTGCAGGTCACATAGAATCCCTGAATGTCTCCAACATTAATGTGGTAGGAGGCAGCGAGCACCGACAGACCGCCCTGAGTGTTGATACCGGCCCCGACGAAGCCTGACTCGGAGTGAATCAACGTCCAGGCCGAAGGGTCGCCTTCGTCACCGACATAAGAGCCGGGCGCCGTATGGGCATAGATCTCGATATCCCAGGTGCCCAGGTCCAGATTATGTTGGAAACTATTGATCTCGAGGGGATGCAACGCACGAATATCAAACATGACACCCGCTTGGCCACTATTTGCAAACCATGGAGCACTTAGCATGGTCTGTGCCCCGACTGGAAAGGTCGCCATCAAGCAAAAAGCCACGCCAAACAAGACCAGCTTTTTCATGGGGATGTCCTTTCCTTCGCAGAATGTGCAAGTGGAACTTCAATCGACAAATGACAGCTCTCGTCCGTTGTAGAGCCTCACGCTTGAGATTCCAATAGAAAAACAAACTTCAAACCCTGGCAAATGGGCGCTCCGCAAGCAGGTCGCCCGCACTCCAGCAGCAAAGACGGCGGCGGTCCCACTGGTGGATATCAGCTCCTCCTGGTGGATCTGGGGGCACATGACACCTGGTAGTCGCAAGATGGAGAGCACGCGTCTACCGTGGGATCAAAAAAAGGGAGCCCAGAGGCCTCAGCGGCGTCGGGCTCCCCAGGTGTTCAGCGGTCTACAGGTGCAGACCTCCATGACAAATACAAAGCATCATCACCCCCTTTCGTCAGGGCCCTGCCAGCCGTCGCGGTGTCATAGCCGCCGCCGGACTTCCCTTCGCTGCAGCGGCCTCAAGGTTGGTGCTCAAGTACCAAAGGCGATGGACCTATCATGCACAGAGTTGGGACAAAAATGCAACATCTGTTTCAATGAATAAGAAGAGAAAGTCGTTTCTCAATGCTTGTGCTGTTTCAGATGCTCGAGGTCCTTCTTTGAGAAATAGGCGGCCGAGAACTTTCGCGCAAGAGAACGCAACGCAGCCACATGAGTGGCATCAGTCGTCTGCTTGCACTTCATTGCGGCCACTGTGATGCCATGGAGGAGTTCAAGACGTTGCGTGTAGGCTGCCCGTGCTGCCGCGTCCTTTGTCTTGGGTGCCTTGATTCGCTGAGCCAGCCAATATCCGGCTACCGTGTCTTGAATGCTCTGTGCATGGCTGTCTTTGTTCATGGTCCAACGTACCAGTTGATTGAAGTTTGGTTTGGATTCAGCCGACAGAGCGGTGATCTGCGACATTCCCCGCTCAATCGTTGCCGCATCCTCCATGAGCATCTCAATGCGCATCATGTCACCGTAGATTCCGCAAGGGACCTGGCAGTGCACCGGTGGCTCGGTCGGTCGGGAAACGAGGCTAATGCTCAGAATCATCAGGGACGTCAAGCTGGTAGCGAACATGGTTTTCATCCTCCGTCTTCGTTGTATTAGGTGGGCCCCCATTGGGGTGCCGGCGGAAGATGATAGCACGGAAATCGAAGACTACGACGAACCACGCCTCGTCAAAAATTGTACTCCACTTGAAACGTGAGGTACCACGTATCATCAGGCGTCGGGCCAAAGGCCTCACCTGGATGAAAAAAGGCCAGGATGATCGCTGTCTCGACGGGCGAGAAATACTCCAATCCAATCACCAGGTCTACTTCATAGCCCATGTCTTTGTAGACCCCCCTGTGGCGTCAGACGAATTCGGATTCGGTCAATGAACGGTGCTGCCTCGCTTTGAGTGTACTTGTGGAAGATGAGGTCAATGCTCGTCCGGTCGAGAGGCCTTTGGCAGGCAGAGTGCCTGTCCCGAGACCCTGAAATTGCTACAAGTCCCCTGTCAAGATTACCCCTCAAGAAGGCATGACTCGAAGGCCCCTCCCTCACGATGCTATTTCAGCGACTCTGCTTTTCGGCGCTCCTCACGATGCTGGCGTTAAGTTGCCATGCCGATCGTTCAGACGACGAAGGCCTCGTCATTTACGCCGCTGCCAGCACCGCTGGCGTCATCGAAACCCTGGCAGGGCGCTACGAGGAGCAATTTCAAACGCCCTCGAGAATCAACACGGCATCGACCAGCATCCTGGCAAGACAGATCGAATCAGGCGCAGCAGCGGATGTCTTCCTTGCGGCAGACAGAACGTGGATGGACTACCTGTCGCAGGCGCAAGGAGTTGCTGTTTCAAACCAGATCTTTCTGCTCTCCAATCGCCTCGTCATTGCGACACGATCAGACTCGAATCTCATGGTTGACTGGGAAGACGAGAAGCACCTGCACAACCTATTCTTCGGGCGCTGGGTAATGGCCGACCCGGACCACGTTCCGGCTGGGCGCTACGGCAAACAGGCTCTGGAAAATCTCGGCTGCTGGGACAACCTGAAAAACCGCCTCATTCCTGCTCTTGACGCAGCAGCAGCAGCCAACATCCTTGCGTTGGGGGAAGTGCCAGTTGGATTGCTCTACAACACGGACGTTTGTAATAACCCTGCGCTACGAGTCGCAGCGACATTACCCGAGTCCGTGCACGAACCGATCATTTATCCTGTGGCAGCCATGAGCAACTCTCAAAGTGCGCGGCAATTCGTCAAGTTCCTGGCGGCTGAACCACAGCTCAAACTCTTTCGTGCGCACGGATTCCAGATTGTGAAAGGCAGGTAGTCGACGTCGTGGAACTGACGGCCCTCACCTTCGATGATTGGAACGCCATTGGGCTCTCGTGCGCGGTGGCTGCACTGAGTGTGTTGATTCTCGCTGTCCCCGGAATCGCCATTGGGTACTGTCTGGCGCGCAAGTCGTTTCGTGGGAAGATCCTTCTCGACGCCATTGTTCACCTACCTCTTGTGCTCCCGCCAATTGCAGTTGGCTACCTGCTGCTCCTGACGCTTGGCCGCAACAGCACTATTGGCGGATTCATGGAAGATACCCTGAACATCCGCATCTCCTTCACATTCTGGGCCGCTGTTATTGCATCGAGCATTATGGCGTTTCCACTCATGGTTCGGTCCATTCGAGTGGCCGTGGAACTTGTTGACCCGAAACTCGAAGATGCAGCAGCAAGCCTTGGCTCATCACCCTGGCAGACATTTCTTCGAGTAACGCTGCCACTCTCAATTCCAGGGGTCATTACCGGTTTCATTTTGGCCTTCGCTCGCAGCCTTGGCGAATTTGGTGCAACGATCATTTTTGCAGGCAACATCGAAGGCGAAACAAGAACGCTTCCATTAAGCATTTTCTCGCTGACCCAGCAGCCTGGCAAAGCAAATAGCGCCCTGACACTCGTCCTCTGCGCCTGCGTGCTTTCACTCATTGCCCTCGTCCTTTCCGAAGTCCTCACTCGGCGTACCCGCCGGCTCTTGGAGGAAAGATGATGCTGAAGATTGATGCACGCATTCGCCGAGGTCAATCGCTACTCGACTTCCGTGCCGAAGCCGACGCCACAGCAGTCGGAGTGGTCGGTGCATCCGGTGCAGGAAAGACAACACTGCTGCACCTCTTGGCTGGACTGATTGAGCCTGATGACGGAGTCATTGAGATCCTCGGTCAGACAGTTTTTGACTCATCCACGGGAGTCAACGTTCCTGCCTACAAGAGGCGTATTGGTTGCGTCTTCCAAAACGCACGCCTTTTCCCCCACTTGACAGTGGAGAAGAACATCCGCTTCGGTGAACGTGGTCAATCTGGCACAGATCAGCCCCTCGATTTCAAGCAGACGGTCGCAATGCTCGAACTCGAATCGCTCCTCCACAAACGAGCGACGCAGATCTCAGGCGGAGAACAACAGCGAGTCGCGCTGGCGCGAGCGCTCATGTCTTCACCCGGGCTGCTCCTCCTTGACGAGCCTCTCTCCAGCCTGGATCAGGAGCGAAGGGCTCGCCTCATCCCTTTTCTTGGGAATCTCCACAACGAACTCAATCTCCCCATGCTGCATGTCTCTCACAATCTCCACGAGGTGCTTCAACTGACCGACCAACTTCTTGTCATTCACAACAACGAAGTTGCAGGTGTCGGCCGATTCATGGACCTCGTTCATGAGCGCGTCCTGCTTCACGCTCCATTCACAAAGAGCCTCTGCAATGTCTGGCCCATGCATCTCCGCCAAAACCGCAAGGACATCGGAAACTGCCTGCTGGAGACGATCAGCTCCGAAACGATGTTCCTCAATGGCCCCTTGACGAACATATCAAATGACACGGCGGTGCGCGTTCTGTTCAACGCAGACGATGTGGCGCTGGCGCTCGAACCAGTTGCGGGTGTCTCCATAAGAAACCAGTTTCCCGCTATCCTGACGCGACACGTTGAGAGAGATGGAACGGTCTACTGCGAACTCGAGGTTGGCAACGCTCTACCTGTACTCGTCGAGATTTCCGTAGGAGCGTTCAATGAACTCAAAATAGGTGAACTGGATGGCCGACCCGTCTTCTGTCTCTTGAAAGTCGGTGCCATGCGTATTGAACCGCAAGCCTCGGGAGTGCTTCATTGAGTCGGCGACGAGGTGTTGAGGGGTTGTCGGTGGACATCCGACGGGCGGCAACACCCAGGGGCCGTGTCGAGGTGGGCGCTTTTGTGATCGAAGGTACGCGGCTTTTTGAACGGGCGATTCGTGCTGATTCAGATGTTCTCGCGGCCATTCACTCCGATGACTTTGCGTCAGGCAGCAATGCAAGGCAGGCCTCAATTCTGGCCGCCCTGCTGTCAGCAGGCGTTGAGCTGTTTGCGTTACCGACCGAGAAAATGACTGAACTCACGGCCGGCCGAAAGTTCGGCGCTATCATCGGCCTGGTCGGTCTACCGCAGGAAGTCGACATCAGCACAATTCGCAGGGCGGACGGTCGCAGTGCCCGCCTGCTGGCCGCAATCGACGTCGAGGACCCAGGCAACGTTGGGGCCTTAATGCGTACGGCCTTGGCGACCGGGGCCGATGCCATGCTCACTACCGGCGTGTCTGATCCGTTTCACCCCCGAGCTATCCGCACATCCATGGGTGCCGTCTTTCGACTGCCTCTCGCGCGCGCCTCGGAAAAAAACGCCGTCGACATCTTGCACACCGCAGGGTTTCAGACTGTCGCAACCGTCACAAGCGACGGTACCGACATCCGCAGTTTTCACTGGCCAAATGAACCTGTCGCCATACTCATGGGAAGCGAGGCACACGCGCTTCCTCCAGCCATAGTTGAGGCAGCCCATCATCGCCTCACAATTCCCATGGCACAATCGATAGACTCTTTCTCAGTCAATGCAGCTACAGCCATTGTCATGCACGATGCAATGAATTGCGCTGAATGACGTCTTTCAATCGCTCCAGCGTCACTGGCTTGGAGATGTAATCATCCATCCCTGCCGCGATGCACTTTTCACGATCCCCTTTCAATGCGCTGGCTGTCATTGCGATGATCGGAATCGTCGACACAGCGTTCTTCCTGCGCCGTATTTTGCGCGTCGCATTGTACCCGTCCATTTCAGGCATCTCACAATCCATGAGAATGAAGTCGTACCCTCCCTCGTCAAGAGCATGCAACGCCTCGAGCCCGTTACTCGCAACTGACGCGAAGTGTCCCAGTTTCTCGACCATTTTCACTGCGACCAGCTTGTTGGTGGCATCGTCTTCGACAATCAGCACTCGGCAGGCGCCGACAGGGGCATCCCGATCTGGAGTCGGAGCTTCGAGCTCCTCAGCTTCATCCAACTTTGCGCGAGCAGATCCAACCTCTGCGGTGAACCAAAAACGGCTCCCAACACCCACTTGACTTGCGACGCCAATACGACCACCCATCAGCTCAACTATGCGGCGGCTGATGGCCAGGCCGAGCCCCGTCCCTCCAAAACGTCGAAGCGTCGTCGAATCGCCCTGAACAAACGGCTGAAAGAGAATGTGCGCAACATCATCTTCGATTCCGATCCCTGTGTCTGAAACGTCAACCCGCAATTCGCCACTGTCGGTCTTCGTATCGATGGAACATTTAAAAACGATCTCAATGTGTCCACTCTCAGTGAATTTCACAGCATTGCCAACCAGGTTCACAAGTACCTGCTGCAAACGCGACGGGTCACCCCACAATCGCGTCTCACATCGGTCATCAAACGAAACGGTCAATTCAAGCTGCTTGCGCCGAGCCTGATCCACAAACAGGTCCACAACGTCCTGCGCGACCTGAGTCAAATCAAAGTCAATCTCCTCAAGCATCATGCGATCCGCTTCGATCTTTGAATAGTCGAGGATGTCGTTGATGATGGTCAACAGTGCCTTGCCCGATCGCTGGACGATCTTTGCACACTCCGACTGCATGGGTGAGAGATTGCTGTCCAGAAGGAGGTCGGTCATTCCGATGACACCGTTCATCGGTGTGCGGATCTCATGACTCATGGTCGCGAGGAATTCACTCTTGGCGCGACTGGCGCTTTCGGCGGCATCGCGCGCACGCTCCAGAGCCTCACGAGTCGCCATTCGGTCAATGAACTGCCCCATCTGGCTGCCGAGATTTGCCAGCTCACGCAACAGGTCCTCAGGAACATCCTCGACGTTTCGACTCAAGAACTCCAGCACTCCCACAACCTGCCCATTGAAGTTGATCGGCACCCAGAGTCCACCTCTCAGGGCGGGTGCCTGGGCGGCATTGGCAAGCGCGGCTACACCGCTTTCCAGGACATCGGGCATCCAGCGCAGGCGCCCTGTGACAGCGACTTCCCCGACAATGCCCTCTCCCAATGAGATCTTGCTGCTGAGGAGGTCATGAACAAATGAGGTGATATCGGGCTCAGGCTCGCACCAGGCATCGATGCAAATCAACTGATCACGCTCCTTGTCCAGTGACCAGACGCTCCCCACGGGCCACCCGAGAATACCTGCGACCGACTCAAGCATTCGCCGAAACGCGACGGTCGTGCTCCTCGAATCGGCCAGGATGCTGGTCACTGCGTGCTGAATCGAGAGATGCTGACACGCCGTTTCCAACTCCTCGCGCTGAGTCTCAAGACGCCTCGTCATAGTTTCTGCATCCCTGAGTGCCATCTTCTGAGTTTGCAGGAGGATGAGGATGTCAATGATGGGCGTATGTAATGGAAAGTCATCAAGATGCAGACCGATCCCGGCCAGCTCTGAGATATCGGTGACCCAGGGTGATCCAACAAAGAGAATTCGATTCTCGTGGACTATGTGGACTGCCTGCCCTTTCATGCGGCAACCGGACTGCCCCTGAATAATGAAAATGTCATGGCTCTGTTCCTTGAGGACCTCGAAACTGAAGTCGGTCCTCGGGCGGACCGCGTTCAAGTGCAGCCCGATGCCATCGCCGAGCTTCGCTTCGGGGCAGAGCCTCATGAACAAGGGGCCCATGCCAACCAGTTCACCTGCCTCATCAATCATGAAGTGGCAGGGAAAGACTGCGTCCAACGTCACCGAATCAAGATAAAAGCCGTCCTTAGGCAACGCTATCCCCGTCACTTATGGGCTGATAGGCAACGTGAAATTCATCGAACCCCGCCTCCTCTTTCGTTCGAATCAACTCAACGTCGACCTGCTGTCGAAACAACTCTCCCAGTCCATCCAGCAAACCAACCACAAAGGGCGTCAATCCGTCGCGCTCTGAGATATACTGTAATCGCAACTGCCGACCATCATTGTCCAGGACACGAAACTCCGGCGGTTGGAGCGCTGGAAAGGCAAGGGCCACCCTTGTGTGCAGATTGTTGAGGTTGCTCAAGAACTCAGGGAATGATCCCCCGGCCAGGATGAGGAAATCGCCATAGCTCTCTTTGCCGGTCACAAGCACCCAATGCCGACCGAAACCATGGAGTATTTCCTCAGCGCCAACCGAAAGATGCTCCGATGCAGCCCCAACCAATTGATAGGTCAAGGCATCAGGATAGGCCTCCATGCTGACGAATGAATCCTCCTCCACGGATGCCGCAGCGCGAATGGCGTCCCAACTCGCCTGCCCGTAGTCGCTCACGATGAAACTCTGAAGAGACCGATTAACGAGCCCGTACATTATGCCTGCTCCTGTGATAGGTTGCGTCCTTGATGAGAAAATCTTAACAAAGTCTTTTCATTTCATCCTGAAATGTCATGAAAACCGCGATAAGCTCCTTCTATGGAACTTCTGGCACCAGCTGGCGATGCCGAGTCCCTCATGGCGGCGCTCGCCAATGGGGCCGACGCCGTCTATTTCGGGCTCGACTGCGGCTTTAACGCCAGGGGCCGCACAGGGAACTTCAAGAGCGAGGCGCTGGTAGACACCGTTTCGTTGATTCATGATCGAGGCGCTCTGGCCTATTTGACGGTCAATACGCTGATCTTTGAACCGGAGCTGACCCAGATGGCGGCGGTGCTGCGCCACGCCGCGGAATGCGGTGTGGATGCCTTTATCATCCAGGACCCGGCGGTTGCTTTGCTGGCCCACCACGTTGCCCCCGATGTTGAACGTCATGCCAGTACACAGATGACCATCTCATCGGGTGCCTCGGCACGCTTTGCAGAGTCGCTGCACATCAGCCGCATTATCGTGCCCCGCGAACTTCGCGCCACCGAAATCTCCCGAATGTCCGAGGAGACAGACCTCGAACTGGAAGTTTTCGTTCATGGCGCGCTCTGTGTCGCCTGGAGTGGTCAGTGCCTCACGAGCGAGGCGTGGGCCGGGCGCTCAGCCAACCGAGGGCAATGCAATCAGTCATGCCGCATGCCCTATGACCTCGTCGTCGATGGTGAGCGACGCGAACTTGGTGAACAGCGCTATTTGCTCAGCCCGGGAGACCTCATGGGTGCCGCCTCTGTTCCGGACCTCAAGGCAGCAGGGGTCGTCACACTGAAGATCGAAGGGCGACAGAAAGGCCCGCAGTATGTAGCAACTGCAACGCGGGCCTACCGCGATCTCCTGGACGGGATGCACGATTCCCCTACTCTCGCATTGGCAAGATTCTCTGAAGGATCCGACACACTCGCCCTTTCCTATTCGCGGGGTTTTGGCAGCGGCTTCCTACAGGGCATCAATCACCAGCGGCTGGTGGATGGTCGGTTTCCCAAACACCGCGGGCTCCTTCTGGGAGAAGTGCTCGCGATCGACGGCAACACAGTGACTGTCAGTCCCGCCGCCTCATCAACAATGACAATGAACCCTCGGAAACTCACACGGGGGATGGGAGTCGTCTTTGATGCAGGTCAGCCAGAAGACACATCTGAGCCAGGTGGACCCATTTTTGACATTCGTTTTGACGACGATGGCTTGACACACCTGAGCTTCGGCGAGCCAGGCCCAAAACTCAGCCGTGTTCGACACGGGAATCGGGTCTGGGTTACAAGCGACCCAGGCATCGCAAAGGCGGTTCGTGGGCAACTCAAGAAAAAGGGACGCCACGGGCGATGCGCGGTTTCCATAACTGCTGAAGGCGGCATCGGGCAGCTGCTGACTGTGACTGCGACGTCTGCACGCAACGAATCAGCGACAGCAACAAGCTCATCAGCGCTTCAGCGAGCTAGTTCGGTTGGGCTTAACGACACGGTGCTTTGCGACAAGCTGGGCACTATGGGCGACACGCCTTACTTCCTTGACGAGCTCTCAACCACAGGGCTGGAGAGCGGGTGCTTCCTGCCAGTCAAGGAGTTGAAGGTGATTCGACGTGAACTCCTGAGACAGTTTGCTCAATCAACGTCAGCCGCCAGAATAATTCGCCCGTCACCCGATGCGTGTGTATCTGCATTGACTCAACCCATTGCGTGCGACGACCGTGAGACCACCGAGGACTGCCTCCTGCCACTCTGCCGAAGCACTGCCCAGCTGGAAGCAGTTATTGCAGCAGGATTGAAGACAGTTGAGCTCGACTTCATGGAACTTGTCGGACTGAAAGCTGCTGTCCGCCGCGCGCGCGAAGCGGGACTGCATGTTGTCGTTGCCAGCCTGCGTGTTCAAAAGCCAGGCGAGGACGGGTTCGGCGCTGCGCTTGAGCAAGTCAAGCCCGACGCTGTACTCGTCAGGCACTGGGGAGCGCTCGACCGATTCCGTCATGACAAACACAGCCATGTCAGATTGCACGGCGATTTCTCGCTCAATGTGACGAACTCGATCACTGCTCGTCACCTCTTGCAACTTGGCCTCGATACTGTAACAGCATCTCATGATCTCGACCGAGATCAGCTGATGCAACTGGCCGCCGCCCTGCCACGCGGTGTCCTGACCGTACCTGTGCAGCACCGCACACCGACGTTTCATACTGAGCACTGCGTGTATGCTCACGTCCTCAGTGATGGACAAACCCATCTTGATTGCGATCGCCCTTGCGAGAAGCACGAGCTAAGCCTCATCGACCACACGGGACTCGAGCACCCGATCATCGTTGACGCAGGCTGCCGAAACACAGTCTTTCATGGAGAGCGGCACAGCGCGGGATGGATGATTCCAGAACTGCGCGACATGGGCGTGCATCGCTTCCGAATTGAATTTGTCCGAGAGTCGCAGTCAGAAGCCGCAGTGGCGCTGCAAGCATGGGCTGCGCTTCTGCGTGGAGAATGCAGCAGTAAGGAACTTGCCAATGTCACCGAAAGTCGAGAGCAGTTTGGTGTCGCTGAGGGCGGCATGGTGATCGCGCCGCTTCAAGTGTGACAGCAACTTGTTGCTCACCGGAGCACAGGCAATGAGATTCGCCGCCGCTTTCCCCCTCGAAGCGCCTCAACCACTACATGACGCCCCACTTCCCGCGTCAGACGAAACCAGGCGTGAAAGTGATTGAGTGACTCGAAATCGTCTTTACCGTCAATTGAGAGAATGACATCACCCTTCCGTATACCTGCGGCCGCAGCACTCTTGCCAGAGGCTGCGTTGTGTCCCCACGTCACCAGGTACCCAACTCGAAAGGCGAACTTTCGGACATCGATCCCAAGGCGTTTCTTCTCAGCCTCCTTCAAGACAGGTCCGCCGAAACCAGGCTGAGGTTTGAGCTCCCACTTGTACGCACGCCACGCGTAATCTCTGGAATCCGCGATGCGCCATCCTCTCCTGGTCCGCAGGCTCAGATCCACGACCTTCCCCCGACGCTGAACTGTCAGGGGAAGCCTTGAACCGAGTTTTCGAAGCGAATGCAACTGCCACTGCAAATCGTTGATGGTGAGAACAGAGACGCCTCCCGCTTTCATCAGACGATCTCCCGCCTTGAGTCCGGCACGCGACGCCATGGAACCGAGCGAAACCTCCTGCACAAGCGTCTGGTCCTCTGCGCTCAGACGAACGCCGACCTGTTTGGGCTCAGGGAACAGCCACATGTCATCGCGCTTCCAACGCCCTTGGCGCTGCGCCTCAAGACGCTCCGCAGTGTGGACCATGTGACAATGAACACAGTCGGGCCGCTTCTTGGCAGTTCGAATCTTCCAAGCGGTGATTTCGTGAATGCGCCTCGGTCGGATCTCCTTGGTTCCAGCGCTCGGCCTGTGAGTCTTGTGGTGAGTCAGAGTCTTCAGCAGAAGCTCCGTCAGGATATCGGTCGACATCCACGCTCCGGGGTCGTCGTTCGGTCGGCTTCCCAGCCGATGATAGACCGTCCCATCTGCATTCATGAGCAACACAGCGAGAGTGAGATCAAAATCAAACCGATAGCGATTGAGGTCGACTCGTGCCATATTGGTGACGCGGACGCAAACGTAGCGGCTTGCTGCAAGAGCCAGTTTCTGAGAGGGACGGACCAACTGCCCGTCAAGGCCGGAGCACTCCGGTCACCGTTCTCACCGAAAGACGATCATCAGAGGACGGTTGGTTGCTTTAGCGCGGCGCGTTGCCTGATCCAAATCGGTCAGCCACGCAATCGTGGGTTCTTGCGCGCAAAGGCCGGAACACGCCAATAAAACGATAGAGAGAATTCTCAAAAATGCCGCCATAGTTGATTCTCCTTCATACGTCGAAAGCTGACCACCTCAGCAGCGATGATACACGAGACCGTCGATTTGGCCCAACGCCACAGGGCGGGTACCATTGCGCCATCATGTCCAATCGAGACTTTGCAACCCTATGGACCTTCGCCGTGCTTGTGCTCTCAAGCTGCAGCGAGGAAGGCCCGAACCCGGCGGAACCAACGCCTGAATCGACGTCAATTTTTCAGGACATCACTGACTCATCGGGTATCGACGCCACACACGTCGTTGAAAACACCCAGAACTTTGCCCTTCAGGAAATTATGGGCTCAGGGTTGGCGGTTTTCGATGCGAATGGCGACGGTCACCTTGACCTGCTGACTCTCAATGCCGGAACCGATGCAACCCACGGTGCAGCCAATCGGTTTTTCATCGGCAAGGGCGACGGCACATTCACTGACCAAACAGCAAGCTCGGGTCTCGACGACGATGGCTACGGCATGGGAGTAGCGGTAGGTGACATCGACAACGACGGGGACGTCGATTGCTTCATAACCAACGATGGCCCTGACGCGCTCTTTTTGAATAACGGCGATGCGACCTTCAACCGCGCGCCCGCCTCTGATGTGATGAAAGGGTCACATTGGTCCACGTCAGCAGCGTTCCTGGACTTCGATCGCGACGGCGACCTGGATTTGTTTGTCGCAAGATATGTCAAGGTTGACCCGACCAAGAGGTGTGGCACCAGCGGCAGGCACGACTACTGCAGCCCCAATTCCTACAAGAGTCTATCGGACGCACTTTTCGAAAATGATGGTCAGGGTAGATTCAAAGAAGTCACTGACACCGCAGGAATCAAGGGAATCGCTCGAAATGGACTGGGCGTTGTCGTCTTGGATTACAATGGTGACGGCTGGCCCGACATCATCGTTGCCAATGATCAACAAGCCAACAGCCTCTGGATCAACCAGAAAAACGGCAAGTTCGTTGACGAAGGAATGCTGGTCGGCCTGGCAGTCAATGGACAGGGTACAGTGGAAGCCAGCATGGGCGTGACACACGGTGACATTGACGGCGATGGTGATCTGGATATTTTCATGACACACCTCGCTAACCAGACCAACACACTCTACATGCGTGATGCTGACATCGGGTTTCAAGACATATCCCGTGTAAGCGGACTCGGGGGGCCGAGCATCCCGTTCACCGGATTCGGCACGGGCTTCTCCGACATCGACTCGGACGGTGACCTGGACCTCCTTGTCGTGAACGGCCGCGTCTCCAAAGGCAAGGCGATGGCAGGCGCAGAGGAGGGGTTCTGGGGCGACTATGCAGAACCAAACCTCCTGTTTCGCTACGAGAATGATCGGTTCACCAATGACTCTGCCGCCACGGGTGCCTTCGCGAAGCATGTCTCCATCAGTCGCGGACTGGCCATTGCAGACATCGATGAAGATGGCAGCCCAGATCTCATCGTCACCAACACCCACGGCCCCACACGCCTATTCCGAAACACGCAATCGGGCCGCGGACACTTTCTCTCCATACGAGCGCTTCTAAAGGGAAGCGGTCGCACCGCCGAAGGTGCTGCCATAAAGGTCCACACCCCCACCCGAAGCATTCTCCGCATCCAATCCACCGCAACCAGCTACCTCACCTCAGTCGATGACTGGGTCCATTTCGGTTTGGGCGACGCGCAAGCCGCCACATCGATTGACATTATCTGGCCAGATGGCATGAATGAATCGTTTGCTGCCACCGAATCAAACCAACGCATTACTCTTATTCAAGGAAACGGTCAGAAGAAATGACACACCATCTGACACTCTTCGCGTTCATCCTCACCTTCACTTTCCTACCCTCTTGCGGCGATGATGGACCTTCTCAGTTCAAAGCACCGAGCCTTGACGTCTCAGAGTTTGAGACAACAGTGCAAGCCTCTATCGCAAGTCGGATCGAGGAGGCGGAGAACGAAAACACACCGCAGACGATTTCTCGTCTTGCGCGCGTCCTTCATGCTCACAAGCTCTACGCCGAAGCTGCCGACCTCTATGCGGTAGCGCTCGAAAGGGGCGGCAATGAGTTTCGCAATCACTATCTGGCTGGCTGTGCTCTCAAGATCATCGACCCGAGCCGCGCGCTCGGCGCCTTTCAGGCGGCCCTCAAGATTCGCAGCGACGCCCCTTCACTCTTGTTGCGCCTGGGCCTCCTCCAAGAACAACTCGGCAACGAAGATCGAGCCCGAGTTCACTTAGAGCGTGCCGCAGAGGCAAGTGATTACGGTCAGGCACACCTTGCGCTGGGGCGCATCGCCCTCAAACGCGGCGAAAAGAAAGCAGCGGTCGAACACCTGCGGGTGGCGGTCGAGAAGCTCCCGAAAGATGGCGCCCCCTACGAGGCACTCGCACGTGCGTACAAAGCCACCAATAGGCCGATATCAGCCAGCAAGGCTGCGGAGGTCGCTGCACTACAGGCATCCAGCAAGTCAGGGTTTCCAGACCCCATCATGGCAACGGTCGTGCGAGAAGGTGTCTCCTTTGCCAACAAGAAGGCCCGATCCAACAACCACTTGAGCGTAGGCCACATCGATCAAGCCCTGAGCTGGATCAATCGAGCTCTCGAGATTCAACCAGACAATCCCGACGGGCTGTTTGACAAGGCGACCATTCTCCACGTCCAGGAAAAATACACCGAGGCACTCGCGCTCTGCAATCGGATCCTCAAAATCCGACCGGACATGGCGGATGCCTCAGACCTTAGCGCTCATTGCCTGAAGAAACTCGGTCGTATCGGCGAGGCTATTAACGTCCTGAACAAGGCTCTTGATACCAACCCCAAGGACGTTCATCTCCATTGCAGCCTTGCCTTCTTTCTCATGAACAAGGACCCGAAATCTGCTCGCTCTCACCTGCAAGCGGCGATCGAGGCCAACCCCCTCTCTAAACAAGCCCGCATTCAGTTCGCCGGCTTTCTCGCTTCAGAGCACGACTTTGCGGGAGCGGAAGCGCAATACGCTGAACTGCTCTCCTATTATCCGCTGAATACCGAGCTCCGAATGCAGCTGTGCAGCCTCTATGCAAGCCAAGAAAAGTGGAAGGCCATTCGCGTTCAATTGAAGAAAATCGTCGAGCGCCACCCAACCCATCCAGGTGCCCGTGCGCTCTGGGAGAAGATCCTGGGAAAGTGACTCAGAACTCAAGTGTCTCTGAACGAATGGGCATTGGGTCTGAGATGCCACACCGCTCCAGGTGATCGATCAATTGGTCGCGAACGCCGCTCTTGAACGACTTGATTTTGATTTTCGGGTCTCGCAACCGAGCGACAAATCCATTGCCATTGCAATCTGCTGCAAGCGCATGCTCCCACACACGCTCCAACATCCTCCTGGAAATGCCTCCTTTCGTGAGATCCTCCTTCTTGACCTTACGCCCTCGGCCGACGGCATAGTCGCGGAGCGCGCGCAGACCACTTTCGCAACGCTCTGAAAGGTGCGCGCGTACTGCTGGGTCTGTCACGAGCTCCTCCGCCACACCCTGTTCGACCGCGGTTTGCCAATCGCCAATCGTTTCGATGCGTTTGTTCAACAGACACTCCACCAACTCAAGCTCATCTTGCAACAGATAAACCAGCCACAGTGACTGCGGGTCCGTATGGTCTTCTTTGGGCGCACCAATGGCGTTGCGATAGCTCAACGCGTCAAGACCTTCGGCAGACGGTGCGGGCTTACGAATCGGCGGCAGCGGCCGCTCACTCTCAGCAGCCATGCGTCTCTTCGCCTGATCATCGAGGGGCACCTGGTTGGGCAACGCGCGACCCTTTGCACGCGCCAGCTGATTCCACGGATGTACATCATTCGGATTGGCGGTCATGTAGATGATCTGCCGCCCCTCCGATGTGTCTGAGTCACTGAGTTGAAACAGTGCCTCAGCGACAGCCTCGAAACGATCAGGATCGCTTGTTGAGAGAGCTTCGTCCAGAATAAGCGGCAGGCGCACGTTCCCTTCATTGTGCTGGGCGAACGCCAGCCGAACCGCGATAAGAAGCTGCATCCGTGTACCGTCAGAAAGTGTGTCCAGCGAGTAGATCTCTGCCTTCCGATCCTCTGCTTCAAACGCACTGGTCTGATCCTCTGAGTTGATCCGAAGCCTGTAGTCTCCCTGAGTAAACTGTCCGAACAAGTCGCGTGCCTGCCGCAGGACGTCAGGAGCGTGTTCCTTGTTGAAATGAGCCAGGGTTCGGTCGATCATGGCCCGAGCCATGGCCTTCTTCACCTGCTGATCACGATGCTCTTGAAGAGACTCCAGCAGGCCATTCTCCTCACTTCGCTCCGCTGCGAGAGAACTGTCCTCTCGTGCTCGCTTGACCCTGTCAATAATGGACTGCCTTTCACTGACCAGCGAATCCTTCGCTGCCTCCATCTCTGCCAGACGGCTCTTTTCGTCACGCAGGTCCTCCAACTCCCTTTCCTTCAACTCCGAACACTCTTCCAGCTTCTCCAGGACTGAATTGCGCAGGAACTCTGCGTTGCCGCGGTCCTTGTCTGCCTTCAGGTATTCATCATGTAAGGAGTGAAGCGCTTCTACACCTCGGACATCTCCTATCTCCAGCGAGAGTCTCTCGAAGATCCGATCATGAACACGGACCTTCTTGGCACACAGTACATTGAGCTCCTTAGTTTTCTGCACGGCGGCGTCCCGTCGCGCGCGCGCCCCTGCGACCCCCTCCCATCGCTTGGTGAGGGCCTTGGCGGAGGCGCGCAAGGAATCATGGATGCTCCCGTCGACTTCGATGTGTGAATTCAAGAATGAGCGGATCTGTTCGGCCCGCAACTTCACATCCTCCTGTTGGATTGCCAGCTTGGACTCTGTCTTTGTCGCATTCTTTTCAGCTTCATCCAGATCCGCAAAACGACGCAGAAGAACACCAGCCTCGACTGACAGGAGCCCCGGCTGAAGACCCAATTCCGACAGGCGTTCAGCGCACTCAGAATCGAGACCCTGCAGGGCAGTGGATAGCTCATTTATCTCGCGGGCCTGTGCATCCAACCACTTTGATCGATCCTCCTGAGTGATGCACTCGCCACGTTCTTCCAGCAGCTGCAGGAGCCGTGCTCCCACGGCATCGCGCACCCACGACTTCGGCCCATCAACGTCGCTCGTGGCCATGTTCTTCTCAACGACCGAACGCTCTTGAGATACAGAACCAGCTGCAGCCGATTGCGACTTCAAGACCACGCCTGCACCCAGCAGCGAGAAGACAGCAGCCCAGGGAGTCAGGAAAGTCAGTAAGGCGCCCAGGCCAACGACGGCCAACCCTGCCCACATCAATCGTCGGTCCGGCGGTGAGCCCTGACCACCGCTATCCTCTGCGGCCAACCATGCTTGAAGCCACGAGATGCTCTTTTCAAGCTCTGCGCGGGGGCGAGCAGCGACTGTCGGCTTCATGTAATTGAAGAGTTTCTCCATGCCAGCGACTTCAGCCTGCGCGACTGCTCGGTCGTTGAGGCTCTGTTGCAAAGCTGACACATCGCCAATCGAGACATTGCTCAGTCGCTCCTCCGAAAGACAATGTGATCGACACTGAGTCAATTCCCTTTGCGCCGTATCATCATCCTCCTTCGCCTGACCCAACGCCTGCTCCGCAACTCTCAGGTCTGCGAGCTCTTCGGGCAGTGAACCGAGCCTCGCTTGATCAACCTCGGTGAGTTGCAGGGGGTCTTCTGCAATCGCCCTGTCCCTGTCACATCCCGCCTTCAAACCGCGGACCTGCTCGTCGATACTTCCCAGATCATCTTGCAGCGCCTTGATGCGCTTCAGGTCGCCGTCCTCAAGCACAGCATGAGCCCCGTCAAAACTATGGAGATATGCCTCCGCCTGGCTGAGCAGGTCGGTCTTCTCAGCCAGCTCGATGGCGTTGTCCACATCTGCTTGCGACTGCTTGGCTGCGCCAGCCGCCTTGATCTTGAGGTCGAGTTGCTCGATTCCTTTCTCGTCTGCAAAGACGTTCTCTTCCTCTTCGATCAAACGACGAATCAAGGTCCGACACTTCTCCAAATCGGTGACTTGAGCGGGCTTCCTCTTCGCCTGCTTGTAAGTTTCCCTCAACTCGGCAGGGCTGATTCCCCCGAACATCGCCTTCGTAATGCTCTCGGCAAGACGCTGGTCGCCCCCACCTTTGGCATCCAGGAGATCACTCACCGTTAGCAAATGACAATGGGCGCTGGCTCCAACAGGTTGAAGCTGCCGAGACGACCCATCCGTTGCGATCCAGGTTGTTGCGCCGCTCCGAAGGATCGCTCGATACTCGGTGCCGTCGTGTTCACAGATAGCCTCGATCTCTCGATGGCGATCCTCTCCGTCCGGCCAGAGAAGACCCTGAATCGCTCTGCCAAGAGAGCTCTTTCCCGAACCATTGGAGCCCACAACGAGGTGGACGGGTTGATTGCCGAGTTCGACAGATTCGTCAAACTTGATGCCGGGCCAGTTGATATAGCGGAGGGAGAGAATCCTCATGGGGGCGTCCCTTTTGAACGATTCATGAGGTCCATAAGGATGTCATACCCGACGTCTCGCGCCATACGCGTCAATTCATCAGGCGTCAGCGGGTCCAGCCCCCTCGTCTTGAATGACTGCTCGACCTCGGATGCAGCGGCCCTGAGATCCCCACCAAACTCACCGCTTTCCTCCTCAAGAGACAGCAGTTGAGCTGCCATGAGGCCGGCAAGGTGCCCCTCCTCCTGGCTGAGACTTCCAAGATCGATTTCGGGCGTCGTCAAGTCAGTGACCTTGACCACGCAAAGCGCCGTCCTCGGTCCAATACTCTTGCCGTCGCGTTTCTTCAGTTCCGAGCGGGCCTCTTGTACCTGAGAGTAGGACGCAATGCGCCCCCGTAGCTCAAGCCTCAAGCCGAGAATTCGAACATCGTCGTGACGTGGCAGCGCCATTACCCTCTCAAGCACTTCGTTGTAGAT
>PVBE010469210.1_pt1 | contig 19510 bp, 14 predicted proteins | sample 1631181 | NCBI WGS metagenome assembly PVBE01 (sample SAMN08397723, study PRJNA350692) | Marine metagenome, whole genome shotgun sequencing project. | isolation source: water | place: Pacific Ocean | collected 2012-04 | reverse complement strand
TCAACGTCCGGCTGCGCGAGTGGGAGCAGATCTATAATCATATTCGACCTCACCAGAACCTGGACTACCTGACGCCCGCCCAGGACCTGGAAACATTCAATAAAACGGCCCCCGTGTCTCATATGTCTTGAACCCATACAGAATCGTTGATTGAACGGATGCCGTTGTGCTAGGTTGGCTGGCGGCGTCATGTAGGAATCCCCCCTTCTCGGATTCACCCATCTCAAGGCCATGATCCAACTGAAGAGCATCTATGCTGAAGCCGAGCCTGGGGACGGGACGCGGATTCTCGTCATGCGTGTTTGGCCCCGGGGGGTGAGGAAGGACCGGATCGATGAATGGCTCCGGGACCTGAGCCCCAGCCGCGAGCTTCTGCGGGTGCTTCGGTCTCAGGACATTCGTCCCGATGATTTCTTCAAGCGCTACCGGCGTGAGATGGCCGATCGAGGCGAACTTCTCCATCAGATGGCCGAACGGGCGAAGACGGAAATCCTGACCCTGCTTTGCTGGGAGAGAAGGGACGAGGACTGCCATCGGCGCATTCTGAAGGATCTCATCGAGAAGGCCGGTTCCGCCGCCGATCCCCGAGGGCCCGGCCGGCCCAACGCGGGGAGAGCGGCGAAATCGCGGAAAAAGCGCTGACGTGAACGCCTCCCGCCCCCCTCCCGCGCGCCGGTACAAGCTGGCCTCGACGGCCGGCCCCGCCCGATCCTGCATCGATTACGCCTCGGAGTTGAACCCCCAACAGTTGGAAGTGGTGATGGCCCCCGGCGGCCCTATGCTCGTCCTCGCCGGGCCGGGGAGCGGAAAGACCCGCACCGTCACGTACCGGATGGCGCGGCTGATCGAGTCCGGGGAAGACCCGGCCCGGATCCTTTTGCTCACTTTCACGAACAAGGCGGCGAGCGAGATGGTTCGCCGGGCCGAGGCCCTGATTCACGCCGATGTCCGCCGGGTCTGGGGCGGCACGTTTCATCACGCCGGAAACCTCACCCTCCGCCGCCATGCCCGGTGGGTGGACCGCGGCGAGAACTACTCCATCCTGGACCGGGAGGACGCGGCGGACCTTCTCGACACCTGCGTCGCCGAAGCCGGCATCGATTCGAAAGGGCGATATTTCCCCAAGGGCGGCGTTCTGCGGGACATTCTGAGCTTCGCGGTCAACACGGAGACCCCCGTGAAGGAGGTCGTTCTGACGCGCTACGCCACATTCGCGGATCGTTTGGCCGAGATAAAGCGGGTGTTCGACCGGTTCGACGGGCGTAAGGCGGAGATGAACGTCCTGGATTTCGATGACCTGCTGGTTCTGTGGCTGAGGCTGCTGGAAGAGCGCCCGGAGGTTCGCAATCGTCTTCAGGAGCAATTTCGCCACGTCCTGGTGGATGAATATCAGGACACCAACCGCCTCCAGAGCCGGCTCATCGACCTCCTGGCGGGCGGGCATGGAAATCTGACGGTTGTCGGCGACGACGCCCAGAGCATTTATTCCTTCCGGGGGGCCGATTTCGCGAACTTTCTCGGGTTTCCCGGCCGGTATCCGGACGCGCGAACCTTTCGCCTGGAATCCAATTACCGAAGCACCCCCGAGATCCTGCGCCTGGCCAACGCGAGTATTTCCGCCAACACCCATCAGTTCAAGAAACGCCTCCGGGCGGAGCGGCCGTCCGGGGGGGATCTGCCGGCCGTTGTGCCGGTCCGGGATGTTCTCCAACAGGCGGACTTTGTCTGCCAGCGGGTGCTGGAGCTTCGCGACGAGGGGCTGCCCTTGAATGAGATCGGCGTCCTCTACCGGGCGCACTTCCATTCCATGGAAGTCCAGATGGAGCTCACACGGCGGGGGATCCCCTTCGAGGCCCGCTCGGGCCTGCGCTTTTTCGAGCAGCGTCATGTGAAGGATGCCACGGCTCACCTGAAGGTGGTTGTGAATCCCCGGGACGAGATTGCCTGGAAGCGGGTGGTTTTGTTGATTCCCGGGGTTGGAAAGGCGACCGCCCACCGATTCTGGTTGGCCGTTTCCGCGGCCGCCGAGCCGCTGAAGGGTCTCGACCGCCCGGAGATTCTCGCCGTGTTTTCGAAGCGGGCGAAGGGGGAATGGCGGGCGCTGGCCGAAACCCTCAAGCGGATTCAGGGCAAGGTCATGGAAGTGCGGCCCGCCGAGATGATCCGACTGGTTTTGGACCGGGGATACCGCGGTTACCTGGATCGGAATTTTCCCAACGCGGCCTCCCGGACGGAGGATATCGAGCAGCTGGCGCGGTTCGCCGAGAACTTCGACGCGGCCGAATTCTTTCTCAGCGAGTTGGCGCTGTTGACCACGGTGGGGGGCGAGGAGGAGGCCGACGAGACGGCGACCGGCGAATCGATGGTCCTCAGCAGCATTCACCAGGCGAAGGGTCTGGAGTGGCGGGTCGTATTCGTCATCTGGCTGGCGGAGGACCGTTTCCCCTCGGGGTTGGCCCTGCGGGAGGATGAGGACGACGAAGAGGAGCGGCGGCTCTTCTACGTCGCGGTGACGCGCGCCAAGGAGGGGCTTTACCTCTGCTATCCATTGATGGAGCTGGGCCGTCGCCAGAGCGGCGTCCTGACAAAGCCCTCCCGGTTTCTGAAGGAGCTTCCCGAATCCGTTTATGAGCAATGGGCCGTAGAGGAGGGTTTTTTCAAGGATTCCGTCGATTCGGCGGGCGAAGCGGGGGCGGCGGCGGAGGCCATTCGGGATCCGGGCGGCGCGGAAGACAACGATTGGGTGGATCAGCACTTCGAGCGTTCCGGCCCACGGGATTTCTAGGCGGGGGACGCCGGGTTGACATTCCGCCTTCCGAGCGTAAATTGGAGCGGGCCTCCTTCGAAGGTTGGGCGCCGGTGTGTGAAAATAAGGGTCTTCGGACGCTTTCGCCGGGACGGTTTCCCACATCGGCCCGGGCATTCCGGAGGCCCGGGTTTTCCGGAAGTTCCGTGAGATAGGGTCGGACATTGCGCGTCATCGTCATCGGAGCGGGAGAGGCCGGATTTCACATTGCCCGGCGTCTCGTTCAGGAACACCAGGACGTTGTCCTTGTAGACCGGGAGGAGTCGGTCATCGAGGCGATCTCCGACAAGCTCGACGCCTTGATGATCCTGGGCAACGGGGCGAACCCCCGGGTGTTGGCCGAGGCGGGTCTCAAGGAGGCCGGGATGCTCATCGCCGTCAGCAGCGACGACGCCGCCAACCTGGGGGCCTGCCACCTCGCCGCCGCAAACGATGTCCCCATGAAGATCGCGCGCGTCGGAGACCCGGCCTACTTCCGGGAAGATCTGGACATCCGGGGCCGAGACTTCGGGGCGGACCTCCTCATCAACCCCGCCCAGGAGGTCGCCGCCAACATCGAGCGCCTGATCGCCGCCCCGGGCGCGACCGAGGCCGCCGACTTCTTCGACGGTCGGTTGCAAATGGTGGGTCTTCGGGTGGGCGAGGGCTCTCCCATCAGCGGCCGCTCGCTCAAGTCTTTGGGGGACACCATCCGGGATTTCGGGTTTCTCGTCCTGGGCCTCAGCCGGGAGGGGGACGTCTCCATCCCGCGCGGAAACACGATGGTCAAGTCGCATGAGGTCTTGTTGGCCATCGCCCGACAGGAGAGCGTTCCGGCGCTGATGGAGTTTTGCGGGGTCCAGCAAACACCGGTCGAGCGGGTGCTCGTGATCGGAGGCGGCCGCGTGGGATATTCCGTGGCGGAACGGCTGTCGGCGAGAAACATCAAGGTGAAAGTCGTGGAATCCAGCGAGAAGCGGGCCAAGGTGCTCTCGCAGAACCTTCCCGATGTCCTCATCCTCCACGGGGACGGCACGGACCTCGACCTCCTGCGTTCCGAAGGGATTCAGGAGATGGACGCGATTGTGACCGCCTCCGACGACGAGGAGACCAATCTATTCTCCGCGCTTCTGGCCAAACGCCACGGATGCCGGGAGGCCATCGCGCTGGTCAACCGCCCGGATTACGTCCCGCTGATCTATTCCCTGGGGATCGACGCCACCGTAAGCCCCCGGCTGGTGACCGCCAGTGTGATCCTGCGCCACCTGAAGGGACCGAACATTATCTCCCAGTTCACGAGCGCTTTTAACGACGCCGAGGTGGTCGAGCTCGAGGTCGGCGCGAAGGCCAAGGCGGCGGGCCGCGCCCTGGCTAAATTGGATTTGCCCCGGGACGCCCTTGTCGCGGGCGTGGGCCGGGGGGACGAGGTCGAGATCCCCCATGGCGGCACCACCGTTCACGGCGGCGACCGCGTCCTACTGTTCGCCCTCCCCGAAGCCCGGATAGAAGCCGAGCGGCTGTTCCGTTGACCCTTCCACTTCGAACGAGGCGCGTTTTTCCAGCGCACTCCCGGCCATGAAGATTTCCACCGTTTCTCGGACGTTGGGTTTCATCGCCCTGTTGCTGGGGGCCTCGCTGGTGATCCCGGCGGCGATCTCCGCGGTCCTGGGCGGGCCGGATCTGATGGCGCTGGGCGCTTCGGCCCTGATCTCGGCCGCCGTCGGCGGTGGGCTGATATTTCTGGGCGGAAAAGAGGAAATGGGCGTCCGCGACGGGTTCGCCGTCGTGACGGGGACGTGGCTACTCATCTCCTTGTTGGGGGCCTTGCCCTACTGGCTGTCGGGGATCCTTCCGGCGTATACGGACGCCTTCTTCGAGGCCATGTCCGGTTTCACGACGACGGGCGCGACGGTCGTGCGGGATATCGAGGCCCTGCCGGAGGGCATCCTCTTCTGGCGGAGTTTCACCCAGTGGCTGGGGGGAATGGGGATCATCGTCCTCACGGCGGCTTTGCTGCCGCTGTTCGGCGTGGGCGGGCTTCAACTCCTGAACGCCGAGGCCCCCGGCCCCACGTTCGAGCGCCTGGTCCCCCGGCTTCAGGAGACGGCGAAACTGTTGTGGGGCGTTTACGTCCTCCTGTCGGCGGGGGAAGCCGTCCTGCTCATGGCGGGGGGGATGCCGCCGTTCGAGGCCGTTCTTCACGCCCTCGCGACGATGGCCACGGGGGGGTTTTCTCCAAAGAACGCCAGCGTCGCGGCCTACTCCAGCCCCTATCTCCAGTGGGTCATCATCGTTTTCATGGGACTCGCCGGAACGAGCTTCAGCCTCCATTATTTCGCCCTGCGGAGAGGAAGCGTCTCGACCTACTGGAAGGACACGGAGTTTCGGTTTTTTCTGGCGATGATCGTCCTGGCGACGGCCGTGACGACGCTTGTGATTTTGTGGCGGGCGCCGGAGGGCGTAGAACGCGCCATCCGCGACGCGGCCTTCCAAGTGGTCGCCATCATTACGACAACGGGTTTTGTCACGGCGGATTTCGAGCACTGGCCCATCCTCCTTCAGACCCTGTTGTTGTTTCTGATGTTCTTCGGAGGCTGCTCCGGGTCTACGGGGGGCGGGATGAAGCACATGCGGTTGTTCCTTTTGTTCCGGCAATCGGCCGCCCAGATGGTGAAGCTCGTCCATCCCCGGGCCGTGAAGGAGCTTTTTCTCGGTTCCCGAGCCGTGACCGAAGAGGTCATTGCCGGCATTCAGTCCTTCTTTTTCCTGTATCTCACGCTCTGGGTGGTCGGGAGCCTGGCGCTGACCGCGTTGGGGTTGGACATCGTAACCGGGATCTCGGCGGTGGCGTCCGCGTTGAGCAATGTAGGCCCGGGCCTGGGGGCCGTCGGTCCGGTGGACAACTACGCCGGTCTGCCGGATGCGGCGAAGTGGCTCCTCTCGGCGTTGATGCTCATGGGACGCCTGGAGATTTTCCCGGTCCTCGTCCTGCTGAGCCGGGAGACTTGGCGGCGGTAGGGGAGGGGGGGAGAGGGGGGGCAGGCCGGCCGGGTTCCCATCCGGCGGCCCACGCCGCGTTGTTACAAATCAGGCAACCGGGTCTGCAACCGAGCCTTCCTGAATACGAGATTTCCGGAAGCGTCCGGGAATGATCCGGACCCCCCTTTCAAAAGGGAAAACCGGCCTGATAACATCTCCGGATTGAGCGACTTCTCGCCGCAAGGGTTTTCTCTTGCAAAGGGAGATTTTGAATTGGCCGAGTCCTCCGATAAGACGAAAAACATCCGGGAAGATTTTCGGGAGTACCTTTTCCCATGTATTCGTCCGTTTTATGAAGAACCCCTTGTGATCGAGCGGGGCCGGGGCGCCACGGTCGTGGACTCGGAGGGACGCGAGTATCTGGATTTCTTCGGGGGAATCCTCACCACGGCCGTCGGCCACTGCCACCCCAAGGTCAAGGAACGCACGGTCGATCAGATCAGCAAGCTCCAGCACGTCTCGAATTCCTATCTCACCGAGCCGGCCGTGTCGCTGGCGAAAAAACTTGCGGAGATCACGCCCGGGCGGCTACAGAAGACCTTCTTCACCAACAGCGGCAGCGAGGCGGACGAGACCGCCGTCCTGGCGGCGCGCTGCTACACGGGGTCTTACGAAGTGGTGGCCATGCGCCACGGCTACAGCGGGCGAACCACCCTCGCCATGTCCATGATTGGCGATTCGCAGTACCGGCTTCCCGGGGCGGGCCTCGGGGCGGGCGTCGTTCACGTGGCCAACCCCTACTGCTATCGCTGTCCTTATGGACTGACGTATCCGGGCTGCGATCTGCATTGCGCCCGTGACGTGGAAGAGGTCATCCGCACATCGACGATAGGGACCATCGCGGCTTTCATCGCCGAGCCCATCCAGGGGGTCGGGGGTTTCATCGTTCCGCCCAAAGAATACTTCCAGATAGTCGCCGAAATCGTTCGGAGGTACGGGGGCGTCTTCATCTCCGATGAGGTCCAGACCGGCTTCGGCCGGACGGGCGGGAAGATGTTCGGCATTGAGCACTACGGCGTAGAGCCGGAAGTCATGACCTTCGCCAAGGCGTTGGGCAACGGGATGCCGATCGGGGCGACCATCGCGGTCCCGGAGGTGGCCGACGGCGTCAAGGGGCGCTCCGTTTCCACTTTCGGCGGGAATCCCGTTTCCACCGAGACGGCGCGGGCGGTTCTCGACGTCATCATCAGCGAAGGGTTGGTTCACAACGCGCAGAAGGTCGGGGCCCTCATCCGCGAGCGACTGGAAGGCCTGAAGGAAAAATTCTCCGTCATCGGCGACGTTCGGGGGATGGGACTGATGCAGGGCATGGAACTGGTGGAAGAAGGGAAAAAGCCCGCGCCGCGGGCCGTGAACCGGCTCTTCGAGGAAACGCGCAGGCGGGGGCTGCTGATCGGCAAAGGCGGCACGTACGGAAACTTCATTCGCCTCACCCCGCCCCTCAACATCCATCCATCCGACGCGGAGACGGCCGTGGAGATTCTGGAGGCTTCTATGGAGGCGGTCGTGGTGGGTTGAGGAGCGGGTGGACGCGCGGAGACGGCCGGATTTGTCCATCCGGGGGATTGACCCGGAGAAGTGGCATCCCCCCTTGCGGGTGGATGGAGTTCCGGTCTTTACGATGCGGAAGCGAGGACCTTCTGGGCCGTGATGGGAAGGTCCCGAATTCGGACGCCGGCGGCGTGATAGACCGCGTTGGCGACGGCCGCCGCGGCGGGATCGATGGGGGCCTCCGAAGCGCCCTTGGCCCCATAGGGCCCCAGGGGGTCGTTCGATTCAATCAGGATCGAATGCAAATGGCCTGTGTTCTCCGCCTTGGGGAGCACATAGTCGGCCAGATTGCCGTTCACGGCCTGGCCCTGGGAGAAGGAAATCCCCTCCGTCAGCGCATAGCCCAGCCCCTGGACCAAAGCGCCTTGAACCTGCCCTTCCGCCAGGAGCGGGTTGAGGACAAATCCCACGTCGTCGGCCACCCAGACCCCCAATAGGCTGATTTCACCGGTCTCCATGTCCACCTCGACTTCCACGGCCATGGCGGTGAACTCATAGGAAGGCGCGAAGTTTCCGTACAATTCCTTGTCCAGGACAAAATCGCTGGGGGGGTCATAGGCGCCCCGGCCCACCACGGGTTGGCCGTTCTTGCGGAAAAGGTGAGATTCGGCGGCCTCTCCTATCGAGAGTTTCCGCTCCGGCGCGTTTCGGATGAAAACGAATCCATCTCTGAGGTCCAGGTCGTCGGGCCGCGTTTCCAGCCGGTCGGCGGCCGCTTCCAGGAGCTGGCGCCGCGCGTCCCGCGCCGCCAAACGCGCGGCGTTCCCCCCGATGACCGTGAGGCGGCTCGCGTAAGCGCCGAAGCTCAAAGGGCTGTGGTCGGTGTCGGCGGATGAGAGGGTGACGTCTCTCATGGGCAGGTTCAACTCCTCCGCCACAATCTGGGCCAGAACCGTTTTGGCCCCCTGACCGATATCGCCTTCGCCGTAGACGATGTGCGCCGCCCCCTCGGCGTTGATTTTCACTTCCATGTACGAGCCGTCCCAATCGCCGTAGATGCGTGCGCCGCTGGTGTGGATGGCCGCGGCCAGACCGACGCCCCTTCGTTTGACTCCCCCGCCCCGTTTTGCCCGCTTGGCCTTCCAACCGCACTGCCCCATCACCTCCTGAATGCACTGTTTCAAGGCGCAGGATTCGAGCTTCCAGCCGTGGACGGTTGTGTCTCCGGCCCGCACGGCGTTTTCGAGCCGGAGCTCCGCCGCGTCCATGTCGATGGCGTCGGCCAGCAGGTCGATGTGCTGCTCCACCGCGAATCCCACCTGCGGATTTCCATACCCCCGGAAGGCGCCCTTGGGGATGGAGTGCGTATAGGCCAGGCGGCCTTCCGTGCGGATGTTCTTCATCCGGTAATGGTTGTCCATCCGCATGGTTCCGGCCGCCAGGATGCCGAGGGCCTCCCCCACGAAGGCGCCGGCATCGGCCAAGGCGTGACATTCCTTGGCGGTGATCACGCCGTCCTTTCGGACGCCCATCCTGAGGGTGATCGCCATCGGGACCCGCGGCCGTCCCGCCTGAAATTCCTCGGGCCGGGTGTTGAGCAGCTTCACGGGGGCTCCGGTCTTTTGTGAAAGAAGCGCGGCGATCATGGGCAGGGGCTCGTCCCGTTTTCCCCCGAAAGACCCTCCGACGGCGGCCTGAACGACGCAAACTTTGGAGAGCGGGAGCCCCAAGGCCGTGGCCACCCGCTTCTGGGAGTAGAAGATGCCCTGGCAGGGCATCCACAGTTTCACCCCTCCCCGGGCGTCCGCCTGCGCCAGCGCCCCCATGGGCTCCATGTAGGCCTGGGAAGCGATGGAGGTCCGGTAGGTTTCTTCCAGGACGATGTCGGCTTCCCGCAGTCCGGCGTCCGGGTCCCCCCGCGAGAACTCGATCTCTCCGGCCAGGTTGCCTGATTCGTGGACCTTGGGGGAAAAATCCCGCAGAGCCTCTTCCGGATCCAGGACCGCGGGCAAGGGCTCATACTCCACCTCGATCAATTCAAGCGCGTCGAGCGCCGTCGCCTCATCCACCGCCGCCACCGCCGCCACTTCATGACCTGCGTAAAGGCTCCGGCCGACGGCCAGAACGGTCTGGTCGTCGATGACCGTGCCAAAGCGGATCGGGGGCGCGTCCTTTCCGGTGAGGATGGCTTTCACGCCTGGAACCTTGAGGGCCCGTCGGATATCGATATCGACAATCCGGGCGTGCGGGTGGGGGCTTCTGAGGATCTTCGCGTGGAGCATGCGCGGCAGGATCATGTCCCCTACGTAAGGGACCGCTCCCTGGACCTTGAGGGGGGCGTCGATGGCGGGGATCGGCTTGCCGATCACGGAGAATTCGGGCATGGTCCTATGTCTCTGAGCCGGGTCCCGCCGGACGTAAATGGGGGGCGATCGGCCGCCACGCCGAACGGTCCGGATGAGACATCCGAAACCGTCCGGCGCGCATCGTCCGGCAAGGGTTCGAGGGTTTCCGGGTTGTCAATTCGAAGATGAACGGTCCGGGCGCCGGGTGCGGCATGTCGCGCCCCCCGCCCCCGCCCCCCCCCGCGCGGGGCTTCGCCCTCACCCGGGAACGGTTCTCTTTACGCCCCCCGCTCGGCCCGGAGCTTCTCCGTGGCCTTGAGGTCGACCTCGAGGGTCTTCGGATCGATGACGACGCCATAGTCTTTTTCCGCCGCCTCGATGGACAGGACCTCATTGAGGACGTCTTCCCCGATCCACTCGGGGGGCCTTTCCAGCGGGGACCCGACGCCCCCTCCGCCGCTGCATTTGGCCGTGAGGATGTCCCCCTTGGTGTACTGGACCTGAGACATGGTCCGGAAGGGGATCCGCTCTCCATCCCGCTCGAAATAGAGGTCGTGATAGATCGCTTCCTTGCCCCCGTCCTGGCCGAAGGACCGGAAATTCTGGCCGGAGGAGGTTCCCGTATTGACGTACACGCGGCCTTCGTTGTCGTTGACCATGGCGTAGTGGGTGCCCACCCCCCCGCGCCACCGGCCGGCGCCGGCCGAGTCTTTCAGGTAGCCGTATTGCAGGATGCGCCAGGGGGTCATGATCTCGGTGATCTCGGCGGTATTTTTCGTGACCCCCCCCGCGATGATGGGCGGCGTCACGTGGGGCCACCCGTCGTAGCCCCAGATGGCCCCGCTCCCGCCGTCCGGTCCGAAGAAGGTGAAGTAGTACTTGCGAAAATCCCCCGATTCCTCATCGAACTCGCGGCCGTCGTCTCCGAACGTCACGAAGGATACGTGGGGGGCCCACATCGCGCTGACCGTCTCGGGCATGGCCTTGCCCAGGGCCATCTGAATCGCCTCGATGAGCTCGCCCCCCAGATGGCAGTTGCATCCCCCGATGGTGGCCGGATACCTGGCGTTCACGCACGTCCCCTCCGGGGCGATGATCTTGATGGGCTTGCAGCTTCCCTCATTGAAGGAGATGTCCGGATCCACCGACATGAGGATGGGGATGTACGTGCAGGCGTGGTTCACGGCGAGCGGGGTGCTGATGAAGTCGGTCAACTTGTCGCTGCCCGTCCAATCGACGACCATCTCATCGCCTTGAATGGTGATCTTGACCCTCACATAGACCGGCTTGTCCGTCGTCCCGTCCCAGTCGCAGCCGCTTTCGCCCTGATAAGTCCCGTCCGGCATCTTGGAGATTTCGGCCCGCATGGCCTGCTCGGAGGAATCCAGCAGGGCCTGCTGGCACGCGAGCATGGTTTCCTGTCCCATCTTCTGGCACAGCCGGACGAGCTCCTCCCCCGCGCGCTGGGTCGCGCCCATCATCGACATGTTGTCCATGGCGACCACATCGGGCCAGCGGACGTTGTTCAGGATGAAGTCGTAGACGGGCTGCCTTTCGCCCCGCTCGAAGATCTTCGTGTAGTCGATGCGCAGGCCTTCGCTGTGGATGTCATAGCCGTAGGGGAAGTACCCGCCCGGATATGCGCCTCCGGTGTCCTGCTGGTGCCCTTTGAGCAACGTGAAGAACATCAGCTCGTTTTCATGGAAGACCGGCCGGATGATGGACCAGTCGGGCAGGTGTGAGCCGCCGGTCTGATATGGATCATTGGCGAGAAAAACGTCTCCCGGGTAGATCTTGCCCTTGAACTTTTGCGCCAAAGGCGACACTTGCGACTTGGCGACGGCGACGTGCAAAGGCATCCAGGACTTGACGGAAAGAAGCCGCCCCTGGGCGTCAAACACCCCGGGGGAGAAATCGTTGCACTCCATCAGGATGAAGCATTGCCCCGAATACTTGAGGACGCTCCCCATGAGATCGCAGGTGTACAGGATCTTGTGCTGGAGAATGGCCACGTCCATCGGGTCAACCTGCACCGCATTCATTGAATCCGCTTGTTGACTCGCCATGTTTTCCCTCTCCATTTGACGCGTAGTCTCAGCCGCGGGGTCTTGTTTTCTTGTTCTCTCCGCATCCGGATGCGGAGAGAACGGTCGGGAATTCCCGGCCGGGGCGCTCTCGGCGTTTCCCTTGGACCGATTCCCCTATAACGGTACTTCCATCACATAGTTTCCGTAAGGGTCGACTTCGCATTTGAAATCAGGGGGAACGGAAATCGTCGTAAACGGCTCCTCGATGATGGCCGGTCCGGCGATCCGGTCGCCTGCGCGTATCCCGTTTCCATCGTAAATTTGGGTTTCCACAAAATCCTTGACCTCGCTGAAGTAAACCGGCCGGGAGGGCCCCAAAGCCCTGGATGGATCGGCCCCGTCCGATTCCAGCGGCTTCAGCGGGGGTTTTTCAATCCGTCCGACGGCCACGAGCTTGTAGTTCATCATCTCGGTGGGTTTGTCCTCCACGGAGAAGGCGTACAACTCCTGGTGAAGCAGGTGGAACCGTTCCACAACATCTTCGACGGACGCCTGGGTGAACTGACCGTCCGAAACCGGGACCTCGATCTCGTAGAACTGCCCCCGGTAGCGCATGTCCAGGGAGCGTAGAAACTCCATGTTCTCCGGGGCCACCCCCTCCTCTTTGAGGGTGGTCATGCCGCGCCCTTCCATCTCCCGGAAGAGGCCGTTGATCCGGTCTAAATCGGCCGCCGCCGTAGTCGTGTAGTAGGAGTGGACAAAGTTGTGGCGGAGGTCGGAGAGGAGCATGCCGAACGCGCAATAGGTGCTAGCGCCCTTGGGGGCGACCACGTAAGGGATCCGCAGCTCGAGCGCGATATCGGCCGCGTGGGCGGGGCCGAGGCCGCCGCCCATGAGAAGGGTGAAGTCCCGCACGTCGTGACCGCGTCGGTGGGCGGCATTGGCGATCGCCCCGGCCACGATTGTGTTGGTCACGGCGTAAACGGCTTGGGCGGCCTCGGTCACACTTAGGTCCAGGGGGTCCGCGATCTTTGTCCGCAAAGCCGTCTCGGCCGCTTCCCGGTCGAGGTTCATTTCCCCGCCGAGGATCTGTCCGGACGGCAGGATCCCCAGGATGAGGTCGGCGTCCGTCACCGTCGGTTCTTCCCCTCCCCGGCCGTAGCAAGCCGGCCCGGGAGAGGCGCCGGCCGAGCCCGGGCCCACCCGAAGGATCCCGCCGGCGTCCAGCGAGGCGATGCTCCCGCCGCCGGCCCCGATGTGGTGGAGATCGATGGAGGGGCAGGCATTGGTGTAGTCCCCGATGCTCTTGTAGATCCCCCCCCGGGAGATCATCGGAATCTTCTTGCCTTCGATGTAGACCACGTCGCAGCTCGTCCCCCCCATGTCCACGCTGAGCAGGTTCTGCTTTCCGGCCCCTTCCCCCACCGCGATGGCGGCCGGAACGCTTGCGGCCGGTCCGGAGGCAATGCACGTCACGGGGCGGCTGATGGCCTCCCGCCAGGACTGAACGCCGCCGTTGGACTGCATGATGAGGAATGTTCCCTGAAAGCCGATCTCCCTCAGGGACCCGTCCAAAGAGGTCAGGTATTTTTTCAGGCGCGGTCCGATATAGGCGTCCAGCGCCGTGGTGCTGATCCGTTCGTACTCCCTCACCTGGGGAGAGACCTGGCAAGAGAGGCTGATAAAGACGTCGGGCATTTCTTCGCGGATGATCTCCCCCACCCTTTGTTCATGATCGGGGTGAAGAAAACTGAACAGGAAGCAGACGGCGACGGCCTCGACCCCTTTTTCCTTGAGGGTGCGGACCGCTTTGCGGGCCGCATCTTCGTCCAGGGGGGTGAGAACATCCCCGGTGTGCACGACGCGCTCGGGGACCTCCATCCGCATGTGCCTCGGAGACAGGGGTTTGGGAAAATCCACCCGCCAGTTGAAGGTGTCGTCCTTCATGCCCCTGCGGAATTCCAGGATGTCCCGGAAACCGGCTGTGGTGATGACGCCGATCGTGGCGCCCGTCAGGGTGAGGACGGTGTTGGTGGCGACTGTCGTCCCGTGGACGATGAGGTCCACTTCCCCGAGAAAGGACCGGACGGGCTGACCGTAGGTCTCGGCCAATTTTTCCATTCCGAGCATCACCCCCCGCGAGAAGTCGTCGGGGGTGGAAGACTCCTTGGTGTGCCGCATCTCTCCGGTTTCATCGATGCAGACGAAATCGGTGAACGTTCCGCCGCAATCAATGCCGATCCGAAAACCCATCTTCTATCTCCTCGATTCCTTTTCTTCCCGGCCGCTTTGCCCAAGTGAAGGAGACAGACCTGATTCCAGCGGGAGCCGACGCAAAACTCTCCGAACGCGACTCATCCGGCTTGATTCAAGCCCGTTAGGACATCGGTGAGGCGCGCTTCAGAACGGAACGCTCCCCAGGGCCATCTCTCCTGTCCATCCAGCTTGCCCGAGAGGCCCGTTTTCTGAATGGTCCGTCCGGTTCAAGCTTTCCAGGGATCTGGGGACCGCTCGAACCGCGCACCAACTCTCAGGTGTGACGCCCGTCAACCACTGCAGTGGAGAGATGATTCTGTTTCAATCCCATGCGGATTGCAAGAAGCAAATGGACGCTTCTCGGGATGACGGATTGAATGAGCTTCCTGAGGGCTTCCGTTGTCGAGCCCCTACCTGCGAGAGCAACATCCCACCATCTTTTTCACCCACGGCTTGGGTCATCTCCCCGACTGTCCGGCCACCGTCGCGAACCTTCGCGAGCCCGTGAGACAATTCTGGTATATTGGCTTTGAACAAGGTTGGTGGGATGATTGTCCGGCGACAATCCAGGCCATTTCCCTACCATGGGGAATCGAGAATGATAAGACGACCGAGATGGCGATTCCTGTTCCCGTTTTCCGCGTTTCTCATGGTTTTGTGGGGCTGTGTGCCGGAACCCCCCCGGGTGGACCCCTTCGCGAATCTTCCCCACGGCAAGGTTCAACAAACCGATCTCGCCCTCGCGATCGTGACATCCTAGAATACGAAAAACGGCATTAAATACCTCCAAAAAAACAGGAGCATCGCCAGCTCCTGGGGGACCTCCGCCTCGCGCGACGACCTGGACGCCGGCCCATTGGTCAACGGCCTGAACCGGGCGCTCAATCAAAGATTCTCGCGGGTTGTTCGGGTGGACAATCCCGCTCAAGCCAACACCGTCGGGGCCCATGTCATCGCCGTGGTTGATCTGTACTTCAAGTTGGGAAAGATGTCGTTTCAGACCACGCAGGTCGATTTGAAGGTCTTTTTCACCCGGCTGGATTCCAGACCGATCGAGACCATCACCTCGGTGGGAAAGTCGACGGTTCCCTATCCCGCCTGGACCTTCCGGTTCAAACAAGCCGCAAACCAGGCTTTGGTCGGATTTGTCGATTCGCTTTCCGATTCGCCGAAGCTGGCCGGATTTTTGACGGTCTTCGCAAGGACAAAGCGCCGCGCCTCCGTGCGGGCGCCCGTCCCGCCCGCGGCTCCGCTAAGTGGAAACATGGGGCCTCAACCTCCCGAGAAAAAGGGATGGCGGTCGTCGGGCTCCGGGTTCCTTCTTCGGGCGAGAGCTATCCGGGCCGGGTGGCGGCCAATGACTCGAACAACGACCTGGCGCTCGTGCAGTTGCAGGGGATGCGGCCGAAGGGGGGCGGCTTCGTCCCTGATTTCGGGGCGCAGGTGCAGCCGGGAGAGCGCGTTCACGCGCTGGGGTATCCGCTCGGGACGAAACTGAGCCGCCGGCCGAGCATCGTCTCGGGCGCGGTGAGCGCGACGACGGGGTTGGAGGACAACAGCGCGCAGTTCAGGATGACGGCGCCGATCAACGAGGGCAACAGCGGCGGGCCGGTGATAAGCGCTCAGGGCGTCTTGGTGGGCGTGGCGTCGGCGGGGCTGGTGCGGTCGGGGGTGGAGAACATCCGGTTCGGGACGAAGTTCTCGGCCGCGATGCTGTTGCTCCAGCAGACCCGGCTGGCGCGAAAGTTTTCCGTTTCCGTTGTCCCGAAAAGCCGGAAGGCCATGAATTCGGCGGAGATCTTCCGGGAATATTCGCCCTACGTTGTCCTCATCGAGGCGCAGTAGCTCTATCCCGGAATTCTCAAAAAGAGTAGGCGCCGGCCTTCTTTCATCCTGACCACTCGATTTCGGTCAGCCGCTTGCCGGAAGTGAACAGAATCACAAAGTTTGAACACCTTGTCATCCACGCAAGCGCCACATTCAATCGCGCTACACCACATAAACAAAGGGTTGTGAGAAATTCAGGGTGGGCCGGGCCTCGGCCGTAAGAAGTTTTTCGGGGGGGGGAGGGGGCCTGCTTTCAAAGCTTGTCCCGCGCAAAGGCGGGGGGGGGGAAGCCCCCCAAGGTTTTCGTTTTTCAGGCCGGGTTTTCCCGACACCACCGCTCGAATTGGAGGCGGATCTCGACGGGACGCAGGTCGTAGGGGACGTTGGGTTCTTCCCGCTCTGAGTTCACCGCCAGGCAGATGAAGGACAGGCGGTCCTCGGCGAGAAACGCGCGGGCCTTTTCGTCGAAGGCCTCGACCGTATCGACCCGGGCCGTCAGGGGGATCCCCGCGCCCCGGGCCATTTCCTCGTACCTCAGGCCGGCCTTCGCCAGGGGCTGTCCGCCGCTGGCCTGGTAGACGTCGTTGTTGAAGACCACGATCATGAGGTTTTTGGGCGACTGGATGGAGGCCGTCACCAGGGCGCCCAGGTTCATCAGAACGCCTCCGTCCCCCTCCAGGGCCACCACCCGGTCGTTCGGGCGGCTGAGGGCGACGCCCAGGGCGGCCGGGATCACCATCCCCATCGAGTCCGTGACGTAAAAGTTCGAGGGCTTGCCGTTCAGCTCCGCCCAGTGCTCGGTGGTCTCCTCCATGCAGCAGACGGCGATGCCCTCCGTCAGTATCCCCGCGAGCGTTTCAATGTAAGCGCGTCTGGATGGCAGGCTCATGACGTCCGGGGTCTTCTCATCACGCCAAATGCTCCCTTTTCAGCAGAAGCGCGAAGGGGTGGTTCGAGGCCTCGGCGAAACGGCCGGCGTCGGCCACCTGATCGGCGAGACCCCGCCCCGCATCCGGGATGCGGTAACCGATGCCGAACCCCTTGAGGACCGGCTCGGTGGCGGCCCCCTTGTGGACGTGATAGTGGAGGGTCTCTTCGGTGTTGCCCCGGTAGCTGATGACAAAGAGGAGCGGTACATGGTACATCCGGGCGAAATTGATTCCGGTTCCGCTGCTCAGGAACCCGGCGTTCTGGAGGACCATGACCGCCTTGGTCCCGGTGGCCAGGGCGCCGACGCAGATGGCGACGCCTTCCTCCTCCCGGCAGGCGTTGACCGAGATCAAGTCCGGGTCGGCCTCGGCCGCCTGGCAGATGGGGCCGATCCAGCGATCGGGGACATAGACGACCATCTTCGCCCCCCAGTCCTTGAGGCCCTGGAGGACCTCTTTGTATCGGCCCGCCGCGTCCGTCATGAAACCGTCGCTTTTCTCATGTGGGGGGTTCGGCCCGGGGCCGATGACCTCATGACTCCGCAAAACCACTGGATCATATACCGGTTTTCGGGCGAACGCAAAACCGGCATTTCTTGTAGAAACCCATCGGCGTCCCCGCGGCGGCCCGGTCTTCGTTTTGGAGGATGGCCGGTCCGGCCGTTCAATCTTCCAGGCCGGGCGCGGCGCTTGCGGGCTCGTAAGCGCAGAGGGGATCGCTCCCGAGCGGATCTCCGGTCGCCGCGTAGCTCCGCGCCCGGGAGCCGCCGCAGAAGTTGCGGAACTCGCACCACCCGCACTTCCCGGCGTAGCGTTCGGTCTCCCGGATGTTCCGGAACAGTTCGGACGATCGGTAGAGCGTGACGGGGCTTTCGGTGCGGACGTTCCCCGCCGCCACGGGAAGGAACCCGGAGGGGAAGACCTCGCCCACGTGGGAGACGAACAGGATCCCGTTGCCGTCGCGGATGCCGAAGCCCATCCCGACGGGGGTCCGCCGGATGTCCTCCGCGTTGCGGCCCTCGTCCTGCATTCGTGTCAGGGCGACGCGGCGGAAATGGGGGGCCTCCGTCGTGGCGATTGCGAACGGGGCCTCGCGGGAGCGATCGTAGAGCCAGTGAAAGAATGTCTCGCACCTCTCCGGGCTGACCTCCGGCAACACGGCGCCCCGGCCCGTCGGGACCAGAGTGAAAAGGCTCCACCGGGCGACGTTCAATGTGGAGACTAGGGCGTAGAGCGATTCCATGTCTTCCAGGGTGTCGGCTGTGACGAGCGTATTGATTTGCATCGGGAGGGACTGCTCCCCCGCGTCCCGCGCCGCCTCGACTGTCCGGTCGAAGCACCCCGGGACGCCGCGGAGGCCGTCGTGCCGCCCGGCCGTCGAGCCGTCGAGACTGAGCGCGATGCTCTGGACGCCCAGGGTCTTCAGCCGTCGGAGGACTTCCCGCGTGAGGTTCGGGGTGCCGCTGGGGGCGACCGACGTCCGCAGGCTCAGGGCGATAGCGCATTCCAGCAGCTCGAAGAAGTCCGGCCGCTTCAGGGGGTCTCCGCCCGTCAGGACAAGGTGCGGAGCGGGTTTGCCGAAACCGAGCAGGTCCTCGAGGAGCCGCCCCCCTTCTTCTGTGTCCAGCTCGTTCGGGTCACGCTCGGGGATGGCCTCGGCGCGGCAATGCCGGCAGGCCAGGTCGCAGGCCCGGGTGAGCTCCCAGTAGACCAGCCGGGGCGAATCCTCAAAGCGTAATTGGCCGTAGACCTCCGTCGATGTCCCGGTGATGGCATGGTCCATAGCGTCTTTCCCCATCCAAGAGAGCGCCCGGCGGGCCGGCCGGGGCGCCAGAGCCGCCGGGCATAGGGCCGAAGATGCGTTAGCGTTCGATCAATGGGAAAGTTCTTCAGTCACCTTCGAGCTCACATCCCACCGATGATTAAAAAGGTGCTCGATGTATGCGATGACATCCCAGATCTCTTTGTCGGAAAGTGTGTTCTTCCACGGTGACATCGAGGTGTTGGGTCTGCCGTTTGCAATTGCGTCGTAATGGTCAACCCGCGAGCGCATCGACATATACTTGAGATGGAGAAAATCGCTCGGCCGGGGGTTCAGGGATGCCGCGGCGGGACCGTCTCCTTTGCCCTCATTGCCGTGACAAGACGCACAGAATTTCGCGTAAACCACCTTGCCGTTTCTGACCGAGAATTTCTTTGTGGGGAATGGATGGTTGTGCTCGACCTTGTGCCCTATGTGCGCGAAAACGGCGGACGGAAAGGCCAAACCGATGGAGACGATTACTATCAGAAAAAGGCGGGGATTTACAGGCATTCTCATTTTTTCATCTCAATTGGGAGGGCCGCCCGGATTTTCTCATTTTATCGGGTCTGGACCTCCGGTGTTCTGGAACCTTCTTTCTGTCTCTCCCCGAAGTGAGATTTCGGGACTCCCTTCTCCACGAATCATAAATCATGGATCAATCGCGTTTCCAACAAAATTCCAGGGCGGGGGAGGCCCTGGATGTCATCCCCGGCGGCCGGGTCCGAACGCTCGATCCAATAACCATAATGTAAATCCGGAATCCGGAGGCGCGATATGATCTTCATCATCCTTTTTGTGTATTCATTCGCGCCTCTTCCGGGTACGGGTCTCATTACGCGGGTCGGTTCACCCTTAGTTCGGAACGACAGTTGTCCTAATCGGGGGGGCGCCATGCTTATTGCTGCTTATGCCCCTTTTTCGTCCCGGCTTCTGCCGTTGCGGGATGCGACCCAATGCCTCTTCACCGGGATTTCCCAGATGACGAGAGTTTGGCCATGCTGCGGTCC
>PVBE012427247.1_pt1 | contig 19515 bp, 17 predicted proteins | sample 1631181 | NCBI WGS metagenome assembly PVBE01 (sample SAMN08397723, study PRJNA350692) | Marine metagenome, whole genome shotgun sequencing project. | isolation source: water | place: Pacific Ocean | collected 2012-04 | reverse complement strand
GGGGGGTGTTGCGCGACCTGGTCGACTCCGGCCTGGTCTTCCAGGCTGGCGGCGGCGATCGGGCGGCGTTCCGCATCGCCACCGACGACGAGCTCGGTCGGCTGCGGCAGAAAGACGAGCCCGAGGGTACGCGCGCCATCGTCTGGGTCACGGTCTATCGAAACCAGCCGCTGAGCATCGAGGAGCTCGAGGACCTCGTCAGGATGGACCGCGCGGAGTTCTCCGACGCCCTCGACGAGCTGGTACGCCTCGGGAACGTGACACGCGACCCGCTGGACCCCGAGATCCTGCACTCGTCGAAGTGGGTGCTTCCGCGCGGGTCGCAGTACGGGTGGGAGGCGGCGATGCTCGACCACTTCCAGGCGGTGGTCCAGACGCTGGCCCGGCGGCTGCGCGAGCTCGACAGCGACGACCCGCCGACCTCTGGCGGCAGCACGTACGCGATCGACATCTGGGACGGACACCCGCATGCTCGTCGCGTGCGCGGGCTCTTGGACGAGGTGCGGAATCTGGTTGCCGAGGTGCAGGCCGACGTTCGTGCCCACAACACGAAGATCAAAACGCCCGACGCGTTCGATCGGATCACCTTCTACGCCGGCCAGTCCGAGGTCGCGAGCGAGTCCCATCAGGCTGAGGAGACGTCATGAACATCCGGTTGTCAGCGCTCCTGCTCGGCGGGTTGTTGTCGCTGGTCGTCGCGTGCTCGACGGAGTCGGACCCCAGTTTCGGCGACGGCGAGTCTCATTTCCTGATGGCCTGCGACGAGTCGGCAGAGTGTGGTGATGCCCTCGCTTGCATCTGCAATGTCTGCACGCGCGCCTGCGACGCGCCGTCGGACTGCCCGGATCACGCCGCAGAGGTCGTCTGCGTCGACCACGCCGAGGCCTATCCGGGTTGCGAGGCGCCTGCTCCCGGCCCGCTGTGCGCCGAGGTCCCCGCGCCGGAGACGGACGCCGCCGACGTCGGTGTCCCGCCAAGCGATGCCCGCGACGATGCGGAGCCGGAGCCCGACGTGGCGACCGACGCACCGTCTGACACCCCGGCGGAAGTCGTCGACGTCGCCACCGATGGCCCGGACGACGAGCCGGACGCCGCTGGCGACACACGAGATGTCACGATCGAAGCGAGCGATGCACCAACCGAGGTCAGCGATGCGCCGACCGAGGTCAGCGACGCGCCCACCGAGGTCAGCGATGCGCCGACCGAGGTCAGCGATGCACCGACCGATGTCGCCGAGGACACCGACGAGGACACCGAAGCGCACGTAGACGCGCCGGACGTCACCTTCGACGCCGTCGATGGCCGCGACACCGCGGTCGACGCCATCGACACCGGCGACGCCGTGATCTGCCGCGCTGGGACGACGCGAGAGGCGGACGACGGCTGCAACATCTGCACGTGCGTGGAGGGACATCGCTGGGCATGCACGACACGAGCCTGCCCGGCGCCGGAATGCGAATCGGCCGAGGATTGCATCGTCACTGGTTGCAGCGACCAACTCTGCGCCGCCGAGGCGACAGCGACGACCTGTGAATTCCGGGCAGAGTACGCGTGCTTCGCGTCCGCCGTGACGAGCTGCGCCTGCGTGGAGCACCGCTGCGCGTGGAGGCCGACCCCCGCCTTGGAGGAGTGCCTGCTCGATCCGCCGTGCGTCCCGGGGGAGACCCGACGCGCCGGAGACGGCTGCAACACCTGCGAATGCACGCGAGAGGGTCGCTGGTCGTGCACCGAGATCGCGTGCCCCCACGACGACGAGTTGTTGTGCACCGAAACCGGCGGGACGTGGGACGAGGGGTCGTGCGGTCATTACCGCTGCGGCCGGTTCCCGGACTGCGACGCGGTGGACCCGGGCTGCGATTGCGGGCGCCGCGCCAACTTCGTCGACGGCGTCGGATGCGTCGCCGACGAAGTCTGCGTGCTCACGACCGAGGGCCGCCGGCTCTGCGAAGACACGGGCGGCGAATGGAGACGCGACTCGTGCGGCCATTACGACTGCGGCGCTCCGCCCGACTGTCTCGCCGTCATCCCTGGTTGTGATTGCGGCGACGCGCACCGATTCGATGCGGATTCGGGCTGCGAGCGCGTTACGGATTGCCCGTCCGCAGACGGGGGATCCTGACCGAGCGACCGGCGCAGCCAGGCGGCGTTGACCGGCGCAGCCAGGCGGCGTTGACCGGCGCGTGAGAGGGATCGACCCGCCGGGTTAGCGGGTGGCGGCGGCCCGTTGGCGGCATTACGATGTCGCGACCCGCATCCCCCGACGACGATGATCCACCATCGTACCTGCAGCCTCTGCGAAGCGCTCTGCGGCATCTCCATCGAGCACGACGGCGAGAGCGTCAGCTCGATCCGCGGAAATCCGGACGACGTCTTGTCTCGCGGGCATATCTGCCCGAAGGCCGTCGCGCTGCAGGACCTCCACGAGGATCCCGACCGGTTGCGGCAGCCGATGCGACGCGAGGGTGATCGCTGGGTCCCGGTGACCTGGGAGGCGGCGATCGAGGAGGTCGCCACCCGCATCCACCACATTCAATCGGCGCACGGGCGAAACGCGGTCGGCGTGTACTCGGGGAACCCCACCGCCCACAACTTCGGCGCCTTGCTCGGGAACATCGCCCTGCGCGAGGTGCTCGGCTCTCGCACCCAGTTCTCGGCGACGAGCGTCGACCAACTGCCGCACATGTTCGCGGCGCTGGAGATGTTCGGTCACCAACTTCTGCTGCCGGTCCCGGACGTCGACCGCACCCGTCATCTCGTGATCGTCGGCGCCAACCCCGCGGTGTCGAACGGCAGCCTGATGAGCGCGCCGGGGATCAAGAAGCGACTGGCGGCGATCCGAGCGCGCGGGGGGCGCGTCGTCGTCGTCGACCCGCGGCACACGGAGACGGCGGCCCTCGCCGACGAGCATCACTTCATCCGCCCGAACGGTGACGCCTTCTTCTTCCTCGGTGTGCTGTCGACCCTGTTCACCGAGCGACTGGTCGCCGGCGGGGCGTGGCGCGAGTACACCCGGGGCCTCGACGAGCTCAAGGCGATCGTCGCTCGATTCCCGGTCGAAGCGGTCGCGCCTCACGCGGGCATGGAGGCGGAGACCATTCGCACGATCGCCCGCGACTTCGCGAGCGCCCCGTCGGGCGCGTTCTACGGGCGCCTCGGCACCACGACGCAGGCATTCGGCGGGCTCTCGGCCTGGTTGCTGCTGGCGATCAACGTGGTCACGGGGAACCTGGATCGCCCGGGCGGCATGATGTGGACCCATCCGCCCGTCGACCTCGTGGCGCTGGCCGATCGCCTCGGCCAACGCGGGCATCACGGGGTCTGGCGCAGTCGCGTCAGCGGGCTGCCGGAGTTCGGGGGCGAGCTTCCGGTCGCCGCGCTCGCCGAGGAGATCGAGACCCCCGGGAACGGGCAGGTCCGAGCCCTGATGACCATCGCCGGCAACCCGGTGCTCTCGACCCCCAACGGCGCGCGACTGGCGCGAGCGCTGGGCGGGCTCGAGTTCATGGTGTCCCTCGACATGTACGTCACGGCGACGTCGAGTCACGCCCACTTGATCCTGCCGCCGCTCTCCCCCCTGGAGCACTCCCATTACCCGTTCGCGCTCGGCCCGATGGCCGTGCGGAACATGGCCAAGTACTCCCCCCCGCTCTTCGACCCGCCGGAGGACGCTCGAGGCGACTTCGAGACCCTCATGGCGATCACGTCGCGGTTGCTGGAGCTCCGCGGCAAGGCGTCCGAGCGACTGACCGCCGCGCTCGTGCGGAGGGCTCAGCGTCTCGGGCCGGACCGCGCCCTCGACCTCGTCCTGCGCACCGGTCGGTTCGGCGCCCTTCGGAATCTGCGTGGCCCGCGACTCTCGCTGCGGGCGCTGCGCGACAACCCCGGCGGCATCGACCTCGGCGCGCTCCGTCCGTCGATGCCCGATCGCCTCTATACCCGGGACCAACGCCTGCAGCTCGCGCCTCCGGTGCTCGTCGCCGATCTTCGGCGGATCGACGCAGCGCTCGAGCGACCACCGAGCGACGACCTGCTCCTGATCGGGCGACGCACGCTCCTGTCGAACAACTCGTGGATGAACAACAGCCCACGCCTGGTTCGTGGGGGCCATCGTTGCGTGCTCCTGATGAACCCGGAGGACGCCGCGAGCCGCTCGATCCCGGACGGTGCGTACGTCACGCTCCGGTCTCGGGTCGGGGCCATCGAGGTGCCGGTCGCGCTCGACGACGGAGTCGCGCCCGGGGTCGTGAGCCTGCCCCATGGCTGGGGCGGCGCCGACAAGGGCGCCCGCCTGTCGGTGGCCAACGAGGTCGGCGGGCAGAGCGTCAACGACGTCGTCGACGAGAGCATCGTCGACCAGCTCACGGGCACGTCGGCGCTCAGCGGGATCGTCGTCGAAGTATCGCTGGCGGGTGCCGCGGAGTAGGAGCGGGGCTTCCTCGCGCTGGAGGGCGCGCGACGAAGATCGCCCACCAGGGCACGAACGGGCCTATGATGATCGCCGCCTCGTCCCGGAGAACCCATGGGCTCCCTCGTCCGCCATCGCCGCCTCGGCCCGTTGTTGCTCGTGATCGCGCTCGCCCTCGTCGCGATCGGCTGTCCCACCAGCGAGACGGTTGACGACGAAGATGCCCGGGGCGACGCCTCCGTGGGCGGTGGCGATGCCGATCGGACTTCGGACGCGCACAACACGCCAGACACCGGCCCGACGGACCTCGGGCGACCGCCGGATGCCTCGCGACCGGACACTGCACCGCCGACCGATGTCGACGGGCGGGACACGCGGCCGGCGGACACGACGGATCCGGAGGCCGGCATCTGCGGTGACGGCGTGCTCGACGAGGGAGAGGGGTGCGACGACGGCAACAACCGCGCCGGCGATGAATGCGGGGAGTCGTGCAAGCGCGAGATCGACTTCGTCTGCCAGGCGTGCGGCGAAGACGACCGGGGTTGCGGCGGCGAAGGCGACCTGTGCATCGATGGTGCCTGCGGCGCCGACTGCTCGGAGCTGCCCTGTCCGACCGGGATGACGTGCCAACGGATCACCAACCGCCGCGTGATCGCGCACCAGTGCCTCCCGGACCGGGGCTGCGGCACGGGGGTCGAGATCTGCGACAACGACGCCGACGATGACGGCGACACCCACGTCGATTGCGACGATCGCGACTGCGCGGACCACCCCGCTTGCGATGTCGTCGGCGGCCCCGGCAGCTGCGACGAGCCCGAGGTGGCCTCCCTCGGGAGGACGACGGCGACACCGAGCGAGGACATCCGCAGCCCGTCGTGCCTGACGTCGGCCGACGTGGAGACCGTGTTCGCGTTCCGCCCGATCGAGGCGACGACCTATTGCCTCGACACGCGCGGCAGCGAGGCGAACGACACGGTCGTGTCCGTGCGCACGACCTGCGACGACGCCGACAGCGAGGTGTTGTGCGTCGACGACGTGGCCGGGCACCAGGTCGACTACCAGGCCTACGGCGAGTGGACTGCACGCGACACGACCCGGGTGTTCGTGATCGTCGACGTCTACGACGGCACCGGCCGCGAGAGCGTGCAGCTGTCGATCTCGGAGGGCGCCTGCGTCCCCACGCCGCCGCCGCCCATCGACGTCGGCACCATCGGGTGCTTGGACAGCCCGGCCGACGTCGCGCGCTCCGGCGCCGTCGGTGACCGCTTCCTCGCCACCTGCCGGCGCGACTGCGACGCAGAGAGCTACCTCTTCGGCACCGACATCTACACGGACGACTCGTTGATCTGCCTCGCGGCCATCCACGCCGGTGTGCTCACCGCGACGGGCGGACGCTGTGTGATCACGATCGAGCCCGGGCAGGACCGCTACGCCGGTTCGACCCGCAACGGCGTCGAGAGCCTCGACTGGGAAGATGGCGGCGACCGCAGCTTCAGCGTCCAAGCCCCCTGACGTCTCTTGGACCTGATCCCCGCACAGCCGGTCGTCCTCGATGGCGCGTCGCTCGCCGACCTCGATCGCGCCGCCCGTGCCATCGTCGGCGGCGAGATCGTCGCGATGCCGACGGAGACCGTCTACGGGCTCGCGGCCGACGCGACCAACCCGACCGCCGTGGCGCGGGTGTTCGCGGCCAAGGATCGCCCCTCGTTCGACCCGCTCATCGTGCACCTCGCCGACAGCGAGGGACTCGGACCGCTGGTAGATGGCGCTGTCCCGCATGCCGCGATGCGCCTCGCCGAGGCGTTCTGGCCCGGGCCGCTCACCCTGGTGTTGCCGAAGAGCACGGTGGTGCCGGACATCGTGACCGCTGGGCTGCCGACGGTCGCGCTGCGGGTGCCGGATCACCCCGTAGCCCGAGCCCTGTTGGAGCGGAGCGCGCGACCATTGGCCGCGCCGAGCGCGAACCGGTTCGGACGCGTCTCGCCGACCTGCGTCGAGCACGTCGTCGAGCAGCTCGGGGGGCGCATCCCCTGGGTCGTGGACGGCGGCCCGTGCGCCGTCGGCGTCGAGTCCACCATCGTGTCCTTCGCCGAAGCCGAACCCGTCGTGCTGCGCTTTGGTGGGATCCCCACCGAGTCGATCGTCGACGTGATCGGGTCGGTGAATTGCCGCACGTCGTCGACAGACCGGCCTCGAGCCCCGGGCCAGGTGTCCCGGCATTACGCGACGACGACCCCCCTGCGCCTGGTCGAGCGCGCCGCCGATCTCCGACCAGATCCTCGCCGCGGCCTGCTCGTCGTCACGGGCGCCACACCGCCCGGGCTCGAGGGATACGGACACGTCGAAGCGCTGAGTCCGAGCGGAGATCTGGTCGCCGCCGCGGCTCGGTTGTTCGCGGCGATGCGCGACATCGACCGGGCTTCCGTCACCGGCGCCGATGTGCTTCTTTGCGCCGATGAAGGGCTCGGTCGTGCGATCCGGGATCGCCTGCATCGAGCCGCCGTCAGTCCGGATCCCGAGGCCAGCCGATGACGCGCCCGCACCCCCCGTCGCTCACCCTCGTCTACCTGATGTACGACGAGGAGGAGAACATCGCCGCGGCGCTCGACGAGGGGATCGCGTGGCTCGAGTCGGACATCGGCGACTGGGAGATCGTCGTCGTCGACGACGGATCGAGCGACGGCGGTCCGGCGATCGTAGAGGATTACGCCGAACGGGATCCGCGCGTCCGGCTCGTCCGACATGCCAGGAATCTCGGCATGGGGGGCGGCATGCGGACCGGGATCCGCGAGGCGACCCGCGAGTACCTCTGCTTCATGCCGTCGGACGGACAGGTCGAGGCGACCGAGCTGCGCAAGCTGCTGCCGCTATTGGACGATGCGGACGTCGCGCTCAGCGTCTACGAGAGCCGTGGCGACGCCGACTCCCTGGTGCGCGTGGTCATGAGCCGGAGCCTCCGGGTCTACCTCCGCGTGATGGCGGGGGTGACCTTCGAGCTCGAAGGACTCTACCTCTACCCGACGGGCCTCGCGCAGGAGGTTCTGCCCGAGGTCACGGGGGACACGTTCTTCTTCAGTTTCCAACTCGTCTTGCACGCGCTCGCACGCGATCACCGCGCGGCGACCACGAAGATCGTCTGCAAGCCTCGCGCGGGGGGCGCCTCGAAGGTCGCCAACCGCCGCCGTGTGCTGAAGGTGCTCCGCGAGGTGCGCGAATACCGGAAGCGAAGGGTGCTGCCATGAGAGCTTTCGAGATCCGAGACGCCTTCGGCATGGAGAACCTGCGCCTGGTCGAGCGCCCGGCACCCGAGCCGGAACATCGCCAGGTGCGGATCCGCATGCGCGCTGCGTCGCTGAACTACCGCGATCTGCTGATGATCCGCGGGCTGTACAATCCGCGACAGCCCCTGCCGCTGGTGCCGCTCTCCGACGGCGTCGGTGTCGTCGAAGCCGTCGGACCGGGCGTGAGCCGGGTCTCGGTCGGAGACCGTGTGGCCGGCATCTTCTCCCAGCGGTGGATCTCCAATCCGCCGAGCTTGGAGCGGGTCATGTTCACGCTCGGTGGCCCGCTGGACGGGATGCTCACCGAGTCGATCGTCCTGGACGAGGACGGCGTCGTCGCCGTGCCCGAGTACCTGACCGACGTCGAAGCGGCGACCCTACCCTGCGCGGCGCTCACCGCGTGGAGCGCCCTCGCGGTCGAGGGCCGGTTGCGACCGGGAGACACCGTGCTCGTCCTCGGCACCGGCGGCGTGTCGATCTTCGCACTCCAGATCGCCCGGCTCTTCGGCGCGTCGGTCATCGTGACCTCGTCGAGCGACGAGAAACTCGCCCGCGCGGCGGACCTCGGCGCGGCGCACGGCATCAACTACCGCACGCATCCGAAGTGGGCGCGCGAGGTGAGCAGGATCACCGGCGGCCGGGGCGTCGATCACGTGATCGAGGTCGGCGGCGCCGGCACCTTCGACCAATCGGTTCGCGCCGCGCGCATCGGGGGCCATATCAGCATGATCGGGGTCCTCGCCGGCGGCTCGCAAGAGGTCAATCTCACGCGGGTCCTGATGCACAGCATTACGGTGCAGGGCGTGATGGTCGGCTGCCGGGACAGCTTCGAGGCGATGAACCGCGCCTTCGCGTTGCACGAGGTGCGACCGGTGATCGATTCGGTCTTCGACTTCGAAGACACCTCCGCCGCCCTCGCGCATCTCGCCTCGGCGAAGCACTTCGGCAAGGTGGCGATCCGCTTCCCGGACTGAGCGCGCAGAGCTCTCGACGCACGCGCGCTCTCATCCCGAGGATCAGGCCCAATCGACCGGCTGTGCGAGCAGGAGGCGGGCTTGGCTCCGGGGCGATTCCAGCGCCTCGAGGGCGGTCAGCACACGTTGTTGGGCGGCGCGGAAGTGCTGCGCCGCTCGATCGAAGAGCTCCGTCATGATCGACTCAGCGTTGCCGGTTCCGGTCCTTCCACGCGGCGCGGACTTCGTTCGGGTCGAGTCCGTGCTCCCAAAGTACGTGGTAGAAGTAGGAACGCGAGTAACCGAAACGCCGGGCGACCACACTCATCTTCCCACCACTCTCGTCCATCAACCGCAAGATGGGCTCGAGGGCGAGCTCCGGAGGCCCGCTGTCGTCGGTCTCGACGACGATCGCTCGGAGCTCGCCGGACAACAGCGACTCGTCGACCGGCTCACCACTGCGGATGATCGCCCGCAATCGGCTGGCCTCCCGCCGCAGCTCCGCCACACCGCCGGGCCAATCGTAACAGACCAGCCGCTCGCAGACCGGTACGGGCAGGTCGATGCGGCCGATGTTCCCGGCGCGCCGCAGCTGAGACACGATGCCTTCGATGACATCCGACCGGCGATCTCCGAGCGGAGGCACCCGGAGCGTCGCCATCGCGTTGAAGGAGAAGAGCCGCTCTACGAGAGCCGGTCGCATGCGCCGCTCGCGGATGGTGGTCGAGAACACCACCGGTGAGGGGGGCGATGTCGTGATGCGCGATCGCAACACATCGGCGATCGACGCCAAAACCGGCGGTGGGGCCCCTTCGACGCGCTCGATCAGCACGGCGGTCCCTTCCGGAACCTCGGCGACCTGCGTGGCGAGGTCGGCGACGGCGGCGTCGAACGCAACCAGCGGAGTCTCCCAGCGCTCGGCGAACCACTCGGCGACGATGCGGGTCTCCAGCGCGTGCTCGCAGGTGACGGCAACGCTGGGCAGGTCGAGGTCGACGAACGCGACCGCGGCAGCAAACATGCCCGCCTCGGTGCTGTGATGCATCGCGAGCGAGTCCAAGAGGGACAGGATCGGGCTGTCCGACGGGATTCGACGCCGGAACGAGCGGGCCGCGTCCGAACGGTCGAGCACGATCAGCGAGTTGCCCACACGGATCACGTAGTTCGCGTCGAGCAGGCTGGTGTCGATCGTGCGCCCGTTGACGCGGGTCGGGTTCCGAGCGCCGCTGTCGGTAATGCGGTACACGCCGGGCACCGTGCGCTGGAGCCTGACCCGACCGCGCGAGATCGCCTGGTCTTCGATCAGGATCGCGTCGCCATCCGGCCCCGGAGCCCGGTCTATCGGGATCTCGTCGTCGGTGAGCCAGTAGTGCCGCGGTGTCAGGCCTCGTTCCGGCGAACAGACGACCGTGGCGACCCAGCCAAGGTTCCGTTCGAACGACTCCCTCTTCTCCGTCTTTCTCGTCGACATCCGCGTGGGGATTCCGGTGCCACTCGAGCTCGGACCGCGTCAATCGCCAAGCCTCAGCGTGGACAACCGCGGACCGTCTGTCTAGCCTCTTCTCACTATTCGACACCGGTCGTGTCGATGCTCCGTCGGGTTCGCACCGATCGACGCCGGAAGACGAGGCCCGCACCATGACGCACCCCGATCCGAACGCACCGCCTCCGGCCGCGCCGCCGCCTGCCAGCGGCCACCCGGGACAGCAGGCACAGCCCGCGCCGCCGCCCGGACCGGCCGGCGCCCCGCAGGCCTGGCCGCAAGCGGCCCCACAGGGGCAACCGGCCGCACCATACGGACAGCAAAACCCAGGCTATGGGCAGCAGCCGTCTCCCCACGGGCAATACCCCGGTGGCTACGGACAGCCGGCTCAGGGCTACGGACAGCCGGCTCAGGGCTACGGACAGCCGGGCTGGACTCCCCCGCCCGCGCCACGCACGCCTCTCCACAAGAAGTTGGACGATGCGGCGACCCTCTGGTTCGTGGTCGCCTGCATCGGCTGGTTGATCGGCCTCTTCTTCATCACCGGGCCGCTCGCCTGGTGGCAGGGTGCCCGGATTCAGGCCGAGTATCGGGCCAACGGACTGGAACCGACCGGGATTGCCAAGGCCGCGCTCATCATCGGCGTGGTCTCGAGCATCATGGGCGCACTGGCTCTGCTGCTCGTCTTCGGCATGATCGCCTTCCTCCTCGTCGCGGCCGCCGCCGGGGCGTGAATCAACAGCAGCCCCAAGTCTTCCGCGCGCCTCTCGTCGGGCGCATTCCCAAGGGCCGAACGCGAGAACATGCGGCCTCGATGATCCGCGGCGTGCTCGGCGGACTCGTCGGGCACCGACCGGGCTCCTTCGCGGAGTGGATCCCCGAGATGTCTTTCCGGCTCAAGGCGCAGGACGTCTCGCCGGGCGCACTGCTGCTGGCCACCGCCGGACGCCGCGGCATGCGCCGCCCCATCGATGTCGCCGTGCTCGTCCACGGACTCTTTGTCGACGAACAGAACTGGACCCTCGGACCCGACCCGATCTACCGACACCTGGGGCGCCTCTTCGGCTGGACGCCGGCGCTCGTGCGTTTCAACACGGGGCTGCACGTCTCCAAGAACGGCGAACTGCTCGCCGATCTCCTCGAGGACCTGCGTGCCGAATGGGGTCCGCGACTGGGCCGGGTGCACCTCGTGGGACACTCGATGGGGGGGCTCGTCTGTCGGAGCGCGCTCGCTGCGCTCGAGCTGCGGAACTCCGACGTGCTCGACCGGATCGATCGCTTGTTCCTGCTCGCGACACCAAACAACGGCGCCGATCTCGAGCGCCTCGGGCACGCGATCGAGATCGGGCTGGAGCTCGTGCTACGCCTGCCGGCCCGTACGTTGGAGGTCATCGCGCCTCCGAAGGCCGACGAACAACGCCACCACCTCTTCGAACAGGGGCTTCGCGAGCTGCGGGAATCCGTTGCAGACCGCGCGTCGACCACGGCCGGCGCGCCGATCCGCGGCGTTCAGTCGCTGGTGGCGCTCCGTAGTGACGGAATCCGCGACGTCCGCTTCGGCTACATGCAGCAGCGGGAGTGGGAGTTCGAGGAGCTGCTCGGCGACCGCTTCATGATCAATCACCGCCGAAAGCTCCCGCCCCCCGAACACGTTCGGACCTACGCGATCGCCGGGTCGCTGTGGCCAGGCGTCGGGTCGAAGCCGTCGCGAATCCGGAACGACGGCCTCGTCTCGGTCGCCAGCGCCGCCAGCAAGGCTGGGGAGTTCGACGATCTCGAGGTCGTCGAGAAGGGACGATTCGCCGAGGTTCCACTGCTGGCGCATCAGCTGCTGCCGACCTCGGCGCGCGTGCGCGCGCGCATGCGACGGTGGGTGGACCAGGGGCTCTGACGTCGGACCGAGATCGGGCGGCACTCAGTCGCCGCCGACCAGCAACGCCGGCTCGAAGCCCGCATCGACGACCACCCGGTACGCGTCCATCGTCCCGTCTCGGTCATAGTCGATGTCCATGGGCGCCTCGTTGCAGTCGAGCACGTCGGACAAGTTCCAGATCTCGCCCGGGTCCCACGCGATCGAGCAGAAGAGCCCGGCGAAGCCCGGCAGGGCGTCACTGTCGAGCATATTGCGGGACTCGGCTTCTTCGCGCGTGACGACGCCCGAGAGCGTGACCAGACTCTGCGCCTCGAACTCGAAGAGCGTCAGCAAGAGCGACACGTCGAGCGCATCGAGACCGAAATCTGCGCTCATCGGCTCGAGCCCCGGGAACTCGACGACGGCGCTCGCGCGAAGCTCGTAGTCGAAGGTCTCGGTGATCCACTCGTCGACGCTCAGCGGCAAGAAGCGGATCGCGCGCACGATCTCGGGCTCCTGCCACGACACGGCCAGCGGCGCCTCGGTCACGATGTCCGCGGCGCCATAGCGGCCATCGAGGGCCGCAGCGTCGTCGGACTCGGGCACCTCGATCACCATGAACTTCACGTTGCTGGCGAGGCTCTTGAGGAACGCGAAGATAGGGGCGAGCTCCTCGGGCTCGACGATCTCGAACCGTTCCTCGGCCGCTACCGTGGCCTCCGGCGTCAGCCGGCAGAGATCGTCGATGCAGACGAACGGGCCCTCGCATTCCCCGACCTCGTCGCCGCAAGCGACCGGCTCGATGACATCTGTGTCCGCATCCCCGGTCTCCGCGGCGGCGTCCTCGGAGACATCGCCGGTCTCTTCGACCTCGGCGATATCCTCCACCACGTCGACCTCCTCCACCACGTCGACCTCGTCGGCGACGTCCTCGACCTCGGCTGGCGTGTCCTCGCCCAGGTCGGACACGGTGTCTTCGGCCGGGTCGACCTCGGGCGCCGCATCTTCCGGCGCGTCGGGTTCCGGGGCCGTGTCCTCCGAAGCGTCGGTCTCCGCGTCGGCGGTGGCGGCGTCGGCGACGTCGGCGGTCACGGGGGAGCCGGTGCCGTCATCGGCACATGCGGCCAGAAGGAGCAGGACAAGCGAGAGAGACCGGCGAGACATCGCGTCTACCATGGTGGTTCGGGGCTCGTGATTGCGACTACGGCTTCGCAGTATCCCAGACCCTGCGCTCGAATCAAATCGTGACCCGGGGCCGTGCCTCCGAGAAGCGCGTCGGCGGTAGAGGCCGGGCCCCCGATGCCGCGGCCGACCCGCTCGAAGACGAGGGTCGCGACGGCCCACAGAGCGGCCGAGGAGAGGGCGGCGATTTCTCCCAAGGGGTCGTCCCGGGGGTGATTGACGGGGGGTGGACCCGCCGGTAGCCTTCGGCGCTCCGGGGGCGACGGACACAGCGTCTCCGCCAGCCCCAGTGACCCGGTCACGAGGCCTGTCGACGCATGCGGCGCTCTTACACCATCTCGACCGCGGAGATCGAGTCGGCCCGGCTTCGTGGAGCCGCGATGGGCGCCGAGCTCGGCGTCGATGTCGCCGTGGATGCGCTCGCGGACCATCGGTGGACCTCGGCAGACCACGGGCGCACCGTCTTGCACGTCGAGGATTTCTCGCGCATTCCGTTTCTCGACGAGATCGTCGGCATCGAGGAATACCAGCACCGGGCCCGCATTCGGGCACGCACCGGCGATCACTTCGTCGGCCTGACTCCGCTGGCCGAGGGCTACGACGAGTACTGCCGCGACGTGCTGGGGCTCGGCGCACCGGAGTTCATGCTCGTCGAGCCGATCTTCGGGCCACTGCGCATCGCTGATGCGTGCCGGGAGAGCGAGATCCGCGGCCGCCTCGTCGAGCTCACCCAAGACGCCGGAAAGCTCGTCATCCACCCCTACATGTCGGCCGAGCCCGTCTGGGAACTCGCCGCGGCACTGGCCCGAGACTCCGGGGCCGCGGTCAAGGTCGTCGGTCCGCCGCCGCCCGTCACCTGGGTCGCCAACGACAAGAACCTCCTGTCGGAGCTGGTTCGGCGTACGGCGGGCGCGGACTTCATCCTCGACACCTGCATCGAGACGACGCTCGAGGACCTCACAGCCCGCGTCGTCCGTATGTCCGGCCACCACATGAAGGTCGGCGTGAAGCGGACCCGGTGCGCATCGGCGATGGGCAATCTCGTCATCGACAGCGACGCGATCCGCCGCATGGGGCCTCTCGAGCTGCGCGGAGTCATCGACCGGTTCCTGACGCGAACCCAGTGGGACGGAGAGGAGGACGTGCTCGTCGTCCACTGGGCCGACACCGACCTCTCCCCTTCGACCCAGCTCTGGATTCCCCCGCTCGACGACGGTCCTCCGATCGTCGACGGCGTCTACGAGCAGATCCTGGAAGGCCCGGAGAAGATGTTCGTCGGCAGTCAGCCGTCGCGACTTCCCGAGCCGGTCGACCGCGCAATGGCCGAAGCGTCCCTCCGCGTCGCGGCGGGCCTCCAGGCGATGGGATACGTCGGCCGCTGCTCCTTCGACTTCATCGTCGAGGGCGATCCGCACGACCAGTTCCATGCCCGGTTCACCGAATGCAACGGTCGCTGGGGCGGCACGAGCACGCCGATGCACCTCGTCGACCGGCTCTTCCCGGACGGGCGGCCTCATTACGTCGCCCAGGATTGGGTGCATCCGGGCATGGTCGGGTGCACGCTCCTCGAGCTCCTGAAGCTGCTCGAGCCGGCGCTCTACGACGTGCGCACCGGGCGCGGTCGTTTCGCGCTCTACAACGTCGGGCCGCTGGTCGACAAAGGGAAGTTCGACATCGTGTCCATCGGCGAGCCGGCGGAGGCGCTCGACGGCATCCACGAAGTGTTGCCGCGCCTGCTCGGACTCTCCTGACCGGGGCGCGACCGCGCGTCGGGCTCGCAGTGTTCGACGGGCAGACCACGTGCGTGAATCGCGTTCGGACGCCGCCCGGACGGTCGGCATCCACTCGCCACTGGGCAGCGCGGGTCGCCGCTGCGATAATCTACGCACACGATCGACCTGCTCACCACTCCGCAAGGACCCGTCCATGAACGAGATCCCGCTGCATCCCGCTATCGTCCACATTCCCCTGGGGTTGGCGTTCGTCCTGCCTCTCGTCACGCTCGTCGCCCTGGCGATCTCGTGGCGCAAGAAGCAGATGACGCCGTGGATCTTCGTACTGGTGCTCAACGCGCTGATGGCCTGCTCGGCCTGGTACTCGGCGAAGACCGGCGAAGAGGTCGAAGAGGTGGTCGAGGAGTACGTCGGCGACGACCCGATCCACGCGCACGAGGAGTGGGCCGAGCGCTTCGTCATTCTCGCGTTCATCGGCACCGCGGTCGCAGCTGGGGCGACCCTCGCGCCAATTCGAAAGGTCCGGCTCGGCTTCGGCGCCGCCTCTGCTGTCCTCGCCTTCGGCCTCGCCGGGTTTGGCGTGGCGACCGGCAAGACCGGTGGTTCGATCGTGCACGAGCACGGCGTTGCCTGGGCCAACCCGACCGGGAGCCCCGTCGATTCGCGCGGCGATCACGACGAAGAGGCGGAGCACGACGACCAGCGCGACGAGGACGATTGACCGGCCGGGGCAGCACCCGCGCCGGCCCTGACCGGACGACGGCCGCGCGTGGAGCCGGACGACCGGTGCTGTCGCTGGTGCTCATGATCTCCCTGGCGATGGCGGGGTGCGCGACAGCGGTGGACTCCGCCCCGGTTTGCACCGCGGCGGTCTCGCGACCGGCGGGGGTCCTCGTCGCCGGGTCCGGCGCCGCGATACCCCTCGCCCGCGCGTTGGCGAGCCGCTACGACGGCCCGGCGGGACCAGGCGGGCCGGCGATCGTCGTCGCCGAGTCCATCGGCACCGGCGGCGCGTTGCGGGCGTTGGGCGACCGGGCGATCGACATCGGGCTCGCCAGCCGGCCGCTGGCACCTCGAGAGGCGGCCGGACTCGAGGTCGCGTTGCTCGCAGACGCACCCATCGTCATCGCGGCACGCGGCAAGCAACCCCGTTCCATCACCTGGGAGCTGCTGCTCTCGATCGCGGCGGGACGCCAGTCGACGTGGCCCGATGGGACGCCGGCCGTGGTCGTTCTCCGAGAACCCGGCGACTCGGGACTGCGCGTGATCGGTGACACGACACCGGAGCTGGCAGAGGCATTCGAGGCGGCCCGCGCCAGCGGCGCCGGGCTCGTCGCGTACACGGACACCGAGGCGCTCGAGCTCCTCGACACGATCCCCGGCGCGTTCGGCATCGTGGACCGCGCCGCGCTCGGGTTGGCGTCGGTCGACGCGACCCCGCTCCGCGTGATCGACGCGCCTCCGGAGGCCGCGGCCTGGCATCGGCCCCTGTCCCTTCTCGTACCTGCCGCCATGCAGAGCGACGTGGCGGACTTCGTCTCCTTCGTTCGCTCCGAGGCAGGACAGGCGACGATCCGAGAGGTCGGATATGCCCCTCGGTGATCCCGCCGGTCGCCTGACGTCGCACTTCGAGCGGCGCATGTTCGTGGTCGCGCTGCTCACCGGCGTCCTCGTCGCCGCGCTCGCCCCCATCGCACACGGAGTCGTGGCCTGGCGTGCTCTCCGTGTGACCGCCCAGGCCCACGCCGACGAGTTGGCGCGGGCGGTAGCCGAGGTCGCGGCCCGCCAGCCCTACCTCTGGCCCTACAACGTACCAAAGGTCGTCCTGGCCACCGACGGCGCGGTGCGCCACGAGGCCCTGGCGTCAGTCGCCGTTCATGGGTGCGGCGGCGAGGTGAGAATCGCGACCGAGGAGCTCGGGTATGGACCGGCGTCGTCCGGACCGATGGCCCGATCGGCGATCTCGATCCCCGGGGGAGTTGTCGGGTGGGTCGAGGTGACACCGAGCGTTGCCGCGGTCCGCGCCACGCGCGCCGCCCTCATCGCAGTGGGCACGCTCGTCGGAGCGTTCCTGGCGCTCGCGCTCTTCCTCGTCCCGACGCGCTTCGTGCGGCGTCAATACGCGGAGATCGCAACGGTCACCGGGCGGCTGCGGTCCGCCGAGGCGGAGCTCCGGCGGACGAACGCGGACCTCGAAGAGCGCGTGGCGGCGGCCGTCGCCGACGCGCGGCGCCTGTCCGAACGCGTCGTCCGCGTGCAGGAAGAGGAGCGGACCCGCTTCGCACGCGACCTGCACGACTCCCTGGGACAACACCTCACCGCGCAGCGCCTCGAGCTCGATCGCGACGTCGACGATCCCGCCCGGCTCGAGCGCCTCAGGGCGCTCAACGATGCACTGTTGCGGGATCTGCGACGCGCGCTCGACGACCTGCGGCCGGCGGAGCTCGAAGAGGCCAGTCTCGCGGCGGCCCTCTCGTCGCTCACCGAGAGCTTCGAGCTCCGCACCGGCATTCCGACGTCGCTGCGGGCGCGAGGCATCGACGAGGTCGACGAGCGCGTCGCGACCACCGTGTTCCGCATCGTCCAGGAGGCGTTGAACAACGTCGCCCGCCACGCCGACGCCGGCGAGGTGGGTGTCCGGTGCGAGCGCGACGACTCCGGCCTGATCATCGAGGTGCGCGACGACGGCGTCGGCGGCGCCGCCGACGGCAACGGCCACGGCATCCGCTCGATGCAAGACCGCGCCCACTACATCGCCGGCGACTTCGGCTTGCGCTCGCGGCGCGGGGAGGGCACCACCGTGACCGTCCGCATCCCACCCCGCTGAGGGCGCGGCAACGCCGCAACCACGGTGGGGGCGAGGCATGCCTCGCCCCTACTGCACTTCCCTGTGCGGGCCGACGCGATATCATGCTCGCACCCCGCACCGAGGCACGCCGTGTCCGTACCGATCCGCGTCCTGGTCGCCGACGACCACCAGATGCTCCGCGAAGGTCTTCGCGACCGGCTCGCACGGGCAGAGGGGATCGTGGTCGCCGGTGAATGTGCCGACGGAGCCGAGGCCGTGCGCATCGCCCTCGACACCGGGCCCGATGTCGTCGTCCTCGACATCGGGTTGCCGGCACTCAACGGCATCGACGCCGCTGCGCGCATCGCAGCCGAACGGCCAGACATTCGCGTATTGATGCTGACGATGTACGACGACGCAGCGACCGTGGACCGTGCGCTCCGCGCGGGCGCTCGCGGCTACGTACTCAAGGGGGCAGGGGTCGATTCGCTGGTCGAGGCGATCCGCACCGTCGCTCGCGGCGAGGTCTATCTCTCGCCGGCGGTGAGCGATTTCGTGCTCCAGGGATACCTCAGCGGCGACTCCGCCGAGCGCGATCCGCTGACCGCACGCGAACGCGAGGTGCTCCAACTCGTGGCCGAGGGATTCACCAGCGCCGAGGTCGGCGAGCGACTCGGTGTGAAGGCGAAGACGGTTCAGAACACCCGGTCGGCGATCATGGACAAGCTCGGCGTTCGCACGACGGCCGGGCTCGTGCGTTATGCGCTCAGGATCGGGCTGGTCTCGCCCTGACCGGGGCGGCACCGCGGGGGGCTCGGGAGGAGGGGTTCGCGCAAAGCCGCAAAGCCGCAAGGATCGGACAGACAGGTTCTCGTCTTTGCGCCTTTGCGCCTTTGCGAGAGATTGCCCGGACTGGGTTCGTGCAAAGGCGCAGAGGCGCAAAGGATCCGGGAGCGCCTGTTGCTTGCGATGGGGGAGACGGTTGCGCAGGCGCCAGGGCGTCCTACATGACCAGATGAACGCACCGCTCGATCACGGGAGGCATCGTGATTCGCACAATCCTGGTTCCGGTGGACGGTTCCGACCACTCGCAGAAGGCCGCTGAGCTCGCGGGCCGCATCGCGACCGAGGGGACCTACGTCGAACTGGTCTACATCTACCCGCTCGCCAGCGCCGAGGTTCAGGGGCTGGCTGCGCTCGAACGCGACGAGATCGACGAGCTGCGCGAGGAGGCCGGCAGGCATATCCTCGCGCGAGCGTTCGACGCGGTCGGCAACGTGGACGCCGTCGTACGCCGAACGACCCTGCTCGGGGACCCGGCGGCGGAGATCGTTCAACTCGCGAGTGAGCGCGGGGCCGACCTGATCGTGATGGGCTCGCGAGGCCTGTCCGACTTCCGGGAGCTGCTGATGGGCAGCGTGAGCACCAAGGTGATGCACCACGCTCCCTGCCCGGTCACCGTCGTGCGCTGATTCACCCGTTTCAGGGGCGACGCCCGGGATTCGTTCCCGGTTGCGAGGGGGGGTTCTTCCCGACGCGCGCCGCGGATTCGGCATCGGAGCGCGGATCGGACTAGCATGCGCCCATGGTCTGGTCGCCGCCAGCTCCCTCGTCGGGACGCGTTTCGGTCGCCGCCGCACTCATCGCGGCGGCGCTCGTCTATGGCGCCTCGACATCGGCCCAGGGGGTCGCCCCGCATCCCGGCGAACCCGACGCAGCAGAGGGTAGCGGCGAGGTCGAACCCGACGCAGCAGAGGGTAGCGGCGATGCCGAGCCCGACGCAGCAGAGGGTAGCGGCGAGGTCGAACCCGACGCAGCAGAGGGTAGCGGCGATGCCG
>PVBE011487712.1_pt1 | contig 19516 bp, 20 predicted proteins | sample 1631181 | NCBI WGS metagenome assembly PVBE01 (sample SAMN08397723, study PRJNA350692) | Marine metagenome, whole genome shotgun sequencing project. | isolation source: water | place: Pacific Ocean | collected 2012-04 | reverse complement strand
GACGATCGTGATGGTGACGGCGTGGAGGACTGGGATCAATTGGCCTTGGGTGATAGTCACGACTGGGACGGCAACTGCATTCCAGACGAAGCCGACTGCATCGCTGATTTCACCAGCGCATCCTGGTCCACCCCGGATGGAGTCGTCGACTCCTCCGACCTCCTCCAACTTGTGGCCTACTGGGGCGGCGCGGGCAGCGGATCAACCGGCATGGCCGACCTCAACGAGGATGATCTTGTCGGGATGGAAGACCTGCTTTGGGTTCTCGCGACGTGGGGCGACTGCCCATAGTGCTGTGCACTGCACTATGGGGCAGGAGCGCAGGCGATGTTGGCGGGCGTTGCCGGACAAGGGCAACGTAATCATTAGCCTTTCCAAGACTCAAGCACTTCCCAGGTCATGGGCTCGTGGCTGCAGTCGATGTGGCATGCGAAGAAGCCACCCTCATACTGGGCGACGAGGGGCCAGATGATCTCTCGGTCAGTCTTGGGGAGATCCAAGTCGTCGATCTGGTCGCGGTCGAGCCATTCGAGTGTTCCTTCATTCATTTCGTAGGCGGCGATCTCGTCATGGTCGATGGGGCGGCTGATCTCGTAGAGGAAGAGCAGCCAGTGGCATTGGCCTTCGTATGCCGTCTCGGACACCATGCCCATCAGTCGAATCTCGCCGGGGTGGACGACAAGGCCCGTTTCTTCTTGCGTCTCCCGAATGGCGCAGCCGTGGGGGCTTTCGCCCGTGGCGGGCTCGAGTTTGCCTCCAATTGGTGAGTACATACCCTTGTTGGGCTGTTTGGCCCGATGCAGCATCAGCAGTTTGCCGTTGGCATCTCGGAGATAACACAACACGGCGATGCGATAGGGGAGGGTTCCGTCGGTGAGGTCGGTGCTCATGTGGTGGTGTTCTCGATGAGGTCCACCATCTCGTGGACGGCCTGCTGCATGCCGCAGAAAATGGCCCGCGACACGATGGCGTGTCCAATATGAAGTTCACAGAGGTGATCGAGCGCCGCGATGGGCCCGACATTGTCGTAATTCAGGGCGTGGCCTGCGTTGAACCGCATGCCCGCGGCGGTGATGCGATGCCCGGCTTGGGCGACTCGGCTCAGTTCAGTCAGTGCCTCGGGAGCGTGCACGCGGCCTTGTCGGCCCACCGCTCGGGCCCACGGGCCGGTGTGGACCTCACACACGCAAAAGCCGCACTCGGCAGCAGCGTCGATCTGGTGATCATCAGCATCAATGAAGGCGCTGGTTGGAATGCCCGCATCAGCGAATTGCTGCACGATGCCCTTGAGGCGGTCGTGCTGTGACGCGACGTCTAAGCCCCCCTCGGTGGTGACCTCCTGTCGCCCCTCGGGGACGAGCATGGCCGATTGGGGCGTCATATTCAGGGCGATGTCGACCATCTCTGTGGTCGCGGCCATCTCAAAATTGAATGGGACTGTCAGAATGTCTTTGATTCGCTGCAGATCGGCGTCTTGTATGTGACGGCGGTCTTCCCGCAGGTGGACGGTGATACCCCCGGTGCCTCCGAGTTGCGCTTCAATGGCCGCCTCGGCTGGATCGGGCTCCCAAGTCTGGCGGGCTTGTCGAACGGTTGCGACGTGGTCGATGTTGACGCTGAGAATCGTCATGAGAAGTTGATCATGGTAGCCCTGCTGGACCGATGACGGCGTACGCCGGTCGTATACTCGCGACCCATTGCCCTATGGACGAATTCCGCAGAAGTTTGGAAGCCGTACTCGAAGACCTGTTGTCACAAGGACGACGGGTGACCGATATGGCCCTGCGTGCGGTCGAGAGCTACTTCGCAGCGGATGTGGCGATTGCCGAGGAAGTCATTCGCAGCGATTCGACCGTTGACCATATCGATGTCCAGATCGAGCGAGGCTGTGTTGGACTCATGCGGCTCCGCCCCGATTCCGAGCACGATCTTCGGTGGATTCTGACTATTGTCAAAGTCAACAACGAGCTTGAGCGGATTGCCGACTGTGCAGTCAACATCGCTGAGACGGTCGGTCGGATAGATGATCCTGAACGACCCGACACCTTCCAGGTCATGGCCAATAGCGTCGTGGGCATGCTTCGCGACACGGTGGATGCCCTGAGCCGGCGAGATATTGAACTGGCCCAGCGGGTACTTGGCTTTGATGACACGGTTGATTGTTTCAAGAAGGAACTCGTGGAGCGCACCCATTCGGCGCTGGCTCAGGGCCGCGTGTCGGTGGCATCGGCGCTTCACTTGCTCCGCGTTGTCAAGGCGACCGAGCGAATGGCTGACCACTGCACCAATATCTGCGAGCAGGCGATCTACCTCGAGTCGGGCAAGATCGTGCGTCACTTACCATCGGGCTGGACGACACCAGAATTGCCGGAAGATGACTGACGCAGGATCGACCCGATGCGATGCTGTGCGGTGCAAGCTTGATGCCGCAGGCCAATCGCATCTCTTCCATGGCGTTGCTGACTTGGGCGCTCGCGCCATCGAAGTCCTGTGTGATCGTATCGATAGTTTGCCATGGGACACCATGCCAGACTTGATTGAGCGATACGTACGCTGTGGCTCGCAAGCCTGCAACGAACCCCTTTCCCCAGCACGCTGTGTGACGGCGGATCCAAACCGAGCCTCTGCGGCAACGCCCCTGATCGATCGAGAGACGACTGTGGCGCGCGGCGAAGCGATTATCGCAGCGGGCAAGGTGGCGGCCTTTGCGGTCGCTGGTGGCCAAGGCACACGGCTGGGTTGGAATGGACCCAAGGGCACCTTTCCTGCCAGCCCAGTGACCGGGAAACCACTCTTTCGATTGTTTGCCGAACAGATTTTGGCGGCGCAACGGCAGTACGACTGCACGATTCGGTGGTACATCCTTACGAGCGAAGCCAATACTGATGCGACGCAAAAATTCCTACTGGACAACCGCTGTTTTGGCTTGGATCGCGCGCAGGTCATGCTTGTGGTGCAGGGCATGATGCCCGCCTTCGATGCCACGACAGGAAAGGTACTGCTCGAATCGCCGGGGTTCGTGGCGATGAGCCCCGACGGTCACGGGGGATCGTTTGCCGCCCTGCATTGCAGCGGCGCGCTGGATCAGATGCAGGCCCGTGGTGTTGAAGTGTTGTCGTACTTTCAAGTTGACAATCCATTGGTGCGGGTGATCGACCCGCTGCTGATCGGTCTGCACGCAGATGAGTCACACTCGTCTGGTGAGTTCACCAGCAAGATGGTGCAGCGTTCCGGGCCAGATGAGAAGGTCGGCGTGTTCTGCCGCATCGGCGATCGCACCGGCGTCGTGGAGTATTCCGATCTCACGCCCGAACAGGCGTCGGCCACCGACCAGTCCGGGCAACTCCGCTTTGCTGCGGGCAATATTGCTGTGCACGCCATCGGCGTCGAGTTCGCCCAGTCCATCGCCGCGCGGGGCGAAGAGGCGCTGCCTTGGCACCGCGCCGACAAGAAGGTCTCGTGCCTGTGCCCCACCAGCGGCGTGGTCTTGACGCCAGACGAGCCCAATGCCGTTAAACTTGAGCGTTTTGTCTTTGATGCGATGGGGCAGGCTACGCGTCCGGCCATTCTCGAAGTGGAGCGAACCGAGGAGTTTGCACCGATCAAAAACGCCACCGGCATCGACTCAGCCGAATCGAGCAAGCAGTTACAGAGTGATCTCTATGGCACCTGGCTCGAGCGAGCGGGAGTCATCATTCCTCGCCGAGCCGACGGCCACGTCGACGCCGCCATTGAAATTTCACCCTTAACGGCCAGCATTGCTTCAGATTTGCAGGGCATGGCCTTGCCTGATGCGATCGCGTCGGGCAGCATGTTGGCACTCTAGATTAGGCTTCCTTCAATGCTGTTTCGCCTCTCAGTGCTGGCCATCATTGTGTGGGTCACTCTATTCGTTACGTCGGGGACATTTGCTGCACGCACGCAGGAAGAGTCATCCTCGACCCAACTGGTCAAAGACCCAGAATCTCTCAAGGGCGAGGTCGAACTCAAGGTCGAGAGCGGACTCGTGAAGTACGGCCCATGGGCGCTTTTTGGGGTAATCATGCTCGCAGGCGTTGGGATTCCTATCAGCGAGGAACTGCTGATCATTCCCGCCGGCTTCTTGCTCGAGCGTGGCATGCTGCCGCTATGGAGCACCATTGTTGCCGTCTGGCTTGGCGTGGTGTTGGCCGACACTATTTGGATGCTGCTGGTGAGACGCTTCTCGTACAAACTCCTCGGGATTCGGTTCTTTCGGCGGACCTTCCACCCGAGGCGTCTGTTGGAAATCAAGCGCATGCTCGACTCCCACGGGGCGTGGGTCATCATCATGGGGCGGGTGCTGCCTGCGGCGAGGACGCCAACTATTACCGCTGCAGGTCTCGCTCATATGCCCCTGGGACCGTTTCTCATCGGAGAGTGCATCGGTGCGACCAAGAGTATTGGTTGGCAACTCTTCGTTGGCTGGCTGATTGCCAAGGGCTTGGGAGATTCAATCTATGATCGTCATGTGCGGGATGCAGCACTCATCGGCGTGGGTGTTCTGCTGGCAATCCTGATAGCGTGGTGGATCCGGCGGCGGCGTAAGACTTCTAAGCGGCATCGGCCGCGGGCCAAAATGCGTTGGTTGAGAGAGGCCTGCCGGCCACCATCAGAACGCAGTACGAATAGCCCATGACCGAATTCATTCAGCAAAACGCCGAGTACCTTCCATGGGTCGTCTTCGCTCTGATCATGGCCAGCGGATTTGGCATTCCCATCAGCGAAGACATCATCATTATTCCTGCGGGCATCATTGTGGGCGAACAGATGCTTGGTCGCGACGTATGGCTTCCAACCGTGCTGATGGCATGGTTTGGCGTAGGTTTTGCCGATGTACTGTGGTTCACGTGGTGCAGTATGTTTGGTACACGACTCTTGCACCGCAGATTCTTCCGGCGATTTATGCACCCCAAGAGGCTCTTGCAGGCCAAGCACCAGTTCGATCAGCGAGGCGTGTGGTTGATCGTTGCGGCCCGATTCATCCCAGGCAGCCGTACCCCTGCCATCACGGTCGCGGGCTTGATGCACATGAAGGTGTGGAAATTCGCGATGGCGACTTGGGGTTGTGTGGCCATCTCGGCCCCAATGCAATTTAGCGTGGGTGTATTCATCGGCCGGGGCATCGCCTCACGGGACACATTTGGCACGATCCAGTGGATTCTCGCCGGCGTGGTACTAGCCATTGTGGTGTCACTTCTCGTGGTCGGGTTTGCACGCTGGCGGGCAAGCCGCACCGAGCCCCCACGCGCCAAAGCGGCTTGGCTGCGGCACTATCGCTGACCGGTCTTTCATGGCAGCCATTGTGGGTCGGCTGGTATCCTGCACGCCATGAGAACGGTCATCACCGGACAAATTGGCATCGACAAAAAACCCTACCTTGAGCAGGTGTGCGAAATGAGTGCGCATCGAGGCAAAAACATTGACCTGTTCAATGTGGGCGAGATGATGTATAGCGAGGGCCCCGACATTCGCCCTGGACGCATTCTTGATTTGCCGCTGAGCCGCTTGGCCTCGCTGCGTCGCGCAGCCTTCAAGGACATCATTGCCGAGACGGCGCCGGCTGATGACCACCCGGATGTCATCATCAATACCCACGCGACATTTCGGTGGCGGCACGGTCTGTTCAGCGCCTTTGACTTTGATCAGATGGCCAAGTTTCAGCCAGACATATTCATTTGCCTGCTGGACAACATCGAGATGGTGCATCACCGCCTCCATGCCGAGCACGAGATCGATGCCACCCTCAAGGATTGCATGGTGTGGCGAGAAGAAGAAATCCTCGCAACCGAATTGCTCGCCAATGCGATGGGATGTTCCGACCAGTTCTACATTCTCAGTCGTGGTCGTCAGATCGACACGCATGAAACGTGCTTGCGACTGGTCACGCGACCGGAGATAAAGAAGGTCTATCCGTCCTTCCCGATGAGTCATGTCGTCGATATGCCCGATGTACTCGATGAGATCGCTCGATTCCGTGATGCCTTGGCCAAACACTTCATTACGTTTGATCCAGCCGATGTCGATGAAAAGTTGCTACTTGATCGAGCAATCGAAGCGGCCAAAACTGGGCAGGACTGGATTGATGTGACCCCACACGCCTATGGCGGTCGAGAAGGTCAGGAACTCCGAGTCCGCGTGCGTGAAGTGCTCGACATCGCTGGCGATGTCGATGGGCAGATTTACATGCGAGACTTCAAGCTCATTGATCAGAGCGACATGATCGTGTCGCTCGTGCCAGAACTCCCGGGTGGAACTCCAGGGCTCTCAAGCGGTGTCGAGCGTGAATTGCAGCACGCATGGGAGCACACCAAGGAGGTCTATGTCGTTTGGAAACCCGCTAAGCCCCCATCGCCGTTCATTACGGAGACCGCGACCAAGATCTTCCCCGATGTGGGCTCGGCCTTGGAGTTTTTTGAATCCGAGCACATGTTTTCCGCTGGCAATCTCTTTGGTCACTGAGTGAACCATGGGTGAGCGACGCATCAAGCTCACGGTCGCCTACGACGGGACCTCCTTCTATGGGTGGCAGAAGCAGCATCCTCCAGATGAGTCGCCTCTTCGCACGGCGCAGGGCGTGCTTGAGGCGGCCGTTCGAGACGTTATTCGCGAGCCTGTGAGCGTGCATGGAGCGTCGCGTACCGATTCGGGTGTTCATGCCATCGGTCAAGTCGCCTCCTTTGACACGACGGCAACGATGGATGTCCAGCGCATGCCTGCGGCCATTTCATCGCGACTTCCGGATGATATTCGTGTGCTTGAAGCACAAGTGGTGCCGCGTGAATTCAATGTCATTGGCGATGTGGAGTCCAAGGGCTATCGGTATCGAGTGGCCTGGGGTCGTCGAGAGGCGCAAGAACGCCCACTCTTTGAGCGTTACTGGGTGTCGTGGGTGCCTTACGTACTGGACATTGATCTTATGAACACGGCGGCTCAGGATTTGATCGGACGACATGACTTTGCTGCTTTTACGCGGCTCAATCATGGGCGGGAGTCGACAGAGCGTCTAGTGTCGAATTGTTCGGTGCATGTCGAGTCCGATCGCACGTTGTGGATCGATGTTGAGGGCGAGGGCTTCTTGTGGAATATGGTTCGGATCATCGCCGGGACGCTCGTGGATATTGGTGCGTCTCGTCGAGCGGTTGACAGCATTCCATCCATCATTGAGTCGGGCGACCGCGCGGCGGCAGGCCCGACGATGCCTCCAGAAGGATTATGCTTGCAGTGGATTCGTTATGGCATGCCCGGGACAGGTCGGCAGAGGCAACTCGCCGCATCGCGGTTGCGGATGGAGCCGTGAATGCTTCTCACAACTGATTTACAAGCATGGGTCAAGCGAGATTTGGCGAACTTACAGCAGGAACGAAGTGCGCTCTTAGCGGTGCAGGACAGCGTGACCGCTCGTCGGCGTGCGGCGTTTCGATTACTTTTGGTCCAACAGTTATCAACGGCCATGGAGACGAACAATGTTGCGTTGATGATGCAATGTGCGGCGATGATTGATGTGCGTAGCCATGCGGATGTCTGGATTGAAACCGGCAATGACGCCTCGCGTGCATGGCTTGATGACACCAACATGCTGGCGAAGCATCCAGAGGAATCGTTGGACCGAATTGCACAGGAAGCCTTTAGTGCTAGGAGGCTAGGCCCATCGCAGATCGGTGGAATTGGGGTCTTTCGTCGCGCGGTTGATCGTATGGAAGCATTCGAGTTTCCCTATCAAACCAAGCGTGCCTTTCGGTCCGGTGCCGAACAGTTGGCCGGCGAGCCAGCAGCATCAGAGGCTGTTTTGGAAGCACTCGCCGGAGCGATTGATGAACTGTCCGACAGCCTCGATGCTGGGAATCCACATGGACCTCGCCCATTGGTGCTTGCGCTGCGTGAGGTCGACCGACGTGTGTATGGACGCATGGCGCTGCTCGAAACGCAAGCAAGGTGGCTTTTGGCTTGCGAAGATCCGTGGACACGCCCAGAAGCATTGCAACTGCTTCGAACCATGCATCAGCTTGCGACGTTGCGAACTGCGCTGGCGACCGTGACCGACCGGCATCGCTTCGCGGGGATGAGCCAAAGCAGCCGGGATGAGGCCCTTGCTGTTGCCGAACTCATTGCCGCGGGCGGTGTGTCCAAATCACACGCTAAGCGGCTCAAAGCCTTGATTGCTGAGCGTGGCCAGTCAGGTGATGTGGCCGCGGCGCTCCAATCGATCAATTGGCCAGAGCGGGATCAGATGGCTCGACTGACGTGGCGACCAGGAGAGATGGCTGGCGAATCGGCATGGCGCCTCGTCGAGCGTGTCCGGGAATCTCAGGCCGTGACCTCGCCGGCACAAGTGGAAGCGGCCAGTGCCTCAGTGCAACGTGCCGCAGCTGAGGTGCTTCGCATCGTCGGGCGATGATCAAGTCGGGATACCATGCTGCTCATGGCACGTATGCTCGTATTTGGTCCGCACCCGGATGATCAAGAACTTGGAATGGGAGGCACGATTGCGCGCCTGGCTGCCGCGGGACATGATGTTGTTCTGGTGGACATGACCGATGGTGAGCCCACACCCTACGGTGATCCCGAAACGCGAGCGATGGAGGCCAGCAAGGCGGCGGACATTCTCGGTGTTCGGCGTGTGCAGGTCGGTCTTCGGAATCGATTTGTTGAACACACGATCGAGGCGAGGCACGCGGTGGCTGGCATCATTCGCGAGCATCAAGCTGATGTACTCTTCGTGCCCTTCACGGAGGATGCCCATCCTGACCATCGGGCCGTGACGCGAATTGTTGAGGACGCACGCTTTGATGCGAAACTGACCAAGATTGATTTGCCCGGGTCGCCGGTTTATCCGCGGTGGGTGTTTCACTATTACTGCACGCACCTGCGAATCATTCCTAAGCCATCTTTTCTCATGGACATCAGCGGCTTTGAGTCAGCCAAACGTGCATCCATTGTGGCCTATGAGTCACAGTTTGTGACACCTGAGCGAAATCGCGTCGTCGTGGATTGGATCGATGCAGCGGGGCGGTATTTCGGAAGTCGCATTGGCGTGGAGGCAGCTGAGCCCTTCTTCGCAGCAGAACCACTCGGGCTGACGGATGTCTCGTCGGTCTGTGGTCTGTCTTGACCTTAGGCGCCAGTGGATCCAAACCCGGCGCTACCTCGGTCAGTGTCGCCAAGTGAATCCATTTCTTCGATGTCGCACTGGGTGACGGGCGCCACAATCAACTGCGCGATCCGCATGCCGTGTTCCACGGTAAAGGCGGTCGAGCCGAGGTTGATCAGCGGAACGGACACTTCGCCCCGGTAGTCTTCGTCGATGGTGCCTGGGGCATTAGGCAGCGTAATGCCATGCTTGCTGGCAAGACCGCTTCGCGGACGAACTTGTCCTTCGTATCCGCTGGGCAGCGCGATGATGATGCCGATGGGAATCATTTTGATTTCGCCAGCCTCGATGGTCCGCTTCTCATCGAGGCAGGCATGTAAATCCATTCCAGCAGCGCCGGAGGATTGGTAGGCCGGCAGCATCGCGCCGGATCTGCATCGTTGTATTTGAAGGGTGGGAGCGACCATTGGTGGCGGTCACGGTAGCGTGCAGTTGCCGCCAGTGTTGAGATCAGCTGGCTTGATCAAGTCGCAGTCGTGACAAGTCAGCACAGGTTGTCACGATGGGTGGTTTTTCGGTGGTAGCGAGTTTGAGATCGATTTCAGTACATGGCAATTGTCACTTGTGAAAAAGATCACAGACTGTGGAGTTCGTGCAGAAGTTCATAGAGTTGTGTGGGTGCCCAACAATCGAGCGGGTCATATCCAAAAAATGCACAGACCCATGTGATTAGGCTGGAATCACATGGGCCTGCTGTGTGCTTGCATGGCGTGCGTCTGGGAACGCCAGAAAGCGGGCTGTGGTTGCCTTAGAAGCGTTCATGGCTTTCAGGCGGACCTCTCACAACCACCTATGGGCTCGGGGCGTTCTGGTGTGACTTGTTTTGGAAATTGTTGACAGATAGTGGCCGGCCACCGATCGCTGGTGCCTACGAGTTGGGTTTGGAGGAGATGGACCAAAAACTCCACCGGCCTCGTAATACGAGGCCGGTGGAGGAGAGAGAGGAGAGGAGAGTCAGAGGAGAGAGAGTCAGAGAGGAGAATCCTGCGAAGGAGTGTTTCTTTCAGAGGGGGTTTGAATTCCCTGGCTCACTCCCAACTACGGGGTTCGCGCCCCTGTGTTTGCCGCTCTGCCCATTATTTGTGTGAATAGATTCCCCGTGCAGGCCAAATTGCCCGTAGCGAGGCCAATACTGAGGTTTTTTGTCCCAAAAAAGCGATTCGAAGCCCGAAGATCGCCGGTGCATTGTGACCACATGAGAGCCATTTGGTCAAATGGAGTAGGCACCCCCCCGAACCTCGAAAGCAGCAAGAGCAGGTCATTGATGTGGCCTCTAGGCCATCAGTTTGCGGAGTCAGTCACGCATCATCTTGTTGTCTACGGCCTCTGGGGCCTCAGATTCATCCTCCCCCCCGATCATCCCGATGCCTACCGAGGCGGCAAAGCCCACCAGCACCAAACCAAGAGCGGAGGCAATCTGGCCTGGTGTGGGGGTGAAGTGCGCTGTTAGCCAGTGGTGGGGCTTGATCGATCCGTCTTCGAGCATGGTTTGCGTGGTGACTCGGCCGCGGATCAGTTCACCCACTTCAGGTTGGCGTGGCGCTGCAAAGGGCCACAGTCCCAGTACGGCCCCCACGAGCAGGCCCAGTAGCACGCCCAGGGTCGCTTGGCGTGCGTGGTCCAAGCACCACTTCACGGCGTTGGAGACTCCAACGACTCCCACGACAGCGCCGATGCCAACGGGAATGATGATGGCCAGCGGCGTGGCGAGGTCACCGTCACCGCTCAGGGCGGCCATGGTTTCTTCAATGGCACCCAGAATGATCAAGTATTGCCCGAGGATGAGTAGCACATAACTTCCCGAGAGTCCTGGCAGCACCATTGCGGCGCCTGCGATGAGTCCGGCCAGCGCGAGTATTAACCAATTACTTTCACCACCGCTGGCTGCAATGCCGGACCACTGCACGATCGCAATCGCGATCATTGCAAGGATGCCTACGACGAATCCGACGATGCCTGGGATGCGAATGGGATGCAGCAGTCTCCACAGCAGCGGCACGCCGCCGAGCGTCAGGCCCAGAAACAAGCTGAACATGACCCACCGGTGGTTGTGTACCAGATCGCGGAGGGTTCCTGCGCCAAGCAGGATGGCCATGCCCGCACCGAACACAATCAGTGTCAGGGTTGCGATGGGCGTGACGGACCATCGAAACGTCGTCACCCGTGCCACTGCATCGACAAAGCGTCGATACACGCCTGTGGCCAGCAGCATGGTGCCACCACTGATGCCCGGCACCAGATTGGCCAGCCCCATCAAGACGCCACCAATACAGCATCGCACCAGCACCAGCGGGTTCATTATTTGTGGTGGGTCGCTCATGGCGGCGAAGCGTAACGGAAGTGGTGAGACCGCACTACAACTCCGCAACCAGATCCGCACAAGACACGCTTTACGGATCGATGCCGCCGTAGGCCTCGAGAATCGTCTCTCGGCCTCATCGCACTGCACAGTTCCCTTCTGGGAAGCCGAATGATTCGGGCACGGTGTAGTTGGGAAGCAAACTCGGTGAGTTGCGCGACGGCAGCGCCAAGATCAAAGTCGCCGCTACCCACCAATGGCCGACATACCCCGATCAGGCTGCTTGAAGTCGGCTTGGCCGATGCTGTGGCCGGACTGCTTGGTCCAAGTGGCATTGACGAGGAAATCGGCAAGGTCTCTGGGCGTTCCGCCGCCTCGCAGTATCGGTCGGATATCCCACTCGGTATTGCTGAACAAACATGGTCGCACCGCACCCTCGGCGGTGACTCGCAGGCGATTGCAGGCGCGGCAGAAGGGGCGGGTGACGGGCGCTACTAGGCCGATTCGACCAGGCGAGCTGTCGGCGAAGTGATAGTTGCTCGAAGTGCTGTGGAGATTGGTCGAGTCTTGGGCGATGAGTGCATGGCGTTCCTCGATGGAAGCGCGGACCTCCGATTCGGACACGACGCGATCGGGCTGCCAGCCTCGGCCAGAATCCAATGGCATGAACTCGATAAAGCGGATGTCGAGATCGCGATCACGCGCCAAGTCCGCAAAGTCGGCGAATTCGTCGTCGTTGACTCCACGCATCGCCACGACGTTGATTTTGGGTCGCGGGAATCCGGCATCCCGCGCCGTTTCAATCGACTGCAGTACGCGGCTCACGGTGGTGCCCGAACGCGAGATCTCGGTCATGCGGTCCTCTCGCAGCGTGTCGAGACTAAAGGTGAGCCGGCTGAGACCAGCAGCCCGCCACCGCTCGGCCGTGTGTTTGTCCAACTTCCAGCCATTGGTCGTCATCGCCACATCGTCGAGGTCGCGCCGACCCAGTTCGGCGATCACCGAGTTCAAGGCAGGATAGAGCGTGGGCTCGCCCCCAGTCAGGCGCACCTTTCGGATACCCAGCGACATGGCGGCGTCCACGATTTGCAGGTACTCGGTGGCCGATAGCAGTGATCGCTTGGGCAAGAAGTGATCGTCGGGCTCCATGCAATAGATGCACCGAAAGTTGCAGCGATCGGTGATGCTCAGTCTGAGGTCGTGAATCGTTCGCCCGTGGGAGTCGTGGAGCACGCCTATTTCTCGTGCCTCGTGAGGGGCGATCGGGGGCGGGGAGGACTTCGGGGGAGTGAGTTGGGGAAGTGGGCGGTCCATTACAGAGGCATGATAGGTGGTCATGGTGGATTGCTGATCATCGGCATGGGTACACTCAGGCGATGCAGAGATTCAGAGCCCTTGGTGTATCGAGCAGCGTGGGGTGGGTGATGGCGCTGGTTGGATGCGCTACCCACGGGCCAGCCACTGATCGACCGCTGCCGCCGGATCACCCGAGGGTCTACACCGCGGACCACACCAGCACGCCCATCGTCGTTGATGGCCTGCTCGATGAGCCCGCGTGGCAGCGAGCGTCGTGGACGGCAGACTTCATCGATATCGAAGGCGACACCAAGCCTACGCCAAGGCATCGCAGCCGCGCCAAGATGTGCTGGGATGATGAGTACTTTTACGTCGCGGCGGAACTCGACGAGCCGGATTTGTGGGGCGTGCTAACTGATCGCGATGCAATCATCTATCACGACAACGACTTCGAAATTTTTATCGACCCAGATGGCGACCGCTGCGAGTATGACGAGTACGAAATCAACGTCCTTGGAACCGAGATGGACCTGCGCATGTCGCGTCCATATCGCAACGGGGGGAATTACGACTTGACATGGGACTTTGAGGGCGTGCGTTCTGCGATCGCGTTGCGTGGCACGGTCAATGACCCCTCCAACCGCGACAGTGGATGGACGGTTGAAGTGGCCATTCCATGGTCATCCATGGCCGATACCGCAAATGTCCCGTGCCCACCCCGGGCGCGAAATACATGGTGGGTGAATTTCTCCCGCGTGCAGTGGCGGTCCGACGTTATTGACGGTCGCTACCACAAGATCAAAGATCAGCGCGAGGACAACTGGGTCTGGTCGCCGCAGTCAGCCATCGACATGCATCGCCCCGAGTATTGGGGGCTGGTGCAGTTCATCGCCTCGGAGTACGGGGCTGACGGATTCAGCGTGCCAGTCGATGCGGCTGCCCGCAGCCAGATGCGGCGGTTGATCGCAGCGGTTGAGCAATATCAGTCAACCCATAGTTACGCTCCCAACACGTTGTCGGATCTGCCCATCGCCAACCAACTCGATGCCAATCTCCCAGAACCGGTCGTCGCATCCATCGATGATCGCGCCGTCATCGTGCAGTCGTATCGGTCGCCAGCAGGCATGCGGCGATTGGTCTGCGACGAGTTTGGCTGTCTGCACGACACTGATTCGAGATAGCGACGAACCTACCAATTTCGTGTAGCCCTTTGGCAGCGAGCATGCTGGTTTTTGACATCCACGTATAGGGTGCGGGCACCGCCTCAATGCGGTGAAGGGATGTTGCAGATATGGCTGGAATGACCACCGCCGTCGCGATGACGGCTGCGCTCTTGATGCGCCAAGGGGATTTGATTCGTGTTCCTCAGGATCACTGCAGCGTGCAGGCGGCGATCGATGCCGCTGTGGACGGCGATACGGTGCTGCTAGCCAAGGGCCTGCACGATGGTGGGATCGACTTTCATGGCAAGGCGATCACGGTGCGAGGCGAATTCGGCGCCGAGTTCACAGCACTTCGCGGTGGGTCGCCGGTTATTCGGTGCACTTCTGGCGAAGGTCCGGACACGATCATTCGAGGTTTGACGATCGTTGGTGGTCGGGGCCACGTAGATCAAGACGGCGTGACGCGAGGTGGAGGGCTGTGGCTCTATGAGTCTTCGCCGCGGATCGAATTGTGCTTGATTGTCGGAAATAGCGCGCAGTTAGCCGGGGCCGTAATGGTTACGGGTGGCGCGCCGGTGTTCGAGAATTGTTGGTTTCACGACAATCCATCGACCAGCGGGGGGCCTGGCATCGTTTGTGATCACACCGCGCCGCGCTTCGTGCAATGTGGATTCCACGAGGATGGCGTGGGCTGGATCGACGCAGGGGTAGTTGACATTCGCGCCGACTGCGATGCGCCCGGAGGGGCGTGTTGCCTAGGAGGATCGTGTGTCCAGACGACGAACATGGCGTGCGGCGACGCAGGCGGATTCTGGCACGATGGAGCGGCTTGCGGCAGTGGTGTCTGCCCGCAACCGTGCGTGGGTGATACGAATGCCGACCGCCGCGTGAATCACACCGACCTTTTTAATGTGCTCAACAGTTGGGGGATGTGTCAGCGATAGGGTGCCACATGGCCACGCATGTCGAATGCTAAGAGTTTTCTCGCACGCTGCAGATTGCGGCATAGCGGCAGTTGTCACGGCATCCGCTTGTGTTCAGGAAGCAGAGCCTGTTTAGTTCACGCTCGGACCAAGACGTCATCGCCCTGAACCTGCACCTCATAAACGCGCAGCGATTTGTCGGCAGGGGGATCGCCTGCTTGTCCATCGGTCAGTCGGAATGAAGCGAAGTGCACCGGGCACACGATGAAGTCACCATCGACATAGCCACCGTCACAAAAGGATGCTTCGGCATGCGTGCACATGTCATTAACGGCGTGCACCGTGTCTCCGCGTCGGACTAATGCGATGGCCTCGCCGTTCAAATCTGCACAGATCGGTTGGCCTTCGGGAAGGCTCGACAGAGACGCAATTCGTATGAAGTCAGTCATGGGATCGAGGCTTTCGTCCAATCGTAAGATTGGTCTTTGCCGCAAAGTTCTTTGGGTCGAATTTTCCGGTGAAGTCTAGATCGAGTTTGGCGGCTTCACTCATCATGTCGGGCGTCCACTCGGGCGTCCAGACGATGTCGACCGCGACGCCACTGACACCTTCAACTGCAGCGACGGCTTGTTCGACTTGCTGAGGAAGCAACTCAGCCACTGGGCAGTTTGGCGTCGTGAGGGTCATGTCGATGTGCACGCCACCTTGCTCATCGATGCGAATGTCATAGATGAGTCCAAGCTCATAGAGATTCACGGGAATCTCGGGATCCCGCACCGTACGGATGGCATCAATGATGTTGTCACGCATCGCGTCATCCGAAGACATCAATGATTCTCCGCAGTGCTGTTTCGGCCGCTTCCAGTTCAGATTCGGTGTTGTAGAACGATGGCGAGAGTCTTGCGGTGGCCGAGACGCCGAACCGTGCCATGGTTGGCTCGGCGCAGTGATGCCCTGCACGAATGGCTACGCCGTGTCGATCGAGCATGGCGCCGATGTCGGCCGGATGCATGCCGTCGATCAGAAATGACACGACGCCGGCGCGTTCGGATGGTTCGCCGACCAGCCGCACGCGATCGATCGACGTTAGACGGGTCACCGTATCGGTCAGCAAGGACCGCTCACGATTGGCGATAGTGGCCATGCCGATGTGCTGCAACCAGTCGACCGCCGCACCAAGCCCGATGGCACCCCCGACGTTGGGGGTCCCCGCTTCGAACTTCCAAGGCACGGAGTTCCACGTGCTCTGCTCAAAGGTGACGGTACGAATCATGTCGCCGCCACCTTGCCACGGCGGCATGGCTTCAAGCAGTTCAGGCCGTCCGATCAACCCACCGATGCCAGTGGGCCCGAACATTTTGTGGCCACTGAAGGCCAGAAAGTCGCAGTTGAGTTCGGCCATGTCCACGGGCATGTGTGGCGTGAGTTGTGCGGCATCGACCAGCGTGGCGATGTCCTGACATCGAGCAAGTTCACATATGTCTGCGATGGGTGTAACGGTGCCAATGGCGTTGGACACTGCTGTCATAGAGATCAGGCGGGTTCGATCGGTGATCGCAGCGGCAACGGCGTCGAGCATGAGATCCCCTGTGTCGAGCACATCGACGACCGTAAGCACAGTTCCAATGCGCTGGCACAAAAGTTGCCAAGGCACAATGTTGGCGTGATGTTCCAATGCCGAGATGAGGATTTCATCCCCAGCTTTCAGGTTGGCTGTCGCCCATGAGCCAGCTACCAGGTTGATGGCCTCGGTGGTGCCACGGGTAAAGACCAGTTCCGCTGTGTCGGCGCCGAGGAAAGCGGCGATGCGTCGTCGCGCGTCTTCATAGGCGGCGGTGGCTTCGCCTGACAGCGTATGGACACCCCGGTGCACATTGGCTGGAAACTGAGATTCGTATGTTGTGACTGCGTCGATGACCGGTTGAGGTCGAGGCGTTGTGGCGGCATTGTCTAGATAGACAAGTGAGCGATCATGGATCGTGCGATGTAGGGCTGGTATTGACTCGCGAATGGCCTGGAGATCGGGGTAGGGCGAATTCGTGGGGGCCTCGGTCACAGCGACAAGATTCCGTCGTCGAGCATTTCGGCACCGGGAAGCTGCGCTAGGATGCGGCGAGCAAGGTGCGCGCGAAGCGCTGGCACCGGTACTTCATTGATGACTTCGGCAGCGAATGCCCAGGCGAGCAACGCCCGGGCGGTTGGCTCGGGCACGCCTCGTGCTCGCAGATAAAAGAGCCCGCCGGGGTCAATCTCGCCGGTCGTGGCGCCGTGCGTGCACTTGACGTCGTCGGCATAGATTTCCAGTTCGGGCCGACTCCACGACTTGGCAGTGTCGCTGAGCAACAGGTTGCGGCTGGTCTGTACGGCATCGGTGCCGTGCGCGCCGTGGTTGACGAAGATTCTGGCCGCGAAGGACGCAGTGCTGGAGTCGGGCAGGAGATGCTTGAAGATTTCGCGACTGGTGCAGTTTGGCGCCATGTGGGCTACTCGCAGGCGTGAGTCAATGTGCCGTGTGCCGTCGCCGATACCAAAACCGCGAATGGCAGCGTGGGCGATTTCGCCATCTAGTGAGACGTGCGCGAGTGTTCGGACGAGTTGCCCCCCAATGGTCAGGACGACCGACTCAAACGTACTGTCCGCATCCTGCTTTGCGGCAATGGCGCCAAAGTGTTGCGTGTCATCGCTGTCCTCAACGAGTCGAGCATGATCGCAGTGTGCACCCTGTCCCAGTTCGACTTCGGTCATCGGCAGAACCATGGCCCTCCCGGTTCCGGCCCACGTTTCCAGCATGCACGCTCGAGCGTTAGTGCCGAGTCGAATGATCAGTCGCAGTGTGGACACGATCGGGTCGGCTGTGGGGGCGGTCAGATGAATAATGTGAATTGGATCCACCAGCACTTGGCCATCTGGCACTTCTAGCACCACGCCATCCTCGACCATGGCCGTTGCCAGCTGTGCAAACGGGTCATCTTTGAAGTCGGCGACGCGATCGAGTTCGGTTTCGTCGAGCATCGGCCCGAGCAGACGTAGCCCATCAGGCAGCGGCGAACTGTGAGCGGGGTCGAACCGACCGTTGACGAACACGAGTCTCGCGCCCGTTCCTTCGATATCCAATAAGGCAAGCAATTCCTCATCGGCTGTTGCGATGGGGGCTGGATGCCAGTGGGTGTCGGCGAGCGATCGAAGATCGCAATAGCGGAAGGCCTCGTCACGGCGGTTGGGCCAACCAATTTCTTTGGCCCGTTTGTAGGCGGCAGTACGGACCTCTTTCAGCGACATGGCTGCAAGCGAGTCGATCGCATTACAGAGTGGGCATGTGTTGTCTGCGGTATCAATGCACATGGTCAGGCGCCTGCAGCGACCTCCTCTTCGATCCAACTATAGCCCTTCTCTTCCAATTCCAAGGCCAGTTCCTTACCGCCGGTTCGGACGATGCGCCCATGGAGCAGCACGTGTACGAACTCAGGAACGATGTAGTCCAGCAATCGTTGGTAGTGCGTGATGACTAGGAAGCCGCGTTCAGGACTTCTTTGTTGATTCACACCGTCGGCAACGATTCGCAAGGCGTCGATGTCTAAACCCGAATCGGTTTCATCCAGAATAGCCATGCGGGGTTCAAGCATCGCCATCTGGAAGATTTCTGTGCGCTTCTTTTCGCCCCCAGAGAAACCCTCGTTGACCGGGCGGTCAAGAAGGGCGGGGTCGAGTTCCACCCAGGCGGCTTTCTCCTTGACGAGTTTGAGGAAGCCATAGGCATCGAGTTCGTCAAGTTTGCGGTGGGCCCTGATCGAATTGACCGCTGTGCGAAGGAAGTACTTGGTGCTCACGCCGGGAATTTCAATGGGGTACTGAAACGCCAGAAAGATGCCTTCGCAGGCACGCTCTTCTGGGTTCATGTCCAGAAGATTCTTGCCGTCGAGCAGGACACTTCCATCGGTGACTTCGTAGGTTTCCTCGCCGGCGATCACGCGGGCCAAGGTGCTCTTGCCTGAGCCGTTGGGACCCATGATCGAGTGCACTTCCCCCGGATTGATCGTTAAGTTGATCCCCTTGAGGATCTCGACACCTTCGACACTGGCGTGCAGATTTTTGATTTCAAGCAGACTCACGGTGCGATCCTTCTGTCGGGGTCAGCCGACACTGTTTTCGAGGCTCACCGCGAGCAGGGCGCGGGCCTCAACAGCAAATTCCATGGGTAGTTCCGCTAGCACTTGCCGGCAGAACCCGTTGACGATCATTGACACTGCGTCTTCGGACGAGATGCCGCGTTGATTGCAATAGAAGATTTGATCCTCGCCGATCTTGGTCGTTGAGGCTTCGTGTTCGATCTGGGCGGTGGGGTTCTCGACCTCGATGATCGGGAAGGTGTGTGCGCCGCAGTCACTTCCCATGAGCATTGAGTCGCACTGCGTGTAGTTGCGTGCGTTGGTCGCGCCGGGGGGGATCTTGACGAGCCCGCGGTAGGTGTTATGTCCACGACCTGCGCTAATGCCTTTGGAGACGATGTTGCTGCGGGTACGTTTGCCCACATGGATCATCTTGGTGCCCGTATCGGCCTGCTGGTAGTTGTTGGTCAGCGCTACCGAGTAGAACTCGCCGACACTGTCATCGCCCTTGAGGATGCATGAGGGATACTTCCAGGTCATCGCCGAACCGGTTTCGACCT